>Ga0233449_1002929_pt1 | contig 12936 bp, 9 predicted proteins | sample SI_124_October20_FD_183012 | JGI IMG/M metagenome (GOLD analysis project Ga0233449, IMG submission 183012) | Seawater microbial communities from Saanich Inlet, British Columbia, Canada - SI_124_October2016_200_MG | ecosystem: Environmental > Aquatic > Marine > Inlet | place: Canada: British... | reverse complement strand
TGGCCAGATCAAGGCCGACAGTGGTAATATTCATCCGGGGGGCTCCTTTGGCTCGGGGTTGTTATCAACAACTCCCATATTGGCACTTTGATGCCGTGGGCGGGAGCCATCCACCCCATCCGTTGTGAGGGGTGAAGCGGTCGTGGCGCGACATTGGCCAAAAGGTCGGTAGTTGACCCTGAGCGGACGTTCGGTTCACTCAACCGCAATGTAACGTTCACTCAGGGGTCCAGATCGGAAGTCCATCGCGATTGCCCCACTCCTGCCAGGAACCGACATAATTACGTATGCGGGGATAATCGAGCAGACGAAGCGCCAAATAGGCATGGGCAGAACGATATCCCGTGTTGCAGTAAAGCGTGATCTCCTTGTCGGGCGTAGCATCCAAAACCTCGAACGCTTCACGCAGCTGATCTGCGGACTTCATGCAACCGCTATCGTGGTCGTACAGGTCCTCCCAATCCCGGTGTTTGGCGCCAGGAATGGCACCGCCATGGCGGGCGCGTTTGTCCGTCCCCACAAATTCTTCGCGGCTACGATTATCAACAATTACGCAGTCAGGATCGTCTATGGCATCAAGAACACTGCTATAGGTCGCGACCGTTTTCGCTACGGGGTTGAAAGCGAACTTGACTGGCTTTGGCGTGTTGCTTGCGCTCTCAACCGTCAGGCCTGCCGCTGACCAAGCGGCCATGCCACCGTCCAATACATGCACGTCGGCATGACCGAGATATTCCGCGAACCAGAATCCTCGCGCCACGCACATATCGGTGAACTCGCCGCAAAAGACAATGGTATCGGTCTCCCGAATCCCGCGCCACCCCAACAAGTTGGCCCACATACGCGTGAAGGAATCCAACGGTGCGGGATCAGTGTCATCGGTGTTGACAAAATACAGATCAAAGTGCCGTGAGCTTGGAATGCGGCCCTTCGCGAACATCTCAGCGGGGCGGGTATCGATGATCGCGAGACCCGGTTGCCCTAACTTTTTCTTCAGAGTTTCGGGTGACCACAACAAATTCGGGTTTACGTAACCGCGCGCCGAAATGTCCATTGGTTGCCCTTTCAATTGATATTCCTCAGAGTAATCCTCAAACAAGGTTCGATGTTAGCAAATCAAGTCGGAAAATGTCCTCTTTTGGCCAGTTTTCATCGGCTTCGCCAATACCAGTTTTCCTCTACACCCAACCACCAAGAAGCCGACTTTGCGAGAGAAATGGTCCGCTATGCAAAGCGGACCGGACCAGACGTATTCTTGCGCGGTTGAAATCAGCAATGTTTGACCCAAAGCAGCCCTTCCGCAACGTTCTACTACCGTGAGGCTTTCAAATTTCGGTTTTCTTGCTAATGTGCTTTCGGGGGAAACGTCGATGGCAAAGGACACTCGGCAGTGGTTGGAGGATATTGGTCTTGGTGAGTATGCCGATGAATTCGAAGAGAACCGCATAGGTCTGACTCACCTTCCTGACCTAACCGAAGATGATCTCAAGGAACTTGGCGTTGCCGCGATGGGTGACCGCAAGTCATTTATGCTCGCGATCAAAAATCCAGGTGACATTGAGATTGCGCCATTACGCAATGACAGCTTGACCACCGCAGAACACCGATCCTCGGACGCTGAACGTAGGCAGTTAACGGTTATGTTCTGTGACCTGGTTGGATCGACGCAATTGTCGCAGCAATTGGACCCAGAAGATTTGCGTGAGGTCATCGGTGCGTTTCAAGAAGCGTGCACCAGTGCGACCGCTCGCTACGACGGGTATATTGCTCGTTACATGGGTGATGGCATTTTGATCTATTTCGGTTATCCCCAAGCATACGAAGACAATGCGGAACGGGCCGTGCGTGCCGGCATCGGGATCATTGAGGCGGTTGAACGGCTAAAGACGCGCGCTGATTCGGCTCTCGAAGTAAGAGTTGGTATTGCCACTGGCGATGTAGTGGTCGGAGATATCATCGGCGAGGGCGCTTCGGAAGAACACGCTGTATTGGGCGACACACCGAATTTAGCGGCTCGACTACAAGGCGTGGCCGAAGCCGGGCAAATCTTGATCGGTGCTACAACACAACAGCTTATCGGCAACGCATTCGATCTCGACGATTTGGGGCCAAAGAACTTCAAAGGCTTCAACAAGCCATCTCCAACGTGGGCGGTGCTTGGTGAAAGCTTTGCCGAGAACCGATTCGATGCGGCCCATAATCAGAAATTGAATCGTTTGCTGGGACGAGAACATGAACTCGGAATGCTGCTGTCGCGTTGGGGGTTGGCGAAGGGCAACGAAGGCCAAATCATGCTGCTATCGGGCGAGGCTGGCATCGGGAAATCGAGGATGATCTTGGCGTTGCGCGACGAGCTAACTGAAAGCTCGTATTTCCACCTCGGTTACCAGTGCACACCCCATCACACCAATAGCGCTTTCTATCCAATCATCCAACGATTGGAACGTTCGGCCGGCTTTGCAAATGAAGATACCGATGAGGCCAAGCTCGACAAGCTTGAGTTTTTATTGAAACCGACTGCGGATAACCTTGAGACAGTTGCACCGCTCATTGCCTCCTTACTTTCGCTGCCTGGCGAGGCGCGTTATGGATCGCTTGAATTGACACCGCAACAGCTGCGAGATCAAACCATCACAGTATTGATCAACCAGGTTTTGGTGCTGAGCCAGCGGCGGCCTGTCCTGTTCGTGGTCGAAGATGCCCATTGGATCGATCCCTCTACCGAGTACTTGATCGGGGAAATCATGTCTCGGACGGATGATGCGGCGGTGTTGATGCTGATCACCCACCGCCCGAACTACGAGCCGCCTTGGACGGGCCATACGCATCAGGCGTCGATGAAGCTAAGTCGGCTAAGTCGCAATCTGGTTGCGGAAATTGTGCGGGACATCGGCGGCCGTGAATTGTCCGGCAACATGATAGAGCGGATCATCGCTCGTACCGACGGTGTACCGCTTTATGTCGAGGAGTTGGCGAAATCCGTCGCCGAATCCGGCGCGGCAGCCAGTGATCAAAATCCCGAAGATCATATTCCGGAATCTCTCCAAGCCTCTCTGATCGCCCGGCTCGACCGTCTGAGTGACGCTAAAAACATTGCCCAAATCGGCGCGGTGATAGGCCGCGATTTTCCCTATGCTCTGATCGCGGCGGCAACAGAAATTACCAGTGCGGAACTCGACTATGCACTTGATCGGATCGTTGCCTCAGAGCTGATGTTTTGCAGGGGAACGCCGCCGGAGGCAATCTACACGTTCAAACACGCGCTGGTGCGCGATGCAGCGTACGAATCGCTCTTGAAGAGCACGCGAAGGGAATTCCATCATGCAATCGCCGAGGCTCTCGCCGAGCGGTTCCAGGATTTGTCCGAAACCCAACCGGAAATTCTGGCCTACCACTACACCGAAGCGGGCAATATCGAGCGAGCCATCGACTACTGGCGGCTCGCCGGCAAACGAGCTACTGAGCATTTGGCCAACCTAGAAGCCGCTGCGCATTGCGCCAAGGGTCTCGATTTGATCGAAAAAGTAACGGAAACGCCGGAGCGCACGCGTCAGGAACTTGCCCTCTATCTGACGCTCGGCACGTCGCTATTATCCACTAAAGGCTATGCCGCCCCCGAAGTCGGCCGTGCCTACGACCGGGCGCGCGAGCTTTGCGAACAGGTCGGTGACAGACTGCAACTCTTTCCGGTTTTGTTTGGGCAGTGGATAAACACACAACAGAGGGGCCGGCCCGCGGCAGCGAAAGCCTTGGCGGAAGAGACGCTTGCCTTGGCAAGAGAGCGATCCGATCCCGCCGAGCTCTTGCAAGGCCACCACGCCACATGGACCACGCTTCTTTCCCTCTCGGACATGCCATCTTGCCTGCACCACGCGGAGCAAGGCGTCGCCATCTATGACATCGACAAACATCGCGCTCACGCTTTTCTTTACGGAGGTCACGATCCTGGTGTATGTGGCCGGAATCATATCGCTATCAGCCGGTGGTTCCTGGGATACCCAGATCAAGCCTTGAAGGAAGCGCATTCCGCGATGAACTTGGCGAAAGAACTTTCCCACCCCTTTACGCAAGTTCTTGCCTTTGCCTTTTCGTCCTTCCTCCATCATTACCGCCGCGAGCCAGGTCCGACACGCGAATGCGCCGAGGCTGCTATGACCTTGTCCAACGAGCAAGGTTTAGCGCCCCATTATGGAAACGTTGGACGCATTCTCAGGGGCTGGTCGATGGCGACTGAGAGGCCAGACGAAGGTCTCGCGGAGATTCTCCGGGGCGTGGCCACAATGGAAGATATGGGAACCATGTTCAGGTTATCATATTTTCTCGGCGTAATGGCCGAAGTAAATGGTTGGGCGGGGCAGCCGGACGAGGGGCTTGCGGTAATAGCCAAGGCTCTGCCATTGGCCGAAGAGAGCGGTGAACGAAAATGGGAACCAGAGTTATATCGCCTCAAGGGCGAGCTATTGCTGGCAGGGTCCACCGGCAAACAAGACCAGGCCGAGGACTGTTTCAATCAGGCCGTTGAGGTCGCTTGTGGGGCGAGCTTAAAGTCATTGGAGTTGCGAGCAGTAACCAGCCTCGCCCGCCTGTGGTCCAGCCAAGGCAAAGTAAGAGAGGCGCGAGAGACGCTTGCTCCTTTATACGGCTGGTTCACCGAAGGCTTCGACACCCCTGACCTGAAGGATGCCAAGGAGCTGCTAGACGAACTAGGTTGAGGCAATCGTGCGATCGAACTGAATCCCAAATGTCTCTTTATGGCTAATTCGAGACTATCTCACTACCGCCGAATTACTTCCGCTATGGAGGGGTAAACAGACATGGTTTGGCAAGTAGTCCGTGGTGAAGGGGTATATCAGCCACTATACGACGGTCAAGTTCATGCCAAACTCCGCAATCTTAGGATTCAGCGTTTCCACATCTCCAATAAATTGGGCAGCCATGAATGAGCTCCCCGGATGGTCTCCCTCAACAAGTTGTACCCCAAGAGTATCTGCTTGCTCCCATCCAAGTTGCTCAAATATCTCCACACCGGGCCAGTAGGGACCAATCATGGCAACCTCCCTCATTGAGAGGTCTTCAATGTCAATTTGTGTACCAAGCCACTCTTCCCTGTCGAAAGAGGGATATTCTGCAAAGTCATCAACACCGAGAGCTTCGCGAATCACGCAATCCTGCTGATCAACGGTCAAATACGAAAAGTTATCATTGCCCTCGAGCTTTTCTCGCCAAGTGGGTAGAACTACTTGCCCCAAGTCGTGTAATGGATCGAACAGGTACTCCCCTTCAAGCTCCAATCGATATGGCTCAAACACGGGAATATCTTCAGCGACCAAGAACACACCTGTTCCTCTAGGGGCCAATGTTGCAGCCACCGTACCGAAAACAATTTTCAGAAAATCACGGCGGTTAATCTCAATATTTTCAGCAGACATAGTAAACCCTCCAACGGTAAATCCGTGGAGGGCTGACACTCGATATTGCCTTTCGGCCACATCCCTCTTTCGAGGTTACCACCTTGCACGAGCTGCAGGTTGGCGGGGCGCGTCAGCCCTCTCTTGATGAAGGCAATATAATAGCCGAGATATAGGAGAATTGCCAGAGAAGTTATTCTGGGGTCAGCGTGTCGAAGGCTCCAGTAACGATGTCTGGAGTGAGACTTGTGTCTACGAGTTCCAAGAGTTCTGCCCTAATTATGTTCCAGTCTTGTGAGAGGTCCAGAGTACACACGCTAATCTGATGCCCCCCAAGCTTGTAACTGAGCCTAAGCGATGTGCCGACAGCCGGATAAAGTAACATTCCAGAAGCGACAAGATCTACTCCCCCCCGCGCCTCAAGATTCTTGAGGTATGCGAACAACTGATAAAGATGCGCTGAACGGACTCGCTCCTTGCCGAAGTTTGTCGTCATTGCTTCAGTGTAGTATTTTGTTTCGATAATGAGGGTGGAATTGGCACTGCGCACGGAGATGTCAGTTTCCATTTGGGGGAGAAAATCCATGCTGCCGTCCGCGACCTCATCTAAGTTCCATTGAATTTTTTCCTTTCGTACGTCGAGATCTGGGCATTCGTGGCGTAGAAAGTTCTGCACGAAGCTTTCGAAAAGTCTTGCCATGCGTTTGTCGTCCCTGAGGAAATCTCGAAAGCGATAGTCCCCACTGGCCTCATCCACGAGCCAGGACGAAACCACCAGTTCACAAACATTGATCAAAAACCGATAGAATCGTGCGTTGCTATGTAACTGGATCGATCGGAAGGCCCCACGAGTTAAAGTAATAGGCTCAATGCCGGGGAGATCGCGACAAAGGCCTAATAACTGCGACTGCAGGTTTTTGTCCAGGCTTGGGACTCCAGCAAGGTGGCGTAGCGTTGCTTTGATTATTCGGTTGGGCCAAGTGTTCTCGGTAAGCTCGTCGTACTCACATCGGGCCTTGCCATGAATCATCATCATGCGACGACTAGTTTCGGCCACCATGACGCGGCCACGTAACGACACCAAGTCCCCCTCAAATCGTTCGTAGCCCCGACCTAGCCCCCGGCGGAGAAGATGACGGACCCCGGAAATTAGGACACTGGCGAACAAGTCTGCTAACTCCGAAGAGTCTACGCGGGAGACATCCGTAATCTCCCCTTCCTCCAGCCGATTCCAAGCGTAGCAAAGGAGAAAATATATGTTTCGAATCGGGATCGAGGCACTCATGATTAATCGACCAGCTTAAGCTCCTTGATTAGGCTCTCCGCTTTCTCCGGGTTGTCAAACCAGTACTCACGCAGTAGCGGTTCGATCTCCCATCGGATTATCCGCAGGTAGAGTGCGAGATCGAGACCTCTTTCTTCTGGCAATGTACAAAAATAGCTGTGACCAATCCGGTAACCCTTCCCGAGATTGGCATGATCCTCGGCAATATGTTGGTTGACCGTCGCAAGTCGATCGATGACCCGCTCAAAGAATTTCTCTTCAGTGCCCCGGCCAATCAGGAGTTCCCTAAACTGATCGGTGTCAAAGCCAGGCTCGAGGTCGACAAACCCAAATCGACGCCGAAGAGCGTAATCCACCATCGCCAAGGATCGGTCCGCTGTGTTCATAAGCCCGACCAAATATAGGTTTTCAGGGATCGAGAACCGCTCATCTGGCCCATCGCTGTATGCCAGCGGAATCTCCCAATTCTCACCCCGCTTGTCGGCTTCAATCAGCAGCATCAGCTCACCGAATACCTTACTAAGATTGCCTCTGTTGATCTCATCTATAATGAAAACGTAATCCCGAGAAAGGTCCTGCTGGGCCTTCGCGCAGAACTGGTGAAATATTCCATCTCGTAGCTGAAATCCACCACCCGACGGGCGATAGCCTTGGACAAAGTCCTCATAGGCATAAGATTGATGGAACTGGACCATGCCGACCCGGTCAGGGTCTTTATATTCTAGAAGCGCATAGGCCAATCGTTTACTGAAATAGGTCTTGCCGACCCCGGGGGGCCCTTGCAGGATGATGTTTTTCTTCGCTCGGAGAAGCTCCAGAATGTCATCGAACTTCTGACGTTCAACAAACAGATCCTCGACGGCGTCCTCAGGCGAGTAGTTTTCGGGTTCGACCGAAACCTCCTCGTCGGTCGGCTCGTGTCCTTCCATTTCCTCACTGTAGACTGAGACGAGATTCTGCACCTCTCCCGCAATGGCTTTGAAGTCCAAGCCATCGGCTACATTGTAGTGGCCGTAAATCCTCGACTGACCGTAGGCCTCCGGAACCAACTGATTATTCTCGCTGAAATACTGCGCAATCGTTGGCTCAGACTGGCCGGCTTGCCATTCGATATCGGGCCCATTTTTCTCACTGACACCGTAAGCGAGGATTAGCACACTGGTAGACTTGTAGTAGAGAATGACCGGATAGACACCTTTCTGGACCTCCTGCCCATAACCTGTAAAAGCGATCCATGGAACTTTGGCGTAGCTTCCCTGTCCGAAGCTCACTTTCATCTTGAGCTTCCGGTAGGTACCAGGATATTTACTCGTACGAAGATCCGTGTGCTCGTCCGCTTGAGCGACGAAGCGTGTGAGCATGTCGGGTAACGAGTCCTTTGGTTCAATCTCAAATCCAAGTTTTTTGAGGTGTCGGAACGCTTTGGATTTCTCTCCGCCACTGAAGTTCTGGCGGTTCATGAGCTTGCCTCGGAAATATTTGGCGGCCAGCGACACAACATACTTCGGTGGATAGTGCCGGCCCTCGTGAACCAAGTCGTAAAATGTCGACCGAGCGTCAGGTGGAACGCCTTCAGCATCAATATCCTTGATCGCGGCCAGTACATGCTCTTGAGTGATCTTGTCGATCCCGGCAAGGCCCGCGTCTTCCCACTCACTCTTCAACGGTTCGATGTAAAAGTCGAGCGGTTGGTCCAGATACTCCTTTTCTGCCTCTTGGCGAATGCGGTATAGTTCTCGATCGATAGCAATGGGGTCAAGTTTTCGGACTTCTGAATTAGATTTTTGCGTGAAGGCTGCTACGATAGACCGCCGATCAGTGCCCCCAAAGATTCGCTCAAAGCCGTCCGGGAAAAGCAGGAAAAGGAGCATATGCCGAAGCTGGCGAGTTTCGGCTTCGGGAATATCTGCGAGCCACTCAGCGAATACCCAACCATCGTTCAACAACCTCTGACGATCATCTGCGGGTAGCGCTTTCCACGCGTGCGCAAAGCGGATCAAGTACACCAGCTCGCGCCAGCGGTTTGTGTTGTATGCTGTGCCTGCACTACCAAGGCCACCGAGTGTTTCGTCGGAGAGCCAACGGGAATCCAGCGATAAGCGCAATCCCGACCAGTTCCAAATCTCCTCAATCTGCTCACGCTTCCTTGGAGCATGAGTATTGCTCGGGCAGAGCAATATCACCCACATCATTTCAGCTGCAAGCTGCTTGACCTCTGGCCCTGTGTTTTCTAGCTGCCTCTCGAGTTTCTCCAGAAAGTTGCCTTCACCCAAGTCGAGGTTCTCGACGAAATAGGTAACGAGAGATTCAATGTGCTCTTTCGTCCACAAGGAGCTGTTGGAAAAAATCGACCCATCCGAAAGTAGTGCCTTGTGCCGCCAGTGTTCAGCAGCATCTAGAACGGGCCCAGAATCTTTTCCTCCGCAATACCGGCTCATAAATCTTCCCCCTTTTCAGCCTGAGCCACTATCCGCCTTACGACGGATAAAATAGCTCGTTTGCAATCCAGCCCCAACACGAAAACTATTTTGTGGCTTGGCGAATTTGAGCAGTTTGGTCACGGCCATAATACCTCCTCGCCATGTAGGTTAAAGTGTCTTGAAAATAAGCAGAGACCTCGTTCCAATCTACTTCTCCATCTGCATTTCCATATGGCGTAGCGTCTGCTTCGCCGCTCAGGGCAAGCAACAAATATTTGGTGAACAAGCCATTTGAATTATCTTGTTCCCATGAAGCAATTTGATCACTCTTACCAGCGCTAACGACAGTGATGTACGACGGAAGATCCAGTCCTTTCGGTTCAATCGTCAATCCTGACATTCCTGAAATGACTGGTCCATTGCTGCTAAGGCCGGAAAAACAAGACTCTAGAATCACTGTGATAGATCTCGCGGGAACCTGACCTAAGTTTTTGTACAACAAACTGAGTGGGTAGCCGGTCAATGAAAGCCTTGAAGAATCAGCATCAGATGGAACCAGAAAAGATTCCCCGGAACTAGGATCGGGAGCACCATGGCCCGAATAAAACACGAAAACGTTTGATCGCGAGGGACGAACCCAATCAAATAGTTGACCTCGAGAATTTGAAGTACTGCCAAACACTCTCACCAACTGGGATCTAGTGGCGTCACGAAGGTAAATAATGTTTCCCTCTTTTACTCCCAGCGCTTCAAGAGCATATTTTTTGAAACTTGCTGCGTCAGAGTAAGCGGGAATGACATTTGGAACATCACGAGAAAGCTTTGCGTAATTTGCATTTCCAATAATTACAGCGATATCGTCCGGTCGCGGGGCCACTTTTTTGAATCTAACTGCCAGCGGTTTTTCCAACAACTCGACTTCCAGAGCAGATGAACTTCCGTTAGATGGAGTTGAAATCTCGTTCTGAGCGCCAGCCTTTTTGCCGTCTGACGAGTCGGGTATCTTGTTTTCAACTGCGACGGCTCCAGTTCCACTTCCACCAACCCGGTGACCTTTTTGTGACGCCTCCTTGGCTATTCTAAATGCGAGGTAGTAGGCAGGTTTGTTGGTTCCAAACATCTCAGGATATAGCCTTACTGCTTCATTAAACGCATTTGTTGACTCCTTGAAGCGCCCCCCTCGATTGTGAACAACTCCAGCCATAGCCCATATGAGCCCCCACTTTGACTGAAGCTTTATCGCGGTCGAGATCGATTCTTGTGCCATCTTGTCATCACCTAAGAAGGCACGAGCAACCGCCAAATACGCGTGGCCAAATGCCAGTTTCGGATTTAGCATCACAGCATGTAAGCCGTACTTAACACTGGATTCATAATTGCCGACAGTGATCAATGCCAGTGACACATTCGCATAGGCTGATGAATTTTTTGGCTCAATTTCTATAACTTTTAACCCAGAACTAAGAGCTTCTGGATAACGCGCTAATGCAAGCAAAGTCGACGTTCGGATTGAATGGGCTTTAGCGAATGTTGGCCACAGTTCGATTGCTTTAAGAGAGGAAGCGTCAGCATCTCGGTATTGCTGAAGAACAAAGGATACATATGCTTTGTAGTAGTGAGCAGTTACATTCTCATCGTCCCGATGGATTGCAAGGTTCGCGCTTGCCTTCGCCTTTTTGTAATTTCCCAATCTAACATAAGCAGCACTTAATGCTGTATAAGCACGGGAACGGTCTTTTGGATACAGCCAATGTGCTTTTCCAGCTTCAACACAATCGTTCAGGATATCTTTAGTTGGCTTCGCGATTTGCACTATTTCAAGGCATTTACTAAGCGTTTCGTCCGCATAGGCTGCCCGGCTGGGTAAAAAAGCTACAGCCACCCAGAATACGACCAAAATCCATTTCATCACGGCTCCCCTCCCTGCAATAGCCAATAGTAGAAACAAGCACCTACTTTATCTACTATAAAATTATATGCACCAATGGAATGGCTCCTAATCAAATCATTGCCTGATCAATCTGTCTGCGCATTCAACACCGTACTCTTTGATTACCACGACCAGATCATTATCTCTGTGATCGACTTTTTCGTTTGTCAGCACAGTGTCGATGCGCAGGGATCGCTCCTTTTTTGAGAAACCTTTCGGCAACGGCCAGTGCATCCCGACCAACAGTACTCTTCCCGGTTCTTCTGCTTCTGCCTCCAACTTCGACAGACGCCCTTTTATCTGCCTGTAACTCATCCCATCTTCTCCTCAAGCAGTGCCAATCGCCCTTCGAAATCGACATGCTCCTGCGCCCGTCTGGTGAGTTCAAGCAAACCCATCAGGGTGTGGGCATCATCGGGAGCAGTCTCGCCATCGGCCACCGAGTGGACCACCGCCTGCATTGACGACAGTATTGTTCCTGGGCCATCGATCTTCGGAATCTTGATGGACACGGGTCGGGATTTTTGTGGTGGCAGTATACGCTCCATACAAAGCCGTAAGGCGGCCATATTCCCTTCCAGGGCCTTGTTGATGCAAGTTCGCGCCAACACCTCTGCCTCCCCGTCTAGCAGCGCCTCTGCAGCCACCGTAGTGGCGTTTCGAGCGCCTTTAGGGCGACCTCTGGGGTTACCCGACTTACCGGGGCGAAATGGTCGTCCACGCTGTTTTTGAGTTGTTTTTTCAGCCATAAAACAAATTCCTTCCTGCACAAATTGTCCGCGGAGCGAAGATTTACTCTGAAGTCTCTTTCGGTGGTGGAAAAACTCACTCGATGCTGGCTCTATTTCATATGGCTGGTAGCTCAAAGGCGGAAGATCTTCCGGGGCTGGATCAACTCCTGTCTGATAACGGCGTAACTGTCCCTACTGGTATTAACCGTGCAGTTCTTGTAGGCACGTCGCGTGGCCCTCAAGACGTTATTAGCATGGAAGACGGGCAAAAAATCCGCACGACTTGGGGGGAGCTTGCGTGGCAGCTTGGTGGAAAAGAGGCTTTCAGCCTAATTGCTGACAATGATGCCAAAGGCATTGCACCGGGATCAAACTTGCTTGAGAAGATATTCATTAAGTGCTCGCCGTCTTTAATTCTGATTGATGAATGGGTTGCATATCTCAGGCAAATTTACAAAATCGAAGATCTTCCATCAGGCTCATTTGACGCAAATCTATCCTTTGTTCAGTCCCTAACTGAAGCTGTAAAAGCTAGCCCAGGAACCGTGCTTGTTGCCTCATTGCCTGCATCTCAAATTGAGGTTGGTGGGGAAGGCGGACAAGAGGCTCTAACACGCCTGAAGCAGACCTTCTCCCGTGTTGAATCTCCATGGCGTCCAGCTTCTCAGGAAGAGAGTTATGAGATTGTTCGTAGGCGTCTTTTCAAGGAAGTCCCCGGTGACAAATTCCATCACCGCGACAACACGCTGAAACAGTTTGCCAAGCTCTACCGTGAAAATTCCAATGATTTTCCACTAGGTTGTGCCGACGAGGACTATCGACGGAAGTTTGAGAAATCATTTCCAATTCACCCTGAGCTATTTGATCAACTCTATACCTGCTGGGGAGCACTTGAGAAATTCCAACTCACACGTGGTGTATTGCGCCTTATGGCGCAGATTATCCACGTGCTTTGGATGAACAATGACCCGTCTGTGATGATAATGCCGGGGAGTGTTGCCATAAGCTCCGCCCGTGTTGAGCCTGAGCTGCTTCATTATATAGATATAACGTGGCAAGCGATCATTGCGGGTGATGTCGATGGAAACACGTCCACACCCTACCAAATTGATCAAGCGGCCCCAAATCTAAATCGCTATTCAGCTACGCGCCGAGTGGCCAG
>Ga0233449_1002922_pt1 | contig 12969 bp, 12 predicted proteins | sample SI_124_October20_FD_183012 | JGI IMG/M metagenome (GOLD analysis project Ga0233449, IMG submission 183012) | Seawater microbial communities from Saanich Inlet, British Columbia, Canada - SI_124_October2016_200_MG | ecosystem: Environmental > Aquatic > Marine > Inlet | place: Canada: British... | reverse complement strand
TGATGGAATGCTCAGCCAACGCCTGGCCCAACCCCATGGCAACACTTACCAGGATTTCCTGCCTGATGGTCGCTGCCTGGAACTGGCTGAATATGGAACTTCATTGGGCGGTCGTATTGTTTTGGCTCGGGATGTGACCGAAGCCGAGCGCCGGAAAGCCGTTCGCAAACTGGGTGACGCGCGCACAGCGGCCATTGTCGACACCGTTTTCGATGGCGTTATCATGATCAATGACGAAGGCGAAGTGGAAACATTTAACCCGGCAGCGGAGAAAATATTTGGTTATGCGGCGCGCGATGTTATCGGTCAGAATGTCAGCATCCTGATGCCTGAAGGCCATGCGAACTCCCATGATGGTTATCTCCGGCGCTATCTTGATGGGGGGGTGCCCAAGGTTATTGGTGCTATCACCGAACTGCAAGGCAAGCGCAAGGATGGCCAGTTGTTCCCGTTGGAAATCGCGGTCAACGAGGTTGATGCGACCTGGATCTTGCAGGAACGCAGGCGCACACCCCGCCGGGTATTTATCGCGACATTGCGAGATATTACCGGGCAAAAGGCCCTTGCCCGGCAACTGCAGCAATCTCAGAAAATGGAAGCCATTGGCACTCTCGCCGGTGGTATCGCCCATGATTTCAACAATATCCTCTCCATCATTCTGGGCTTCACAGGCTTGACCCTGGAAGATGACAAGATTGATGACGATGGCAGGGAGAACCTGGATACGGTTCTGACTGCGGCTAACCGGGCACGCGATCTGGTGCAGCAAATCCTCACTTTCAGTCGAAAGGGGGAGCAGGAAAAACTGCGTGTCAGTCTGCAAACTGTGCTCGCGGATGCGCTGAAACTGCTGCGGTCGACCTTTCCCGCCAATATTGAAATGCGAACGGACATTGATCCCCGTGATCTGGTCGTCCTCGCTGACCCGACCCAGATGCATCAGGTGCTGATGAATCTTTGTACCAATGCAGGCCAGGCCATGCCACGGGGCGGTATTCTTGAGGTTAAACTCCAGCGCGTCCAGATTGATGGCAAATCACTCGAAGCGTTTGATATGCAAGGCAATGGCAGCTGTGTACGGCTGCTGGTACGGGACACAGGTATCGGCATGGATGCGCCGACGTTGGAGCGCGTGTTTGAGCCCTTTTACACGACCAAACCGCTAGGGTCCGGCACTGGCCTTGGACTTTCTGTCGTTCATGGCATTGTCAAAGAGCATGGCGGTCACATTGCCGTGGAAAGCGCTGCGGGTGCCGGGACGACGTTCACGATGCTGTTGCCTTTGGCTGCACCGGGCAAGGTTGTGGCAGAAGCCAAAGTTGAGCAGGCCCCCCGGGGTACAGGGCGTATTCTGGTTGTTGATGACGAGCCAGCCGTTGTGCGTATGGCAGAAAAACTGTTGACCCGCCTGGGTTATGACGTCGTGGGCCAAAATAGCAGCGTTGAGGCTTTGCGGCTGTTCAGGGAGCAACCGGATCAGTTCGACCTCGTCGTTACCGACCACTCCATGCCCGATATGACCGGTGATGTGTTGGCGATGGAGCTCAGGCGTATTCGCCAGACTATTCCCATCGTTATCTGCACTGGCTTCAGCTCTGATTTCACACAAGAATCCGCAAGATCTGCGGGAATCGACGGGTATATCATGAAACCGTCCATGCCTGCGGAATTAGGGCACGTGGTTTTTGACATTTTGAACGGTAATCGCACCGGATAAAGCCAGGGCGGTTGTGGCTAAAAAGGAATCGCTTTGGTTTCGCTTTTTTGGCGCACACCTTGAGTTTGAAGCAACGCCGGGTTTCCCTTGAGTTCCCAAACCCTCTTTTATAAAGTTTTTTTCACAAGCCGTTGCACCGAAAACCGTTCCGCACTATGTTCCCGCGTGACTGGGTATTGGGGCGTGGCCAAGTGGTTAAGGCGCCGGTTTTTGGTATCGGTATTCGGAGGTTCGAATCCTCCCGCCCCAGCCAGTCAAAAGCCAGTCAAAAGCCAGTCAAAAAAGTCTCAACCTTTGGTTCGGGGCTTTTTTTGTTCCTGATCTGTCGAAAAGCAAGCCGCAACCGGCACGCTATTTTGCCGTATTATGCCATGGCATTTGACGTCCCCCGTTAATCAGACAACTGCGCGATCAACTAATCGCTGGATTTCCATTAACTTCCAATTCACCACCACGAGCCATTTTGATTCCGTGCAGATTGAGCGACGTTGCAATCTTGTCTCGTGAAATCGTGGTGGTGCTTTTGATTTCGTTGATGATCGGCAGTACGCTTGCGCCACAGTTATTCTGGTCGATGTCGCTGAATATATATGGTCGACCATGGGCGGCTTTCGGTCTCAAATCCTCATCTGGCATGTGCAATCTTCACAAAAACCAGCCCTTCGAATTAACGACCAACCAAGGAACTCTATGAATATTCCTCCTGTACTTCGCGCGGCTTTGTGGATGAGCGGTGCCTTGGCGTCGTTTACGTTCATGGCGCTGGGCGGCCGTGAACTTGCCAGCGAATTGACGACTTTTCAGATATTGTTCTTCCGCAGTGTGGTCGGTCTGATCCTTGTTTCTACGCTGTTAACCTTCAGCGGTTGGGCCCAGGTCAGGGGCAAGCGGGTCAAATTGCATTTACTGCGCAACACAGCCCATTTCGGCGGGCAGTTCGGTTGGTTTTACGGTATATCCCTGCTCCCCCTGTCGACGGTCTTTGCCCTTGAATTTACGGCCCCTGTCTGGACGGCTTTGCTGGCTGTATTTGTCCTTTCCGAACGCCTCACCATGGTTCGTTTGATGTCGATTCTGATGGGGTTTGGCGGGATATTGTTGATATTGCGCCCAACCGTAAACGGCATCGGCTCGGCGGAGATGGCCGTCATCGGTGCTGCGGCTGGTTATGCTGTTGCTTATGTCATGACCAAAAAACTGGGGGCTGACAATTCACCGCTGACAATCATCTTTTATATGACGATCATCCAGTTGCCCTTGTCATTTCTGCCATCCCTGTGGCAGTGGACTTTGCCATCCATGACGCTTTGGCCATGGGTTGTGTTGGTGGGGGTAACAGCGCTTAGTGCCCATTATTGCATCGCCAGAGCCTTGGCGTTGGCGGACGCCGGGGTTGTCGTTCCAATGGATTTTTTGCGATTGCCGCTAATAACTGTCATTGGTTTTTTGCTTTATGATGAGGCTTTCGATATATGGGTGCTGGCGGGGGGTGCCATTATCTTTGTTGGTAACCTGATAAACATGAGAGAGGCGGCAAGAGGCAGCAAAAGCTGATCTGTGTCTCTGAAAGGAAATAAAGTGATTGAAATTGATCTGACCGTTTGGCAATTCGTACGCATTATGGTCGAGCTTGAGCGGCGCAAGAGCCGCAGCCTTGCTTACAAATTGTGGCAGGGGGCTTGGGAAGAGCTGGACGGACGCCTGGATGCCTTGAGGGCCGGCAACAAAATGGACGAATTTTCCAACTTGATGATGAACCAGGAAGTTTCTTTGCAGGCCGAGAAAATCCACCTGACCGAAGCTGCTGAAGCCGCTGAAAGGGTGATTTCCGTAATCGGCAAAACCCTTTCAAAGACGCGGGATACAAAAGCCAAGGATGAGTTGATGTTTGAACAGGCTGAGCTGTCAGAGGTCAATAATCGCCTCAAGATGATTGCCCGAAATCTGCCATCCTGAAGTCGCACCACAAGCAAACATTTGCGCGTTGATACGATCTTCGCGCTATTATTAACCCGCTGATTAGACTCAATAATTCAGGTTTTCCTGCTTGGGCTCAAGTTGAGTCATAGAATCCGTAGTTTGCCCCGAGAGTCTCGATTCAAATCAGAGGAGTCTCTGTTAGAGTCTTGGAATCAAGTGAGAAAATTACATTAATTATCAAAATATGGTGTTCAAACATCCTGCTATGTGCCATATTCAGTGCCATCAGGTTGGTCGCTTGCTATTTTAGGTGGACTCAACACTGACCCGGGGGACAGGGTGTTGGCGACAAAAAAGGGAATTAATTCCGACAGTCGTTAACAATACATAAGTAAAATTGCGACGCTGAGGTGAAAAAAATGAGTGACCAGGCAGCCGTGCTCGCAGGCATGATGGGGCATAACAGTTCTCCCTTTAACGAGGCGTTTGAAGCAGACGAAATCCCGGCCACTGAGGAACTTGGTGAAGAAACCCGTCTGTTCGAATATGAATTCATTCGCGAGGAGCCTTTGGGCGTTGAACGCGGCGAAATTTCCGCTGTCGATGACAAAGAAGCCGCACGCCTTTTGCGCATTCGGTATATGCTGTCCGAACTTCCACCAGGGGCACGTATAACTGAAAAGAAAGATCCTGAAGATGATCGACAGTCCATGTCGATCAAGCTTCGGCATTTGCTGCGAACATTGGTTTCGCATCACAGCTGGCTTAAGGGGCTTGGCGGTGAACGAGCGGACCTGTCTGGTCTTGATCTCAGAAACGTTAATCTGGCTCGCAGAAACCTGGCTCATGCAGATTTGAACGACTGCGACCTTCGCAATGCGGACCTGAGTAATACAGTTATGGTTGGCGTTAACTTGCGGGGTGCGAACCTGGCTGGTGCCAATTTATGCGGTGCTGACCTGACAGGTGTTGATCTGACAGATGCCAACCTGTGTGATGCCATGCTGATCGGGGCAAACCTGGAAGGGGCGGACCTTTGGCGGACCAATGTCAATGGCTGCTTTATTGCCCCAAAGAAACTGCACAAGGCCTTGCGCTGCCGTTTGGCAAAACGTACCTCAAACTCCTGAGCTATTTCTGATCCATTTCTGACCCACAGCTCCGTTGCCTTGCTATCGGTTATCCGACAGGAGGTTGCGAAGATATCGTGTGTCAATTATCCTTTTTGATATATCGGGGCCCGTTTGCTGGCAGTGTCGCGGCCTAGTTATTGTTGGAGGGGGTTTTTGCGAGCGGCTCATGAATTTGCCGTTTGTTATGTGGAGTAGGTGTTATGTCTGTTGCTTTCAGCGTTGAAAAAGACCTGATCGACAGTTTGCAAAAAAATCCTGAAAGAACGCTAGCCGGCACAATGGATGGCAGGCGCTTCACGGCGAATGTCGGCATCGCCAACTATGTGGCGCATATTGTTGCCCGGTATGACAGAGAACTTGATGGCCGCACGCCTGCTGAACTAAGTGGGCTTCTGGGTAGTGCATTTGACTTCGCTCACTTTGGCCTGATCCTGAATTTCGAAACTCAAACCAACCTGATTTTAAACGATGCGGAAAAGAGGCTGGTGCCAGGCGTGCGCTCGCTGGTGAACGCGTTCGGCCCGATTGTCTTGCGGAACGCTTGCCTGGAGTCAGCGGCGCAAGAGCCCGCCCAGCGGAACATCTTTCCGCACATGCGATTTCATTATGATCGCAGTGCCATGCAGGACAGTCAGATTTCTCTGTTTAGTCGTGATCCCAATGATGCCGAGCAACGTTTTCCGCGACAGTCATCGACATTGTTTGTCGCCAATGTTGTGGCCTGGCTACAACATGAACAGCAAGGACTGAACGACAATAACAAGGTGCTTTCCCTGCGGGCCAGCTATGATTTATTCAGCGAACAGAATGTGCGGCCTTTGTTCGGAGATGTGATTTTTGAGCAACCCTGGAATGCACCAGAGGGAACGGGTGAGCTATGCATCATCGACAACCGGACCGTTCTGCATGCCAGTTTTCATGGTGATTTGCGTGGCAAGGGCTGGCGCATAGGTGCACGTTATCTGGTCTGATCTTCCTTGAAACCGGTGTGAATCAGCTGTTTTTTACGCTATAGAGGCCTCTTTTCGATTTGAAATGAGATTGCGGCTTATATTCAAATTGATGAATTTGACAACGTCAGGTTATATTTCTAGGTTCAATGTAATCAGAGCGACTTCGGATCAATCCGAATCGCATTGGCTCATAATGGCATTACCTTTCAATGTTTTGCTGAAACTCTCTGGCAATGCTTTGCTGAAACATTCTAGCGGAAGATAACGTGAAACTCGGCCCACCGGAATTTGGCAATATAGTGCAACGTCAGCGACAGCAAAGCCTGCGCATGGTTGCCGATGAAGTGTTGAACGCGACAGGTCGCCCTTGTCCGCGCTGTGTCATGGTTTGCCCGACCTGCAAATCAACGACTTGTGATTGTCACTGTGAGGCAACTTGTGATCACGCGCCGCTGAATATGACTTCAGATGATGAATTCCCCATTGAAGATAAAATCGCACCATTGGTTTATGCTTTTCACCAATTACATCAATGCCCGCCCTGTTGGTCCTGTGAAGGCCACCTTGGGTTAAATGGCGAATTACAAAGACTTCCGGCTGTCTGGTTTTATGCGGGGTCGCAGGTCTTTGCCGGTATGATCGGTGACTATGTTTCCTCACTGTGGATAAAGAAAAAGCTTTGTACACCCTGGAGGGTGATTGTGGCTGTGACCGAACCCGGCGGCATGGAGCCAGCCTATTCGCTGGAACCGGACCTGAAAGAAGATTCCGCTGTCACATTGCCATTACTTCAGAACGACATTGCTGTCATCGCCGAAGGGCTGGTGGATAACCTTCAAGGACGGACCAGGGACTTGATGCAACAAGTTGATGAGTTTCTGTCTGCCGACCACACCTGATCAATTTCAGGAAACTGCAATCTAGCTTGAAGCGCCGAGACGCGCACGGTCGTGCGGGCGGGTGTAATCGAGGGCCGGACCTTTGGCGACGATGCGTCGTGGGTTAATGCTTTCGTGGCTGGCAAAATAGTGGTGTTTGATGTGATACATATCCACCGTGTCGGCGATGCCCGGCATTTGATACAGCTCACGCAGATAGTTTGACAAATTGGCATAGTCGTCGATGCGGCGCAGATTGCATTTAAAGTGCGTCACATAAACCGCGTCAAAGCGAATGAGGGTGGGGAACAAACGCCAATCGGCTTCGGTGATACGATCCCCGGTCAAATAGCGTTGACTGCCCAGCAGGTCATCAAGAAAATCCAGTGTCTGGAACAAATCGTCAAAAGCTTTTTCGTAAGCGTCCTGGCTGGAGGCAAAGCCTGATTTGTAAACGCCATTATTGACGGTGGTGTAGATACGATCATTGATCGCATCAATTTCAGGGCGTAAATCTTGCGGATAAAAGTCGTAATCATTATTGCTGTGGGCCGCAAACTCGCTGTTCAGCATGCGAATTATTTCCGACGACTCGTTGTTAACAATTGCCTTGGTCTGTTTGTCCCACAGGACCGGGACGGTTACCCGACCGGTATATCCAGGGTCTGCGGCCGTATAGATCTGGTGCATAAATTGGGCAGCGTGAATTGGATCCGCAATGCAACCCGGACTGTCTCCAAAGGCCCATCCATTGTCGGCCATGTAGGGATCAACGACAGACAAATCAATGACGTCTTCAAGGCCCTTCAGTTTGCGAAAGATCAAGGTGCGGTGGGCCCAGGGGCAGGCGAGGGAAATATATAGATGGTAGCGCCCGACATCCGGCGAATAGGGCGTTGAGCCATCCGCCTTGATCCAGTTGTGAAAAGAAGTGGGCTTGCGTACAAACTTGCCGTCCTGGCTCAGAACGCTGTCATCATCCAGCCATTTGCCATCAACCAGCATGCCCATAAAAATTCTCCTCAGATTTCAAAAGATGTCAGGTTGGACGGTTAAGCGTGAAAACCTTATCAACCACGGTATATTGCATGTAGCCAAGGCGGGCGAGGGGACGGAACTTTGTCACGTCAACCAGGCCGTCGACCAGCACGTCATCCCGAATATGAATGCCGATGACCTCACCGATAATCATTTCATTACGCTTACCAGGATCGTTCGACGGCAGATCAACTTTTTTCAGAAATTTACATTCCATGTGAGCAGGCGATTCCGCCACACGCGGTGCCTTGACCAGTTCCGATGGCTCAGCCGTCAGTCCAGCCAGTTCGAACTCATTGACTTCGTTGGGTACCGTTGCTGATGAAGCATTCATCTGATCGGTTAGCGCCTCTGTCGCCATGTTGACAACAAACTCACCTGTCGCCTCCACATTGGCGGCACTGTCCTTGCGACCGTCAGGCGAAGATGGCCCGTTGCAGGCAAACATAACCATGGGAGGGCTGTCGGACAGGCCATTGAAAAAGCTGAAAGGCGCCAGGTTCGGGATGCCGTCAACAGACAGGGATGAAATCCAGCCAATGGGGCGGGGCACGATCAGGCTTTTGAAAGGACTGTGCGGCAAGCCGTGATGATCTTTGGTCTCGTAGAACATAAAAAGTCCGGTTTCTTTTGAAAGGGGGAGGAGGATTAAGTGGCGCGGGTGATCTGCATATCAGAGAAGATACTATTGTCCATCCAACTGGCAACATTTTTTGTCAGGGCAGAGGGCCCGACGATGGAAAGGGCATCTGTTTTCTGCGCTTTATCGTAAGTGATCAGGCCCGTCCAGATGTCGATCATGGTGGCGACAGTTGTATTAATGTAAATATCGACGTCCTTGCCGGGGTCCATGTCGCAGGTGTCGACCTGGGTGCCCTGGATGACAAGCCACCACTGCTTGTTTGATGCCATGTCCGAGAAGGAAAAGCGGATGACGGATTGTTTGCCAGGCAATTTTTCAGGCAGGATGCTGCGCTGCAAATAGAGCATCAAAAGTTCAACGTTATTGTCTTTTTCCGTCAACCTGGCGCGCGTCCATTTCATGCCCCAGCCACCGATGGAAATCAGGATCGGGCGCAATTCCTCACAGGACGAAGTGGGGAAATATTCGTAGCCGCGCCTGCCCTGAATTTTCTTTTTGATCAACAATTCAGCAACCACAAGATCGCTTAAGCGACGGGTCAACAAGGTCGGGGATATTGTACCCAGACCCCGCTGCAAATCGCTGAACCGGCAGCTGCCACCAATGAGAATTTCACGGATGATCAGGATCGTCCATTTTTCGCCAATGATCTCGGATGCCTTGGCAATGGGGCAGAATTGGCCATATTCCATTATTAACTCCAGATAATGTAGTTAGTTTCTACACTTTATGGAGTATGATGTGCAAGAAAGAAAAACTATTCAGGTCAGGCTCCGGCATCAATGGTGGTATCGGACGATTACCTGAAGGACAGACCCATGAACACTTTCACCTTACACAGCGTTGAGGCCAGCGAAGAAGCATCTGCAACATTGCTGCAAAATGTCATTGAGCAAGTCGGCTTCCTGCCAAATGTGTTTGCCGTGTCCGCCGGTGCGCCGCCTGCTTTGGCTGCCTTCATGGCTTTGAATGAACAGTTTGCCCTGACCAGTTTCACCGATCTGGAACGGGAAATCATTCATACCGCGACCAGTGTCGAAAACGCAGCGCCATATTGTGTTGCAGGGCATACGGCCTTTGCCGATATGCTGAGCCTGGATCAAAATACCATTCAGGCTGTCCGTGGTGCGGATCAGGTCGATGATCAAAAGCTGGAAGCCTTGCGGACTTTTACCCGGCAAGTGGTCGATCAACGCGGGCAACTGTCGGACAGTGAACTGGCATCATTCCTGGCTGCCGGTTACAGCCAGGACCAGGTGATCGAAGTTATCCTCGGTATCACCGTCAAGATCTTCACAAATTTCACCAGCAAGATTACTGGCATTCCGTTGGATGATGCATTCTCACCCTATGTCTGGTCGCCGCGTTCAGACAAACGAGATGCAGCTTGAAAAGGAGCTGAGTTATGTTGGAAACAATAAATCGACTGACAAAAATGTTGGGTGTTGATGTGCCCATCGTCCAGGCCCCCATGGCGGGGTCGGCGGGCCTGGATATGGCTGTTGCGGTTGCGGGGGCAGGGGGCCTGGGTTCGCTTGCCTGTGCACCTTTGGATGCCCAAGGGCTAAAGGATTTGTTGCAGGCGGCAGCCAAGGCAACCAACAAGCCCCTGAACTTCAACTTCTTCTGCCACAAACCGCCAAAAGAAAACCCTGAACAAGACGCGGCCTGGCTGGATAAGTTGTCGCCTTACTTTGACGAAATTTGCCTGGATAAACCGCAATCGCTTCAGATGAACTCACTACAGTCTTTTGATGAAGACAGATGTGCAGTGATTGAAGCGCAGCCACCTGCCGTTGTCAGTTTTCATTTTGGTTTGCCAGAAGACGCCTTTGTGCAGCGTCTCAAGGCGGCAGGTGTCAAAGTCATGAGTTCGGCTACTACAGTCGAAGAAGCCAGATATCTGGAGGCACATGGCTGTGACGTCATCATCGCCCAGGGGCTGGAGGCCGGAGGTCACCGGGGCATGTTTCTGACGGATGATCCGCTGACGCAAACAGGCACCATGGCGCTTGTGCCGCAAATTGTGGACGCCGTGCAGGTACCGGTCATTGCGGCAGGTGGCATCGCGGATGGCCGGGGCATTGTTGCCTCTTTGGCATTGGGGGCCAGTGCCGTGCAGATGGGCACCGCCTTTTTGTTTGCAGAACAAGCGACGGTGAGTGATGTCTACAGGATGCAATTGAGGGATGCCGGATCGCAACACACGGCGGTGAGTAATGTTTTTTCCGGTCGCCCTACACGCTGCCTGGTGAACCGTATGATGCGGGAGACCGGTCCTCTGTCTCTGGATGCGCCTGCTTTTCCCAAAGGGTTTGCGGCCACCGGTCCGTTAAGGATCAAGGCAGAGCAAGTGAACATCCGGGATTTCAGCCCGCACTATTGTGGCCAGGCAGCCGCTCTTGGCAAATCAACAACTGTCGCGCGGTTGATGCAAGACCTGATAACTCAGACCCGCCACCTTGCGGCGGATTTTGAGGGTTGGGCCCCCTGGATATGAACCTAACCGTTGATGGTGTCTTTCAGGCGCACGAGGGCGGCATCAAGGATTGGTCGCGGGCAGGCCAGGTTGATGCGTTCGAAGCCATCACCTTCATCGCCGAAGATATAACCTTCATCGAACAACACCCGTGCTTTTAATTGGGTCAGGTCTTCCAGTGCTGCTCTATCAAGCCCCAGTTCGCCAAAATCCAACCAGTTAAGATAAGTCCCTTCCAGTTTGATCACCTTGATCTGTGGAATATTTTCGGCAAGGAAGTCATCAAGATGCAGGTGGTTCTCCCAGATATATTCCAGAACCTGTCCCAGCCAGTCTTCACCGTGGTTGTAGGCAGCTTCAACAGCTGTCAGCGCCAGCGGGTTCAGCCCACCAGCGACGCCGATTTGCACCATATAATCGTCATAGGCCTTATGCAGGTCTTTGTTGGGAATGACCATGTTGGACAAATGCATGCCCGCCAGATTGAAGGTTTTGGAAGGGGCCGTACAGATAATGGCGTTATTGACCAGGTCGTCCCCCAGCAAGCCATAAGGCTGAAAGCGCACACCCGGCATCATCAGGTCACAGTGGATTTCATCGGCAATGACCAGCACGCCGTTACGGGTGCAGATTTCGCCATAACGTCTCAACTCGTCTTCGGTCCAAACCCGGCCGACCGGATTGTGCGGGCTGCAAAGAATGGCCAGTTTGACGCCAGGATCTGCGGCACGTGCCTCCAGATCGTCAAAGTCCATCTCGTAATAGCCGTCCGTATTGATCAAGGCACTGGAGACAATTTCACAGCCGCCATTGGTGATCGAACTAAAAAAAGGATAATAAACCGGTTGCTGAACCAGGACTTTGTCGCCGGGTTTGCAATAAGTGCGCACGGCAAAATGAATGGCGGGGACAATGCCAGGGGCGGTTGAAATCCAGTCTTTTGAAATCTCCCAATCATGACGACGCCCAAACCAGTCGATGGCGGCATCAAAATAACTGTCTTTTGCCATGGAGTAACCAAAGATGCCGTGCTGCACACGTTCTGACAGGGCGTCAATAACCGGCTGCGGGGCCGGAAAATCCATGTCCGCGACCCACATGGGAATGGGGCCGTCACTATCGAGACTGGCATTGATCGCAGTAATAGGGCCAGCGTGGCTACCACCGCGATAGGCATCCCACTTGGCAGCACCGGTTCCACTGCGATCAACTACGCGGTCGAGATCGTATTTCATGAAGCATCCTCTATCTAAACAAGGGTTGGATAATATGTACTACCGCATTTTCCCGCAATGCCGCCGTCAGCAAATTGTCTGACCTGGAAATTCAGGGCTTGGCAAATTGCCATCTGGTGTGATATTGCCTGCGGTTATGAACCACACATGCGCACACGGGACAGCCAAAGGCTGTCACCTTCGACGACGACGACGAAACAGTTGCCAGACCCGTCAGGGCTGACTTCGGTCGCGTCGCGTGCAGGCATTGTCCTGCGGCGTATTTTTCCCCAAAACATAAAACCTGAACAATATGCCCATGGGCAGATCAGGCTTTATCGGATTTATCCGGGGGTATTTTTCGAAGACAGGACCTGCTGCGCTGGCGCATCGCCGCTATCCCAGACACCTTCGGAGTAAAGTTCATGTTCTCAATCAGAAATCAAACCATCAACGACCAGGCCCCGGTCGACCACCTTCTGGATCTGTCCTTTGGTGCAGACCGCAAAACCAAGTCCGCTTATACCTTGCGTCAAGGTTTGGTTGCGGTGCCCAACCTTGCCCTGGCAGCAGAACAGGAAGGGGAGCTGGTTGGCAGTATCCAATTCTGGCCGCTCAAGCTGGACCTTGTCGAAGGTAGCGTCGCAGGGACAGGTATCGTGCTTCTGGGACCCTTGGCCGTTCATCCCGAACGGCAAAATCTTGGCCTTGGCCAGGCCTTGATCGGGGAAGGGCTCAAACGTGCGGCAGTGCTTGGCTATTGCGGTGCCATTCTGGTTGGTGATCCGGCTTATTATGGCCGGTTCGGCTTTGACCATGGCTGCGTTGCGGGATTAACTCTGTCGGCCGAACCTGTGCAAAGTCGTGTCCAGGGGTATGAACTAACCGATGGCAGCCTCGCAGGTTTGCGCGGCAAGATTATTTCTGCCGGTAATTCTATATCTGATGATTAGACGTATTAAAATAAGTAATTCAAATATCTGAAATATAGAGA
>Ga0233449_1002915_pt1 | contig 12990 bp, 19 predicted proteins | sample SI_124_October20_FD_183012 | JGI IMG/M metagenome (GOLD analysis project Ga0233449, IMG submission 183012) | Seawater microbial communities from Saanich Inlet, British Columbia, Canada - SI_124_October2016_200_MG | ecosystem: Environmental > Aquatic > Marine > Inlet | place: Canada: British... | reverse complement strand
TAGATAATGTAGATGGACCGTTTCCCTCTCCATCGCCATTGCCATCTTTGCCTTGACCCGATTCATTGTTTTCATCGCCTTCTAAGTGCTCGTCAATCATATTGTCAAGTAAATCGTCTATGTCAATTTTCTCTGCATTTTCGTACAGGTCGTCATAGATTTCTTCAGCAACCATTCCGTCGTACTTGTTATCGTACAAACAATCAACCGTAGTAATCATGGTTCCTACGTTATGCTTAACTAAGTCACGATTTACTGCATAATCACACGCAATATTAAATAGTTGATTGTCTCTTGTATCTGTTCTGCCTAAGTGGTCATAACAGCAGTGCAAAACTTCGTGCCCAAATAGAAATTCTATCTCTTTGGGTTTTAGTTTGTCGATGAATTTACTATTGTAATAAAATTTGCGACCATCTGTAGCCGCAGTAGGTAACCATTTATCCGCATTAACTAACTCTAATCGAGTTGCCATACTGCCGAAAAATGGTGCCTTTAATAATAGACCTACCCTAGCACCAATAAGTTTCTCACGAATTTCCCTATCGAGTGCCTTATCGGGTTCTCCAATGAAACTCTCGTGCGCTTTGCTTTTGGTGCTTTTGGTAGTTGTTGTCATTTATTTTAAATTTTCGTTAACGTACTTATTAGTCAATCGAAGATATGTCGCCTTCTTTGGTTCTGTGTATTGAATACGTTCAAGAACACCTTCTGCTACTAACTCATCAACTGGCTTTTCAAACGTATGAATGTGCCAACCGCCATCAGTCTTTAGAAGACCATGTGCTTTTGAACAGATTTCATGTAACTCAGTACGACGCATTGTTCGGATACCATGTAAGTTGTAAAATCCTGCTAGTTGCTTAACTAATTCACGCTTCGTTGTTTCGTGTGTTAATGTTACGTGGGTTTTGTTTCTTGAATCCACTTCAACTGCCACTTCGCTAATTGCACGGTTCAGTGCTACTTCTTGTATTGCTTCTTTCGTTGTCATTTACTTACTCCTTATTAAAAATTAAATTATAACCTATTCACTTGCGTTAAGAATGTACTTGCCGTACTTCTTATGGAACTCGTCGAAGTTCTTAAGTTTGGTAGGTTGTAATGGTAACTTATATGTAGTTAACGCAACACGAGCACCCATTACAACTAGTTCAACTTCAAAGTTATCAATCATAAAGCGGAAGAAGTTATCTGCCATTTTATGGAAGTCGGCATTGTTGATTTTCTTGTTGTCTAACGCATCTTTTAATTCATAACACATACTAATAACTAAACTGTACATCGCTGATACTTCGCGTACTTCTAATCCTGTAACTTTGCCATTAAGGATGTCAGTTGGGTTAGGCATCTTCTGTGCAATTTTACGATGTGCCATAAACTTAATAGCAAGCCCTTCACCCACTGTGCCTGCAATAAGATTAGTCATTGTATTGACTGTCATCTTATCGTCGATAAGTTCACTTACAAATGTCCATGAACGCGGAGTAGCAAATGCCCTGCTTGAACTCTTTGAATCAAAGTCGTACAAGTCACCTTTGGCAAACGTTAAGTAACCAACTACGTCACGGTGGATGTTATGTGTGACTGCCCAATCTACCCAACTATCGAAATCTACTTTTAATTCTAAATGCACAAATCTATTAGCAAGTGGTGTCGGCATTCTATATGTAACACCTTTGTCACTTTCTCGGTTACCTGCCGCAACGATAACAACGTTGTCCGGTAAGTGGTAGTTACCAATCTTACGATTAAGAACTAATTGATAAGCCGCCGCTTGTACACTTGGAGCACCAGATGTTAACTCATCTAAGAACAATACAATATTGTCATACTTCTTTGCAGTTTCTTCATTCGGCAAATCTATCGGTGGTGCCCAATCCATTGTGCCATTATCTTTATTGTAAAATGGAATACCACGTAAGTCTGTTGGTTCCATTTGACCTAACCGCAAGTCAATGACCAACGCATTCATTTCATCTGCAATACCTTCGATTAAATCCGACTTACCGATGCCTGGTGGACCCCATAAGAATACTGGTCGCTTAGTTTCAAAACAGCGTTGTATACTTGTACGTGCATCATTGCTTGTAATTGTTCTTGTATCTGACATAATGTTTCCCTATAAAAATTTATGTTTATTATATATTATGTTAATAACATATTTTATATAATTTCGATGATTCTTACTCTACCTTAACCGCAGGTTTAACAAACGTCTCAACTTCCTTTGAATTAAGTTCAACGATAGCATCCAAGTCCGCTCTTGACATTTTATATATCTCACATATATTTTCAAACACTGCTTCCATGTCAGTTTTAATTACCTTTCGGATAGTATCTTTATTGACGCTAATTCTTAATGAACCAGTTTTAATAATTCGAGTCTTATCCGAATCCATTGGGTCAAATTCACTAAGAACCCTATCACGCAACAACTCTAATGAGTCAGTTCTTGCTTCTTTGATGTTCTTTAATTTAGAATTCAAATCACGGTATTTGTTTGCCAAGCGGGTTAATGAACCATCACTTGAATTGATTATTACTTTTTTGCTTTTCGATACATACATTACTTTTCTCCTGTTAGTTGGTAGTCTTTATCCCATCTACCAACATTGATTTCAACGTAATGGCCTACATGGAAGTAGTCTGTCATTGCGTCACTTTTGTCAAAGTTGTTTAAGTTTAAACAATCATTTGCAATTTCTAAAATTTCTTTTGGCTCACCTGTGAAGTGTTCATTGATATGGAATTCATTTACATTTATATAACCATTTACTTGAACTTCATATCCGTTGTTGTATCTAGTTTCATCTTTATTATCATTGTAGTTCTTAATAAAGTCAACACCACCACTATTGATGTTCATAACGATTGAACTGTGGTGTTTAACACCTAACGTGTACTTAATGTCTCTGCCCTTTAATCTTTCTTTAAGTAACTGAGCAATTTCCTTTTTCTTTTCTTGATTCATGTAAGCCATTTTGCAAATCCCTTTTTTGTTTTGTATGTGAGTATTATACCATGAATAAAAACCCTGTGTAACTTTATTTTTTTATCCTTTTTGTTGTAATACAAATCGTATTATAACCTAAAGCGACATTTCTGTCAAGTGCCGTTAGAAACAAAATAATGAATGCCGATATTAATATATAATTAACATATTGATATCATTGACAAATACCACGATGTACACATTCGCCGATAAAGGTTACTATTATTGTAATAATAAACCGTTCAGAAGTAAACTCGAGGCAATTCTAGAGAGCAATAGAACCGGTGGACAAGTCCATTGGGATTTTTATAGTGATGAATTTGGTAAGAGCAATTGGGAAATCCCAAGTTCATTTGACCTAGACGAACTATACAAACAACGAGCACAGCAACTACGCGACAATTATGACCACTTGGTACTGTTTTATAGTGGTGGTGTAGATAGTGGTTATATCCTAAAAACATTTGTTGAAAATGACATTAAGTTAGATGAGATTTATATGTTCGGGGCGTTTGAACAGGAGAAGAAACATTTCTCTCGAGTTGGAACGTCAGAGAATCCTGGATTCTACACAAGGGAAATCGAATACATTGCCAAGCCTTTGATAAAGAACTTATTGAAGAAGCAAAACATCAAAGTTAACATATATGATTGGGAGCAAGATATATTAAATGCTGCACATAATGGTGATTGGTTTTGGGAGGCAGGATGTAGATTTGCACCTGATGTGTTGATGCGTAGTAAATTTCACAGCATATTCGCTGAGCATAACGAATTGATGGATAAGGGAAAACGTGTTGGGTTTATATATGGTGTAGATAAGCCAAGATTGTATCGTGATGATTCTAGTATTAAGTTTTCCTTCTTAGATATCATCCTTACAGTAGGTGCAACTAACTCCAATGATATCAGTGGTGCTAATTGGGAACACGATGAATATTTTTATTGGAATCCAAACTTTCCAGAAATCCCAATTAAGCAAGCACACATGGTTGTAGAGCAGTTAAAGTTATTGAATAAGGTTAATCTAATCCCACATTTGAATAATCACAGTGGAAACTTCCACACCCCAGAACTATATAATATTATAAACCGTGTCATATATCCGAAATGGAATCATGGGTTATGGCAAATTAAAAAACCTACTGGTTCTACGTATGATGAAAATAGCGCATGGTTCTTTGACAAGAATTTACCCGAATTTAAAATGTGGGAAGATAGTTTGAAGGATATGGAAAGACAATTGGGTAGCAAGTGGTTCAATGATGATTCTTTTGTAAATGGGCTCAGAGGGCATATTAGTGAATTGTATAACATCACCGATTATACGTAGGAAGGTGATGTATAATAATTTAAAACTAACATATTTTTTATTTAATGAAATTTTATGTTACGTATTGGTCAATATAAATAATCAAAATAAAGTAGTAAAGTAGTAAAAAAATTATCTTTAAAAGGAATAATACAATATGGAAACATATAAAAAAATCTTAGGTGCAGTAGCACTTACGGTAGTAACATCATCTGCCACTGTAGCAGGTTGGTTCGACAACAAGCATGATTGGAATAGTAATAACGCATCTGAACAGTCGTATAATTTGACAATGGTAACGGCGTTTCCAAAGAACAGTCCAGGACACGGTGCAAGTACTAATCGTTTTGCTGATAGTGTTCATGACTTATCTGACGGACGTATTAACATTAAGGTATATGCATCTGGTGAGTTAGTACCAATGAAGGAAGCATTTTCTGCAGTAAGTAACGGTAAAGCAGATATGTACCACGGTATTGAAATGTTTTGGCCAGGGGTTGAGCCAGCATTAACCTACTTTGCTACAGTTCCATTTGGTATGACACCATTAGAGCATTTATCGTGGGTTGAGAACGGTGGTGGCCAAGAACTATGGGATGAAGCATCTGCCGAATACAACATTAAACCGTTTGCGTTAGGTAACTCTGCTACTAGTATGGGTGGTTGGTACAATAAAGAAATCAACTCAACTGATGACCTTAAAGGCATGCACTTACGTTTCCCAGGCTTAGGTGCTAAGGTAATGCAAGAATATGGCGCAACGACAACTGTTGTATCTGGTGGTAAAATCTTACCAGGTCTATTAGACGGCACGTTTGATGGCGCGGAATTAGCAGGTCCATGGTACGACGATGCAATGGGATTATACAAGTCTCCTGCAAAACATTACTATGCTCCGGGTTGGCACGAACTTTCAACTATTCTAAGTTTAGGTTTTAATATGGAAGTTTGGAATTCATTTAGTGCAAAAGACCAACGCTTATTAACTACTGCTATTAAAGCAGAGCAACAAACACAGTTCTTAGAGAATTTCTATCATCACAGTATGAGCCTACAGAAGATGTACGACGAAGATGGTATTCGTGTTAAGCATTTTCCAAAGGAAGTATTAGCATCTTTTCAAAAGACAGCGTACAGACTTATCGATGAGAAGAATGCAGATTCTGAGTTGGCACAGCGCACTCATAAGAGTTACTTCAAGTTCATGAAGGCTGGTAAATTGTATACCGAGAACGGTATCTTACCATACATGAATTCACGTACTAAGTAGTTAAGTAACTAATAACTAACCAAGTATTGTTAATAGCATCTAATTTGTAAAATAAGAAGATGCTATTTTCTGTACTAGGAGATTTAATTGAAATAGGAATTGCAAACTTTGTAATTTGGAGTATTGTTTCCTACCTTTTAGTTGAATCCCCTAGTCCAGCATTTTTAAAATACTCAACGCGAGTATTTGTTATTATGCTTCCATTATTTCTAATGGATTCATTGTTGGATAGCATTATGGCACATGATGTTCTTATTGACGAAACTGGATTACCTTATAGCAAGATTGTTATGAAATTATCTATTGTATTGACAACTATACTTAGCGTGGTAAGACATTGGAAATTGCGTTAATCATTGCATTTGCTGTTGCGTTAATCTTTAGTAGTTACAATTCTAAAGGTGCGAACAGCAATGCGATTTGGTTTTTAATCATAACCTCGTTTTATTTAACGTTTAGTATCCTAAATTCATTAGGAAGCCTAACTGACCTAGCACTACTAGGCTCTCGTATATATGGTATTTTATTAATGCCTAATGTGCTAATCATCGTTATGTTCATATTCGCTAGTGTGATTTTAGAGAAAAGTAAAGAACTAGATAAAATTAATTTATGTGAGGGTGATATCCACCCATTTAGTAAGATATTTTATTTCACTGTCCTAGGTGCATTCATTGCAGGTCCTGCAGGCACTGTGGGGAGTTGTATGATTTTGTTAACTAGTTTTGGCAAAACATTACTCAAAGATAGCCACATACCGCAGAAGTTAGTTATCGGACTAGTGCTTGTTATTGCGACGATGGGTCAGTTGGTACCTCCTGCTGTATTGCCTATCATGATTAATGATGTAATGACCACAACTGTGCAGAATTATTGGTTCTCTCATGGAATTTATGAGTTCGACATTGCACCAAGCATCGACTTAATGAACGCATTGTACGTTCCTAGTTTAATCATGTTGGTGTTGATTTTATTATATGTTGTGAGTAAAGTGAGTGCTCCTGGTTTTAAGAAGTTCGGAGCAGACTTTGTGACGTTGTTTAAAAGTAATCTGTTTTTCATTAGTGGCATCATTGCACTGTCTACTATTAGCATTTTGAACTTAATCAATGTTTATGAGTTTGGGTATATGTTCATTGCATTGGGGCTGTGGATTACTTTCCGAAATAGGAACCTTAACAAAACATTCGTTAAAGAGGTTGTTAAACGCACTGTATCATTGTCAGGTGGTATATTGACGTTCTTGGTTATTGGTAATTTAATTGCATTTGTATTTCAAATCAATGGCAATTATGACACCATAATTAATTACTTCCAATTCAATGACGTTGATTTATTCGACACACACGCAATCTATATTGGACATTTATTGTTCCTTGGGATGTTCTTAGACCCATTTGAAATTACGTATGTGTTCTTACCATTCACAACCAATATCATGTTGATGCAGAACTTAGATGCAGTGTACGTTGGTGCATTAACTACATTAGTAATGCAAGTTGCTTATTTGACACCACCCATTGGATTTGGTCTGTTTTATTTGAAGTTGCTATTCAATGAAATAAAATTCAAGGACATTGTATCAGCGGCAATACCATTTGCGTTAATACAAATAGTAGGCATTGGATTTTATATTCTATATGCTTTGGTTATGAGTAACTAAATACATTGAATTAATTAGGAAAAAAATACCATGTACTGGGGATATCATTTAATACTCGATTGCAAATCAGGTGATTTGGATAAAATAAAATCAGGTGATAACATATATGACTTTGTCAAAGCATTAGTACATGGTATTAATATGGTTGCATATGGGGAGCCTGTGGTGGAACATTTCGCAACCCATATACCCGAAGCCGCAGGTTATAGTCTCGTACAACTTATCGAAACATCGTCCATAACAGGTCATTTTGTTGATTTAAACGGTGATTGTTACCTCGATGTGTTTAGTTGTAAAGAATTTGATGTAGATATTGCTAAAAGTATTGTACAAGATTATTTCAACCCTGACCAAATACGAGTTACTTATTTGACTAGACAGGCTTAAAATCTTGTAATAGAAACTTTATTGACGTATTGATGTTCTGCCAAAATACTAACAACAGTATCATCACTTAAATCTGTATCGATATTTGCTAATGGTAAAGCACCAGCATTTAATCGTGGGTCATTCTTATAATAACCACGGGATTCGAAGAACCCCCTAGATTCATCGTAACATTGATTAAGCATATTATTTTCATTTAGTACTTCCATACTATCTCGATTGTGAAATCTAACGTGCAAATCTGAACTGAGATAATCATATGGTTTGAATGCATCTGCTGTTGCATATCTATGCTTTGTTAATTCTTTATCCTTACACAGATGTTCCAATGTTTTCCCAATTTCGGCGTACGTTAGATACACTGTTCCGAATTTATAATCATTTGTGAATAATTCATAATCCTCATCGAATAGATGGTGGGTTTTTGGCATTCCGTACCACGTTGATACAAATCGTGGACGCGATGTACTATTTTGTACGGTTTCGCATCTGTGTACATCTATGTTCAAATCCGCCAACGCCTCCCGAACTTCAGTCGGTGCATTGTCCCAATAATCAGTTGCTTGTTTGTCGAGTAGTCCATGGTATGTTTCGAATATATTATGTAAATAATTCAATGTATCTTGGTCATGAACCGATGACAATTCTCTATCAATTACGGGTTTATGATTATTGATTATATTGATATCATTCCTTATTTTTTCTAATGCCTTGTTAACTTCAAAATCATGTGTACCAAAATCATAAAATCTTTCTGGTTTGTCAATTTCAAATAACTGAGTTGACATTTCAAGTAATTCTAACCATCTATGTGTGATTTTATTTTCTAATATGGGTTTGAAATTAAAATCAACGGTATCGTTGGTTTCTGTATTTTTAAACTCAATATTTACATGCTTGTATTGTTGGTTCATTTGATAAATAATGTTTATATAATATCAATACTTAGCAACAAATGAACGGAACTGTAAAATTTTTTAATAGCCAAAAGGGATTTGGTTTTATAACTCAAGATGGTGGGAAAGATATATTTGTCCACTTTTCAGCAATTCAAAGTGATGGGTACAAAAAACTCACAGAAGGTGACACGGTTTCATTTGATATTGAACAAGGATTAAAAGGCGAGCAAGCCACTAATGTGGCTATTATAAAATAGTTATTTTATTGCTTTAACATGTTCCATGACATATTCAGTCGAAACCTTGCGTGCTTCGAGTAATGCGTCTTTAACTTCTTGCTTAGAACCACCGAAGTACGCTACAGCGTGACCTTCAGTAATCATTTGGTCATTCACAGAACACTCAAATGCATCTACGAACAACTCACCAAGCACACGTCCGAACTTACCAGTACCGTGTGAGCGAACAATAAATGTATTATCATTTGCTTCTAACATAGCAACAAGACGATGCTTTGCACCTTTGCCGTAACGTTTTTCAACTTTGTCACGTGTACGAGATTCTGGAGTATCAATACCCATAAATCTAATACGTTTGGTTACCCATACATCAAATCCCAAATCGATGTACGCATCTAACGTATCGCCATCGACAATTCTTTTTACTTTACATTTATAATCAAACATCTGTAGTAATTCCGTCCTTATTTAATTTAACTCTTGGTTTAGTTGTTGGAATTGGAGCAGTTCTTACTGCTTGCTCAGTGGATAAACTATCTTTTCCACTAAATGCTTCTATAATTCCTATGAGTCCTGCACCTAACATTCCCATAAGCATCATCGAAAAGAAGAACCAATACAATGTAGCAGTTTTGTCGTCTGTAGGTTGTGTTGGTATAGGGTTGGTAGTAGGGTTGGTAGTAGGGTTGGTAGAAGCATCACTATTCCAATTCTTTTTGATTCTTGCATCTTTAACAATAACAGCGTCTGAATCAGTAGCATTGGATATTACTTGACCAGCAACAAACCCTGTTGCATCTTTAATAGTAATCGCACTACCCCCCATACAGCCACTTAATATGGCAATCGTAGCAAATAATGTTATGAATCTCATCTTATTCATAACATTATTTCACCGTACTCGTTCCAAAGTAGTACCCAATGATACTAGCAAGGATTGAACGTATAGTTTCGTCGTACATGATGCCACTAACCATAGCAATTACTATTTGCTTACCTCCGCCGAACCCTAAAAAACTAGGATTCTCAATTTCGGTGATAATATTGGTTGTTAATGTTGGGTCAATTGCAGGTGCAACTACAATAAATGCTAGTATTGACATCATTGTTATTACAATGAAGCGTCTGATATAAGCCGCGGCTGGATTTTGCATTTGGCGTGCTGAATTGCGCGACGACTCATCTGCCTCGCCCTTCTTCATCATGTAATCCCATTGGTCGCGTTTAGCCGCTTGATTGGTCGCTACAAGTTTGAATATGAATCCAAGACCTGCACTAAGTCCCATTGAAATGAGTTCTAACGGCACAATGATAGTAATAATATACGCATATTACTATTTAGTGTTTTTAGGTAATTTTATATAACTGAGTAGTTATTAAAAATGAGAATGAGTATGCCGACACCTTATCTCTTGAGGAGAGAATAATTCTTGGGGGAGAGTGTCGACATGTGATTATTATATATAAATTTATTAACGATGCAATGCTAAATTTATATATTTTTTACATATTTTTAGAACTGGATACAATCTTACCTAGTTTTAAATATCCTATTCTATCATTTGGAACATAACGCCATATATATCCTTTGTCTGGGTCATCACAACCGAATACAGTAACAGTCATTCCTATTTTAACGATGATTGCTTTGTGGCCATCGAGTACACACTTGTCGCCTTCTTTAAATGGACCGAAGTACTTGAATGAAAGCCCATTGGCAATGTCTCCTGCAATGTCCTTGATGACTAATCCTATGATGATTATAGCCATCATTGAAATGAATGGTGTAATTAGTTCGCTTACTTGTAATCCTAAATCTTCTGGAGTCATAATAAATATTCCGTAATAATGTACGGGTATTTAGGTATTTTGATACTAGAATGTACCTCTTACAAAAATACGACCGTCGCTATGCCCCTCAACATCCCATTCCATTGATATAGTGTCAAGTCCGTATCCAAATTGCTTCTCAAATGATGGTGACAACGGACGTATCATCATTCCTTCAATCATATTGGCTATATTGTAATCGTCCATATCATGAATGTAATTGAGTTCGTCGGAGTTTACTTTTTTCGGTATGTCACTATCATATCCAATGAGTTCGGATGGGTTGGAGTGAAACACGTACAAATCCATTTCTCTTGCTTTGATGGTGAATAATATCTCACTCCACTCATGCCCTGATGTATAAAGTATATCATCTAAGAATGTTGTACTATGTTCACCAACGAATTCGTATCCCCCACATCATCGCATGGTTGCCAAAGTTCAGCCATTTATTCAATACCTAAGTTGCGCATAATATCACCCCAAATATTATGGTAAAAAAATCACAGTACCTTCTTCTGTAATGACAGCACCTTGTGGGTGTGGGTGTTCGTCTGTTGATGGAATTTGGTTATAGCAACCAGTGAGAATAATAGTTAATGTAATTAGTATTATTTTACTCATCGATTACTATGCCCATTTTTTTGTAATCTTCGCGTAACCATTCTAGTTCTAATACCCTATCTTCGGATAGTAATTCTTCCCTTGATTTTTGTTTACATGGCTTATTAGCAGGTTGCTTAGAAAAGGATTTTTGACGTGGTCGTAAACCTTGTAAAACAGCATTATCTGTATCTACTTCGTCCATTTCTTTATTCTGTTCATCAACTGTTTGGTCGACTTCTGTATCATCGTCGCTGTATGTTGCAACTCTGTGTCTTCCTAATGCACAGTGGTACACTTCGTGACCCATAATTGCCATACCTTCTCGGTCATCCCACATTTTTGCTGGCTTTATGTGAACAAAACATACATCTTCATCTTTGGATGACAATGAGAATGCTTTGACGCCTTCGTCTTGTGGGCGTTCTTCATCTCCGTAGTAGGCATCATTTAAATCAGATTCACTGTCGTATATAATAAACTTCACAATAAATTCTTTACGTTCTATCTTTACCTTTTCGTCGGGTCCATATCTGTACAGGTCAAAATCGTCTAGTGCAAGTGCTGTTTTCGGCATAAATGCGATACACAACGTAATAATACATACTTTAAATAATTTCATTTAGTGCCTTTTATAATTCAACATTAAAGTGTATTTATCGTATTTGTGTCATATACTGCCTTTGCAACCTGCTTGGTTTTGGTTTTTTTATGGCTCTCCGCAATCATTTTTATATGCAGTGCATTATGATTCAATATATCTTCGCATTCATCCATTACGTTGAATACACGCTTAGAATGTATTAAGTCATACAGTACATTAATAATTTTTTCAATTCTTTCCTCTGTATCGGTAATTGTGTCATATGATTCATCCCATATGCTATTGAATGTTTTAAATCCAAGCGTTCTTAGGTATGCCAAAAACCCTTGACTAGACACCATCAAAAATGGCATCTTTGCACTTAGTGCCTTGGCAGTTTTCTCTGTTAGGTAATGTACATCAACTGATGTTTCCGCTATAATTTCTATATTATAGTGTTCGTAATAATTATTATTTGCAAACACAGCAAGCATTGATTCGCTTGATGTTGGGTTGTCAAAATCCTTATTAAACATATCCAATTCATGCTGTTCGCAAAGTTGCTTAATACCATCACTACATACACCTAATGGATTGTGATATATCGCCAATCCTTTGTCAAGTAATCCTTGTCGATGGAGTTCATTTATCAAAGATGTACGATGAGAGGTGTTTCTACCATTTAATGTGAAGAATGTGTTTGTTCTGTTGTGTATATCGATATTCTCTGCAGACTCGATTGGGTCTAATCCAGCAACAAATTCACTAGATACACTAAACATGGTTGTGGGTTGGTTGAGTAATTCACCATCGATAATTTGAGTTATATGTGGTGGTATTTTATTGGTCATTAATACGGAATCTACATCTGCTGTTACGATTACTTTATTATTTCCGAATATAATAGCATTATGTTTCCTGTACAAATCATACGACACAAATATTAGTGAATTATTGATATCCTGCAAATCATGTACGCCAATTGGAAGCGCATCAATGTATTGCTTAAATGAACAAAGCATAAAATCCCTAATAATGTATGTTTGTAAGGTTTTCATGCTGTTTATTTGCAAATTTAAAGAAGTAATCGTGGTTATGGTTAATCTTGGGTAATAACTCTGTGTATTTGTGTAAAAAATAACTATTAGGTTGCTGTACTAGGGTATTGCAAAATAATGCAATGTTCGATGATATAGTTAAGTCCAAGTC
>Ga0233449_1002912_pt1 | contig 12996 bp, 1 predicted proteins | sample SI_124_October20_FD_183012 | JGI IMG/M metagenome (GOLD analysis project Ga0233449, IMG submission 183012) | Seawater microbial communities from Saanich Inlet, British Columbia, Canada - SI_124_October2016_200_MG | ecosystem: Environmental > Aquatic > Marine > Inlet | place: Canada: British... | reverse complement strand
CATCGACGAAGTTGCTGTAATAGCCGTCACGGAGGATGTCGTACCCACCGTATCAGCCACAACCAAGTTATCCTCGATGTTGATGTACTGCGCATTGTTTGTCAGGCGGATTGCTGTGAATCCGTTACCATCAATAATCATGTCTTTCAGTGTCACGTACTTGGTGCCATCAAACAAGACTGCTTCAGACATACCTAGGGCAGCCATCACCTTCGATCCGGTCTGACCTTGGAAGGTGACCGTGTTGGTAGATGATGCACCAATGACGCTAGTCAATGAAATACCTGTTACCCAAGTCTGATTGGCAGCCAATGTGAAGGTCACAGGGCCAGAGACACCACAACCAGATAGGAACTGCACAGCAGAATCCAAGGTGGTGAAGTTGTTGGCTCCTGTGCCAGCGGTGTCAATCGTGTAGGCGCCACTAAGGGTGGTCACACACTCGGTCTTGGCCGTGGCAGGTCCTGCCAGTCCAGAGAAGTCCGTCGCCCCACATGAGTCCGTGACGTAGAAGTCATAGAAGGTGTTAGGGTTAAGTCCTGTAATCGTGTAGGGGCTTGTCACACCATAGATGTTAATGCCTGTGGCCGTTGTTCCTTGGTAGAAACCTTGTGGTCCCCACATGATATTAGATCCAAGCGGGCTGGTTCCAAGAGCATTGCTCCAGGAGATAGTCACAGAATTCGGGGTTAGGCTATCGACAGTAACTGTTGGCGTTGGACAGGTCACCACATTGACAGAGATGTCATCGATGCCCATGTCGGAATAAAAGCTAGATCCCTTGCGGTGGCGGATGCGCACATCCAAGGTATCGCCCGTTGCAGCAGGGTATGCTGTAAAGGTCTCCCATGGATCTGTACTGGAAGTTTGACTTTGCGCCACTCCACCCATCATCTGCCAGGTGATGCCCATGTCATTGGAGTACTCTACAAAGGTGGAGTCCATCGTCTGGCCATAAGTGTGGTAAGCGAAGCTCACCTCAAAGGCCCCTGCCACAGTCTTGTAAAACTGTGGTAAGCGAATCTCTGCAATGTTACCTGCTGTGCCATAAGAGCCCTCTGTGTAGAGGTAGTTGGATCCAGTTGCGGCGCCACTAGGTCCTGTAGAGGACGATGGTGTGGAACCGGTTCTGACAAGCCATGCAAACTGGGTGTACAAATCTGGCGTTCTAGTCCAGCAAGTGCTGAACACGTCCGCGTTGTAAACAAAGCCGGTATTGGCAACCCATGGGCTGTTCTCAAAGCTTTCAGTGTAAGGAACTAGTGTTGCGTTGCAAGAAGTAGTCGCCGTGGCTGGACCTCCACCTGTTGGTGAAGAGACAGTGCCACATGTGGCGTAGACATAGAAATCGTAGCATGTCTGTGATGACAGGCCAGTGACCAATATGGTGTCATTGGTTCCTGTGGTCGAAGCACCCGTTCCTGGAGTGTAGCCACATGGGCCCCATTCAACTGTGAAGGATGTATTTCCTGTGGATGGCGCAAAAGCGACCATCGCTGTGCTAGATGTCACGGCAAACACGCTCACACCTGTTGGAGGTGGGCATGAAGGCTGCGCCTCAATAACCAAGTTGTCCAAGAACAAGTCCGGACCCCAATCAGACCAACCGTAGAACTCCACAATGACAGAGTCACCAGTGAAGCTTGCTGGAATCATAACTATTCCTTGGTCAAGGGTTGTAGAAGGCGCACTAATGGTTCCGCCTGTAGTAGCAAAGTTGCCATTGGCAGCGTTGTGTGTATGGAGTGTAGTCCAGGTCGTTGAGTTCACGTCACGGATACGTATTGACAAAGAGTCATAAGGGTAGCTCGTCGCATACTGACCTGAGTGGGAATAGGCATACTTGATCTGTGCATTGGCAGTCAAAGCAATGATGGGAGACTGTAAGGAGTAGCTTGCATCGTTCACAGACCAGAAATTGGCTTCTGCCATGGTAGGGGCAGCGGCGGTGTAGGGCAGCCACGGGCTGCTACCTTCATCCACAGACCAACAAGTTGGAATCCAAGTTGAGAACCCTTCTGTCACAGGAAGTGACTGAACCAAACAAGGTGTGGTAAAAGTGTAGGGACCGCTCCAGTTGGAGTAGCCCTGACCTGCTGAAGAGCAGTTGCTACGTACGTAAATGTCATAAATTGTAGCTGCAGATGTCGAAATCGTAGCTGACGACCCAGTCACTGTACTGGATGTACCTGTACCCTGTGTGAAGCCCACGGGCCCCCACTCTAGATCATACTGTGAAGAATTACCCATCCATGTCATGGAGGTATTCGATGGTGTGATAACACCAAAGGTCAGTCCACTGGGTGTGGCACACAATGGTGGCACAAACTCATCAGCACCAATATCTGGGGTAGTGCTTGAACGTGTGTCGCCATCAATGTCAGATGTGATGTATGACACAACACTTGCATTGCCGTCAGCAAGCAAGCCCTCAACGTGAAGGTCAGAGGCTCCCAAGAATATGGGGTCTGATGCGTAGGAAGTGGTGTCACCAGAGGCTGCCTGGTAGGCTGGAAATGAGCTAAGAGCTGAGGTGCCATAATAGAAGCCCTGGTTGCCAGCTGCTGGCGTGTAGTAAATATTGTTACCCAACGTCAAATAGCTGGTGGTAAATGCTGAGCTGACATAGAAATAAGCTGGATACCCTGCTACATCATTGACGAAAATATTGTTCTTAATAGTCGCTGAAGGCGTAGGGTACGATGTTGATGTGGTCGCTGAGGTGTAAATGCCTCGGTTGAAGTTGGACGTACCATTGTTACGGGTTGTGTTGTTGTAGAACTCAACATTTACAGGATGGTAGAGGTACGCACCATACGATGAAGATGTGGTTCCGCCATTGAAATGAACCATGTTATTGTAAACCTTCGTTGGTGATGTGCTTGAACCACCCATGTAATACAGGTAAAGACCATAACCACGACCACCGGTCAAATGGTTGTCATGAATAAGCCATGTGCCCGGAGTGGTTGTGCCACTCACGATATTACGGATATACACACCGTAGAAATACGATGTGCTTGTAGTAGCCTGCGTCAGGGTGTTACCAATCACCTCACCAGAGGCAACGTAATAAGCACGTACACCATAGCTCTGAAAACCTGTTGCTGTGTTGTTGTTGAATTTGAAATCCTCAGCCATGCTCGATGACGAACCAGTGAAGTACGTCAAGTATGAACCACCAGTGAAGGTGTTGTCAGTGATATGCAAGGTGTCAGGAGTAGCCGTTGCATACATCACAGCATAATACGAGGAGGTAGATGTGCCCGTACCATCGATCGTATTATTGGAAAGCGTGATGTTAGATGATGCACCAGAAAAAGTCAACACCCGGCCATAGCTCGTGCCTGAAGATGTTATGTTTAATCCATCCAAGGTCACATGCGAGACAGCATTGAACGTAACCGTGTAGTTCGCTGTGGTAGATGATGACGTCGGAGCAAAAGTGATCACAGGTGCCGATGTGTTGGTCGGGTCACTGGTGAAGGTTACACTGTTGGCAGTCGACGTTCCTGTAATCGCAGCAAAAGTCAACTGCTCGGTGTAGGTGCCTTGCTTGATATTGAAAACCGTCGCGCCGTTCACGCCACTGGTGGTCAATGCTGAAATCGCAGATGAAATCGTCGTGTAGTTGGTCGTGCCGCTACCTGAAGGGTCAATGGTGTAGGTGCCACTTAACTGGGCATAGGTTGTACCAAAACCCAACAGTAAGAAACTGACAGTTAAGGAAATAGCGCGTAAACGTTGAAACATAGTATAGGTCTTAGGTGAGCTTCTAATGATTTGAGAGGGATTAAATGTCGTCATAATAGCTATACCGACAAGGCTTTGTGAGCGAAATGTTTTTAAAAAAAAGCCCCCGGCGCAAACCGGAGGCTTCTTTATTTAAAAAACTAAAGCTTACTGAAGTACAACACGAAGGTTGTTCTCTCCAGCTTCTCCAGCCAGACGAATGGTGTAAACACCCTTCGCTAAATCTCTCAAGTCCATCGGTATCGATACAAGTCCGGATTGCTTGGCAACCGTTTCTTGAACAAGTACCTGGCCCACGCCATTGACAACCTGAAGCAAGCCCTCGAAGTCATTCATGCCATCGATGGTAATCATCAACTGGCCATTGGATGGGTTCGGGTAAGCTTGAATCAATTGACCCAAGACATTCTCATCCAGACCAACATGGCTGGTTACCTGGAAGGAGATGCTGTCAGCTGAACCACAGAGGGTGTCATAAACCACCAAGCTGACGGTGTAAACACCTGCAGTTGGATAACTGTGCTGAACCATGAGGCCTGAACCAACATTGCCATCGCCATAGGTCCAGTCATAGGTCTGACCGTATGAACCAGTGGCATCAAAGTCATAGGTACCTGAAGCAGGAACTGTCTCCGTGCCTGAACCAACTGCCAAGGCCGTGTCGCTGTTGACAGCAAATTCAACTTCAGCTCTTATGCTCGAGCAGCCAGCTGCACCATAATGAACAGTGCCGTTCCAGTTACGTGGAGAGAATGGCGGGTTAGGATATGCTCCACCTAATCCCTCTGTTACAGTCATATCACTATTACTGAACCAAGTAGACACACCAGCCGTACCAGTACCGTTGGTGTACTGAACACTTCCAGCGGTAAGACCCACCCAGAATCCATAAGTCGCACCAGCAGGTATTGTTACTGCTACTGGACAATATCCTGTTGCAGCTCCAGAGGTTAGATTAGTAACTGCTGTACCTGCTGACGACCATGAAGCCGCTGACTGAGTAAGGTAATTACCAGGAGTACTATAAACTTGGACAGTTACCCCTGTAGCAGAAGTTCCACCTGAACCAGGTCCTTGAGAAAATCCTGTAATACTAAGTGGTGCACCAGAAGTGTTAATAATATTGAACATATTACCAGTTTGTCCATTACCGCCAGGGATAGGTCCTGCCAAAGAATCAGCTGTATTCAAATAACCAACCCAATAGCTAGACTGACCCGAGGTTGCCACCGTATGGTAGTCGCCCATGGTAAGAACGGAACTGCTGGTATCGCTTGCATACCAACCGTAAGTTGTTCCAGGGACATTGACTGCCATAAGTGTTATAGAGTCTTGACCAACACAAACTGTATCAACTAAACCAGTGACAACAGGCTCATACGGCAAGAATGAACTTCCTGTCTTTGCGATAGTGTCATTGTTGCCACGTCCATCATTCACCAACTGTGTATAAGAGATGAAGTCATAAACCCCACCACTGTACGTGTTGATTGATCCTATGTAAAGCGTATCATATGCAAATGGAGCCAATGAACCCGTGTATGTTGCGTTCATGGTCGTGACTATTCCAGCAGGATCAGTCACCTTCACTTCTATTGGCAGCGTTGTGATTGCACTGATGCCAAAGTTTTGGAAGACCGAATAAATCATAGTCGTTGAGTCACCACAACCACCTGAAGTACCTAACAGTTTGTCATTCAATGCATCAATTGTTATAGGGCTGTATTCATCTGCACCCATATCCGGAGTGGTCGCTGAACGCGAATCGCCATCGATATCAACCGTTACACTAGCTATCGGAGTGCCTATGTTATTTGCTCCCGTGATCAAGTGTAGATCATCTGAAGACATGAACGTAACAGGGCCGTCATCTGAGTTGGCGTTGTAAGCAGTATTTGCAGTTTGCCATGCGGCGAGTGTTGCGTAATTGGTTGTTCCCCATCGCGCAAGGTTAGCCCCACCTGTGTTGTACAGGTTGTAGTCCCATCCAATAATGCTATCTGGAATAGTCGGCACATAGACCGCGTAGTTGGATCCACCCACAAAGATGTTGTTTTGAACATTCCACATCTTGGACTTGAGGGTCGTTGACGTGGTTGAGGCCAAGTATGCACCATAGGTAGAACCCTTGAAGGTGTTGTTGTAGAAGTCTACAAAACGCGGTGTGTATGCGTACATACCGTATGCACCAGCTGATGAACACATGTTATTGACCACGCGACTCTGCGTTGATAGGCCATTAACCTGGTAGTTGCCGTAGTACAGGTACAAGGCATAGGTCTTGGCGACCAAGTTGTTCTCTTCAATATTGAAATCAAAGCAATAGCCCGCGTAGATACCATAGCTGCCAGATGCTCTGGCATCCGTGAAGCTGTTACCAATTATGTCCACATCTTCCACGTAGTAGCATCGGATACCGTAGAAATACTGCAATGTCAAGTCATTGTTCAGGATATTGATGTCACTGATGTGGGAAGTTAAGGATGAGCCATTCATCACAATACCATAGTAACCACCTTTGATCTCATTGCCTGAGATGGTGATGTGGTTGGCATTGTTGCCATAGGCCGTTCCAGAGGTCATCGACGAAGTTGCTGTAATAGCCGTCACGGAGGATGTCGTACCCACCGTATCAGCCACAACCAAGTTATCCTCGATGTTGATGTACTGCGCATTGTTTGTCAGGCGGATTGCTGTGAATCCGTTACCATCAATAATCATGTCTTTCAGTGTCACGTACTTGGTGCCATCAAACAAGACTGCTTCAGACATACCTAGGGCAGCCATCACCTTCGATCCGGTCTGACCTTGGAAGGTGACCGTGTTGGTAGATGATGCACCAATGACGCTAGTCAATGAAATACCTGTTACCCAAGTCTGATTGGCAGCCAATGTGAAGGTCACAGGGCCAGAGACACCACAACCAGATAGGAACTGCACAGCAGAATCCAAGGTGGTGAAGTTGTTGGCTCCTGTGCCAGCGGTGTCAATCGTGTAGGCGCCACTAAGGGTGGTCACACACTCGGTCTTGGCCGTGGCAGGTCCTGCCAGTCCAGAGAAGTCCGTCGCCCCACATGAGTCCGTGACGTAGAAGTCATAGAAGGTGTTAGGGTTAAGTCCTGTAATCGTGTAGGGGCTTGTCACACCATAGATGTTAATGCCTGTGGCCGTTGTTCCTTGGTAGAAACCTTGTGGTCCCCACATGATATTAGATCCAAGCGGGCTGGTTCCAAGAGCATTGCTCCAGGAGATAGTCACAGAATTCGGGGTTAGGCTATCGACAGTAACTGTTGGCGTTGGACAGGTCACCACATTGACAGAGATGTCATCGATGCCCATGTCGGAATAAAAGCTAGATCCCTTGCGGTGGCGGATGCGCACATCCAAGGTATCGCCCGTTGCAGCAGGGTATGCTGTAAAGGTCTCCCATGGATCTGTACTGGAAGTTTGACTTTGCGCCACTCCACCCATCATCTGCCAGGTGATGCCCATGTCATTGGAGTACTCTACAAAGGTGGAGTCCATCGTCTGGCCATAAGTGTGGTAAGCGAAGCTCACCTCAAAGGCCCCTGCCACAGTCTTGTAAAACTGTGGTAAGCGAATCTCTGCAATGTTACCTGCTGTGCCATAAGAGCCCTCTGTGTAGAGGTAGTTGGATCCAGTTGCGGCGCCACTAGGTCCTGTAGAGGACGATGGTGTGGAACCGGTTCTGACAAGCCATGCAAACTGGGTGTACAAATCTGGCGTTCTAGTCCAGCAAGTGCTGAACACGTCCGCGTTGTAAACAAAGCCGGTATTGGCAACCCATGGGCTGTTCTCAAAGCTTTCAGTGTAAGGAACTAGTGTTGCGTTGCAAGAAGTAGTCGCCGTGGCTGGACCTCCACCTGTTGGTGAAGAGACAGTGCCACATGTGGCGTAGACATAGAAATCGTAGCATGTCTGTGATGACAGGCCAGTGACCAATATGGTGTCATTGGTTCCTGTGGTCGAAGCACCCGTTCCTGGAGTGTAGCCACATGGGCCCCATTCAACTGTGAAGGATGTATTTCCTGTGGATGGCGCAAAAGCGACCATCGCTGTGCTAGATGTCACGGCAAACACGCTCACACCTGTTGGAGGTGGGCATGAAGGCTGCGCCTCAATAACCAAGTTGTCCAAGAACAAGTCCGGACCCCAATCAGACCAACCGTAGAACTCCACAATGACAGAGTCACCAGTGAAGCTTGCTGGAATCATAACTATTCCTTGGTCAAGGGTTGTAGAAGGCGCACTAATGGTTCCGCCTGTAGTAGCAAAGTTGCCATTGGCAGCGTTGTGTGTATGGAGTGTAGTCCAGGTCGTTGAGTTCACGTCACGGATACGTATTGACAAAGAGTCATAAGGGTAGCTCGTCGCATACTGACCTGAGTGGGAATAGGCATACTTGATCTGTGCATTGGCAGTCAAAGCAATGATGGGAGACTGTAAGGAGTAGCTTGCATCGTTCACAGACCAGAAATTGGCTTCTGCCATGGTAGGGGCAGCGGCGGTGTAGGGCAGCCACGGGCTGCTACCTTCATCCACAGACCAACAAGTTGGAATCCAAGTTGAGAACCCTTCTGTCACAGGAAGTGACTGAACCAAACAAGGTGTGGTAAAAGTGTAGGGACCGCTCCAGTTGGAGTAGCCCTGACCTGCTGAAGAGCAGTTGCTACGTACGTAAATGTCATAAATTGTAGCTGCAGATGTCGAAATCGTAGCTGACGACCCAGTCACTGTACTGGATGTACCTGTACCCTGTGTGAAGCCCACGGGCCCCCACTCTAGATCATACTGTGAAGAATTACCCATCCATGTCATGGAGGTATTCGATGGTGTGATAACACCAAAGGTCAGTCCACTGGGTGTGGCACACAATGGTGGCACAAACTCATCAGCACCAATATCTGGGGTAGTGCTTGAACGTGTGTCGCCATCAATGTCAGATGTGATGTATGACACAACACTTGCATTGCCGTCAGCAAGCAAGCCCTCAACGTGAAGGTCAGAGGCTCCCAAGAATATGGGGTCTGATGCGTAGGAAGTGGTGTCACCAGAGGCTGCCTGGTAGGCTGGAAATGAGCTAAGAGCTGAGGTGCCATAATAGAAGCCCTGGTTGCCAGCTGCTGGCGTGTAGTAAATATTGTTACCCAACGTCAAATAGCTGGTGGTAAATGCTGAGCTGACATAGAAATAAGCTGGATACCCTGCTACATCATTGACGAAAATATTGTTCTTAATAGTCGCTGAAGGCGTAGGGTACGATGTTGATGTGGTCGCTGAGGTGTAAATGCCTCGGTTGAAGTTGGACGTACCATTGTTACGGGTTGTGTTGTTGTAGAACTCAACATTTACAGGATGGTAGAGGTACGCACCATACGATGAAGATGTGGTTCCGCCATTGAAATGAACCATGTTATTGTAAACCTTCGTTGGTGATGTGCTTGAACCACCCATGTAATACAGGTAAAGACCATAACCACGACCACCGGTCAAATGGTTGTCATGAATAAGCCATGTGCCCGGAGTGGTTGTGCCACTCACGATATTACGGATATACACACCGTAGAAATACGATGTGCTTGTAGTAGCCTGCGTCAGGGTGTTACCAATCACCTCACCAGAGGCAACGTAATAAGCACGTACACCATAGCTCTGAAAACCTGTTGCTGTGTTGTTGTTGAATTTGAAATCCTCAGCCATGCTCGATGACGAACCAGTGAAGTACGTCAAGTATGAACCACCAGTGAAGGTGTTGTCAGTGATATGCAAGGTGTCAGGAGTAGCCGTTGCATACATCACAGCATAATACGAGGAGGTAGATGTGCCCGTACCATCGATCGTATTATTGGAAAGCGTGATGTTAGATGATGCACCAGAAAAAGTCAACACCCGGCCATAGCTCGTGCCTGAAGATGTTATGTTTAATCCATCCAAGGTCACATGCGAGACAGCATTGAACGTAACCGTGTAGTTCGCTGTGGTAGATGATGACGTCGGAGCAAAAGTGATCACAGGTGCCGATGTGTTGGTCGGGTCACTGGTGAAGGTTACACTGTTGGCAGTCGACGTTCCTGTAATCGCAGCAAAAGTCAACTGCTCGGTGTAGGTGCCTTGCTTGATATTGAAAACCGTCGCGCCGTTCACGCCACTGGTGGTCAATGCTGAAATCGCAGATGAAATCGTCGTGTAGTTGGTCGTGCCGCTACCTGAAGGGTCAATGGTGTAGGTGCCACTTAACTGGGCATAGGTTGTACCAAAACCCAACAGTAAGAAACTGACAGTTAAGGAAATAGCGCGTAAACGTTGAAACATAGTATAGGTCTTAGGTGAGCTTCTAATGATTTGAGAGGGATTAAATGTCGTCATAATAGCTATACCGACAAGGCTTTGTGAGCGAAATGTTTTTAAAAAAAAGCCCCCGGCGCAAACCGGAGGCTTCTTTATTTAAAAAACTAAAGCTTACTGAAGTACAACACGAAGGTTGTTCTCTCCAGCTTCTCCAGCCAGACGAATGGTGTAAACACCCTTCGCTAAATCTCTCAAGTCCATCGGTATCGATACAAGTCCGGATTGCTTGGCAACCGTTTCTTGAACAAGTACCTGGCCCACGCCATTGACAACCTGAAGCAAGCCCTCGAAGTCATTCATGCCATCGATGGTAATCATCAACTGGCCATTGGATGGGTTCGGGTAAGCTTGAATCAATTGACCCAAGACATTCTCATCCAGACCAACATGGCTGGTTACCTGGAAGGAGATGCTGTCAGCTGAACCACAGAGGGTGTCATAAACCACCAAGCTGACGGTGTAAACACCTGCAGTTGGATAACTGTGCTGAACCATGAGGCCTGAACCAACATTGCCATCGCCATAGGTCCAGTCATAGGTCTGACCGTATGAACCAGTGGCATCAAAGTCATAGGTACCTGAAGCAGGAACTGTCTCCGTGCCTGAACCAACTGCCAAGGCCGTGTCGCTGTTGACAGCAAATTCAACTTCAGCTCTTATGCTCGAGCAGCCAGCTGCACCATAATGAACAGTGCCGTTCCAGTTACGTGGAGAGAATGGCGGGTTAGGATATGCTCCACCTAATCCCTCTGTTACAGTCATATCACTATTACTGAACCAAGTAGACACACCAGCCGTACCAGTACCGTTGGTGTACTGAACACTTCCAGCGGTAAGACCCACCCAGAATCCATAAGTCGCACCAGCAGGTATTGTTACTGCTACTGGACAATATCCTGTTGCAGCTCCAGAGGTTAGATTAGTAACTGCTGTACCTGCTGACGACCATGAAGCCGCTGACTGAGTAAGGTAATTACCAGGAGTACTATAAACTTGGACAGTTACCCCTGTAGCAGAAGTTCCACCTGAACCAGGTCCTTGAGAAAATCCTGTAATACTAAGTGGTGCACCAGAAGTGTTAATAATATTGAACATATTACCAGTTTGTCCATTACCGCCAGGGATAGGTCCTGCCAAAGAATCAGCTGTATTCAAATAACCAACCCAATAGCTAGACTGACCCGAGGTTGCCACCGTATGGTAGTCGCCCATGGTAAGAACGGAACTGCTGGTATCGCTTGCATACCAACCGTAAGTTGTTCCAGGGACATTGACTGCCATAAGTGTTATAGAGTCTTGACCAACACAAACTGTATCAACTAAACCAGTGACAACAGGCTCATACGGCAAGAATGAACTTCCTGTCTTTGCGATAGTGTCATTGTTGCCACGTCCATCATTCACCAACTGTGTATAAGAGATGAAGTCATAAACCCCACCACTGTACGTGTTGATTGATCCTATGTAAAGCGTATCATATGCAAATGGAGCCAATGAACCCGTGTATGTTGCGTTCATGGTCGTGACTATTCCAGCAGGATCAGTCACCTTCACTTCTATTGGCAGCGTTGTGATTGCACTGATGCCAAAGTTTTGGAAGACCGAATAAATCATAGTCGTTGAGTCACCACAACCACCTGAAGTACCTAACAGTTTGTCATTCAATGCATCAATTGTTATAGGGCTGTATTCATCTGCACCCATATCCGGAGTGGTCGCTGAACGCGAATCGCCATCGATATCAACCGTTACACTAGCTATCGGAGTGCCTATGTTATTTGCTCCCGTGATCAAGTGTAGATCATCTGAAGACATGAACGTAACAGGGCCGTCATCTGAGTTGGCGTTGTAAGCAGTATTTGCAGTTTGCCATGCGGCGAGTGTTGCGTAATTGGTTGTTCCCCATCGCGCAAGGTTAGCCCCACCTGTGTTGTACAGGTTGTAGTCCCATCCAATAATGCTATCTGGAATAGTCGGCACATAGACCGCGTAGTTGGATCCACCCACAAAGATGTTGTTTTGAACATTCCACATCTTGGACTTGAGGGTCGTTGACGTGGTTGAGGCCAAGTATGCACCATAGGTAGAACCCTTGAAGGTGTTGTTGTAGAAGTCTACAAAACGCGGTGTGTATGCGTACATACCGTATGCACCAGCTGATGAACACATGTTATTGACCACGCGACTCTGCGTTGATAGGCCATTAACCTGGTAGTTGCCGTAGTACAGGTACAAGGCATAGGTCTTGGCGACCAAGTTGTTCTCTTCAATATTGAAATCAAAGCAATAGCCCGCGTAGATACCATAGCTGCCAGATGCTCTGGCATCCGTGAAGCTGTTACCAATTATGTCCACATCTTCCACGTAGTAGCATCGGATACCGTAGAAATACTGCAATGTCAAGTCATTGTTCAGGATATTGATGTCACTGATGTGGGAAGTTAAGGATGAGCCATTCATCACAATACCATAGTAACCACCTTTGATCTCATTGCCTGAGATGGTGATGTGGTTGGCATTGTTGCCATAGGCCGTTCCAGAGGTCATCGACGAAGTTGCTGTAATAGCCGTCACGGAGGATGTCGTACCCACCGTATCAGCCACAACCAAGTTATCCTCGATGTTGATGTACTGCGCATTGTTTGTCAGGCGGATTGCTGTGAATCCGTTGCCGTCAATGATCATGTCCTTCAGTGTCACGTACTTGGTGCCATTAAGCAAGACTGCTTCATTCATACCTAGGGCAGCCATGACCTTGGATCCGGTCTGACCTTGGAAGGTGACCGTGTTGGTAGATGATGCACCAATGACGCTAGTCAATGAAATACCTGTTACCCAAGTCTGATTGGCAGCCAATGTGAAGGTCACAGGGCC
>Ga0233449_1002903_pt1 | contig 13015 bp, 10 predicted proteins | sample SI_124_October20_FD_183012 | JGI IMG/M metagenome (GOLD analysis project Ga0233449, IMG submission 183012) | Seawater microbial communities from Saanich Inlet, British Columbia, Canada - SI_124_October2016_200_MG | ecosystem: Environmental > Aquatic > Marine > Inlet | place: Canada: British... | reverse complement strand
CAGTTAATGGATGATGCCGAGCTGTTATTAGGCCGGTTGTTACCAGAGGAGTATTTTTCCGAGCCCGCGACACGGCTATGCTATGCTAATGTTTTTCAGCAGTATACGGGATTAAATGCACTGCAGTTTGATCTGGAATGCTATCAATTAGTTGCTGAGAAACGCGGGCTATTTGATGCCATTCGTTTATGTGCCAATGACCATTCTAGCTGGCTGGACTTTTTATTTAGCCATATTGTGCAGCAAGAATTAGTAAAATATGGTGTCTGTATGATCTATGATTATCCGGCGTGCCTACCCTCGCTGGCACGCTTAAATACTGATAATCCACTGACTGTGGCCAGGGTCGAAGTTTTTGTTAATGGTATAGAACTAGCGAATGGATATTACGAATTAGCTGACCCGCAACAACAACGGCAGCGGTTTGAGCAGGAAATTTTAATCCGCGAGAGAAATGGTGCAGAGCGAGTGCAGCAAGATGAACGTTTTTTAGCGGCATTGCAAAATGGTCTGCCAGATTGTTCTGGAATCGCCATAGGGTTGGATCGATTATTAATGATAATCAGCCAGAAAAATCATATTAATGAGGTTTTAGCATTTCCTGTAGAAAATGCTTGATGCTAGGTTTTTTTTACGGATTTTCTTCTGTTGTTACGGTACATGAAAGTTAAATTATTTTTATCGCTGTTGTTAATTTTGCTCACTATATCTTCTGTCGTTCACAGCGAGGAAGAGGGTTTTATCGTACAAGACATTAAAGTAACTGGCTTGCAGCGGATATCAGTGGGAACTGTATTTAATTATTTACCTGTCAATATAGGTGAAAAACTGCTCAATAAAAATATAGCACCTGCTATCAGGGCTGTATTTAAAACTGGTTTTTTTCAGGATGTCTCGATGGGGCGTGAAGGCGATGTGCTGCTGATCGAAGTGTTGGAACGACCCTCCATCGCAGATATTGAAATAGAAGGAAATGATGACCTTAAAACTGAAGACTTATTAACGGCATTAACAAGCATAGGTCTGGCAAAAGGCAAGGTCTTCAATCGGCAAATTCTTGATAAAGTTGAACAGGAACTTAGACGCCAATACTTTAGTCACGGTAAATACAGCTTAAAAATTGACACTAATGTATTGCCTCTGGAAAGAAACAGAGTGAGTGTTAATATTAATATTTCAGAAGGCGTTGTTGCGAAAATTAAATCGATTAATATTATCGGTAATAAGGTTTTTCCTGAAAAAGATTTACTGAAAAATTTTGAATTACGGACGACCGGCTGGCTGTCTTTTTATACTAAAGATAATCAATATTCCAAGCAAAAACTATCTGCCGATTTGGAACGTCTGCGTTCTTATTACCTTGATCGTGGATATATTAACTTTACTATCAAGTCCACCCAGGTTTCGATAACGCCGGACAAAAAAGATATCTATGTTGTGGTTAATGTAGAAGAAGGTGATTTATTTACTCTGGGCAGTGTTAAATTAAGTGGTAATTTAGTTGTCCCCCCTGAAGAATTGATTGCGCTGTTACTACTTGGTCCGACCGAGGTCTTTTCGCGTAAAAATGCAACCCTGACTTCTAAAGCCATTTCTGATCGTCTGGGTGAAGAGGGCTACGCTTTTGCCAATGTGAATATGGTGCCTGATATTCATAATGACACTAAAATTGTCGATTTGACTTTCTTTGTCGATCCAGCCAGTCGAGTTTATGTCAGACGAATTAGCATGCATGGCAATACCAAAACTCGCGATGCCGTATTACGTAGAGAGATGCGTCAGATGGAAAGTGCGTGGGCTTCTTCACTTAAAATCGAGCGCTCTAAAGCGCGATTAAGTCGTCTCGGGTATTTTGAAAATGTTGGTATAGAAACACCTAAAGTTCCTGGCACGCGTGATCAGCTGGATTTAAACTTTTCGGTTACTGAAAAGTCCTCGGGTAATTTAATGGCCGGGATAGGTTATTCTCAAACCCAGGGTATTATCTACAATGCTAGTGTTACCCAGGACAATATTTTTGGTTCGGGTAAACGAGTCAGTGTGAACTTTAATAAAAGTGATGTCTCGACTCTCTATAGTCTGGGCTTCACCAATCCATACTTTACACGTGATGGGGTTAGCCTGGGTTATAATTTGCTATATAAGAAAACCGATGGGAATGCCGCTAATATTTCAAATTATTTAACTGATGTCATTAGTGGTGGTTTTAACCTTGGTTTTCCAATCAATGAAAATCAGCGTTTTACAATAGGGTTAGATATTAAACATACGACCCTGAAAAAAGGTCAATTTGCGCCACCAGAACTCCCGGTATGGATTGCTGAGAATGGCGATACATTCTTAAATTTTCCCTTCGCTGTCGGCTGGGTGCGTGATACTCTGGATAAGCCAATTTTCCCAACCGAAGGAAGTCAGCAACGGCTCTCGGGTTTAGTGGCCATTCCGGGTAGTGATTTAACTTATTATAAAATAAGTGCAAAAGACCAGCATTATTTCAGCCTTGCAAAAGACCTGGTGGTAAAGGTTATGGGGTCAGCTGCTTATGGTGACGGTTATGGTGGAACCGAGACGTTACCATTTTTTGACAACTATTTTGCCGGTGGTGTCAATTCTGTGCGGGGTTGGCGTGATAATACCCTGGGCCCACGTGATCATTGTAACCCCCTCGTCACTGGCTCACCTTGCGGTATAGGTGAGCCTCGACCTTATGGGGGTAATATCAAAATTCTAGGTAATACTGAGCTTATTTTTCCTATTCCTTTTATGGCAGATGTGGAGTCTGTACGCTTAATGGCTTTCTTTGATATCGGTACGGTACAGGGTAGTTATCTTGATTTTAATTCAACATGTGGTGACCCCGATAATCCTGATTGTTATTCAACAGTTAACCCCAGTCTTTCATTTAATGATTTCAGGTATTCCACCGGGATTGCGGCTAAATGGTTGTCACCTTTTGGCGCATTACAGGTCAGTTATGCAATCCCACTGAATGAAAAAGATGGTGATGAGATCCAGGCTTTCCAGTTTAGTTTTGGCTCACAATTTTAATTTAACATCCCTGAATTCGTATAATAAGTGCATAACCTCTGAAAGTAACGGATAGCAATACACCGGTTGAATTGAGACAAGGCATAGGTGTACAGTAAACAGCTAAAGTTAAAAAAATGTCTTAATAGACAGGTGCAACAAAAACCACATGGAGGTTATAGGCGGTCTGAATTATTTAAGAGTTAATAGGGTATCAATCGAGTCTGACCCCATTGGTATGTGACCCCATTGGTATGTGACCCCATTGGTACGCTACGGCTTCTATTCTCGGACAGCCTCCTAGAGTTAAGATACAAGACTGATACTTAACAATACCTGTGTAACCCAGAGAGTCCATTGTAAGGCCCTTAGGCTGGTGAGGGGCATAAGTATGTGAATAGATTCGTTAGGAGTCCTGAGGCAATAAAACCTCTGTGAGAGACCGAATAGATGGCTACAATCTTGGTCACAGTTGATATTACCAAAAAATGAAAACTTGACCTGCAATAATTGAGGAGTCCGTATATGGGTTAGGTTATCAAACAGGGCGCAGATAACGTAACCCAAATTGTTATATACATCATCGGGCCTGGGTTACGTTTTGTTGCTTCGAAAAAAATCTAACTCAGCCTACAGGGTGTTATTGATTATTAGATTGGGAAGTTAGATGTTACTTTAAACTACCCATATATTCAGTGACTGCTTGCACGTCTTCCTCGGATAGCATTTTACTAATGCCGCCCATAGAGCCATTTCTACGTGAGCCGTCTTTAAACGCCTTTAACTGGCGTTGCAAATAGGCTGGCTGCTGTCCAGCAAGCCTTGGAGTAACACCCCTTCCCACTGCCTTATTACCATGACAGCCGAAGCACATTGGAGCTTTAGATTCGCCTTTAGCCGCTAGCGCTTTATCGCCGCCTGCGCTGATATTTTTTACAGAAGCAAAAAAAGCTGCCAGATTATTAATCTCTGCATCACTTAAGTTAGCCGCCATATTTTGCATCATGCTATTTTCCCGCGTTCCTTTACGAAAAGCGCGCAGTTGATTAACTAGATAGGCTGGTTTCTGACCTGCTAGAATTGGAAAATTGGGGTTCTTGCTATTTCCGGCAGCTCCATGACAAGCAAAACACATCCCTGCTTTTTCTTTACCCGCTGCAATATCAGGGGCAGCAAAGGCTAAGCCTGAAATAAATAGCGCTAAAAAAACACCCAGATATAATTTTCTATATAGATTCATGATGTACCTCAATACTCAGTAATAACAGGTGTTAATCTTACGCTCTAGCTATTAATTGTTCAAATTTTATAATAACTACTAATAAGTCGTAGTCCATAAGGAGTTAGCGGAATACGGGGTAATGGATTCTCTGCTGTCCCTGTATTACGCAAGCTTCATGCAGGCTACTTTTGGTCTTTAAAAAAGCACTGCATCACAGCTATCATATAGGCATGATCCAGCACGCCTGCACTCTCACGTATGCTATGCATCGCCCACATGGCATTGCCGACATCAACACTACGGATGCCTAATTTGGCCGAGGTCATCGGGCCTATGGTACTACCACAGGGGATATCTGTTCTGTGTGAGTATTTTTGAAACGGCACGTTCGCTTCCTGACACCAGCTCATAAACATCGCTTCGGAAACACTTTCAGAACTATAACGCTGATTCGCATTTAATTTAATCACTGGGCCTTTATTGACATAGACTTTATGCTCGGATTCATAAGCGACGGGGAAGTTTGGCTGGTAGGCATGCGCCATATCCACACTGAGCATAAAACTCTTAGCCAATGCGCGCTTATAGTCTTCGGTCTTTAATGACCGTGCTAAAGCTATGCGCTCTAAGGTATCCGGGAGAAAACTTCCATCAGCCCCTTTGGTGCTTTCGCTGCCCACTTCTTCATGATCAAAAAATGCACAGACTAGCGTATTGCCAGACTGTAATGCCGTCTCATCCAGTAAAGCGCTTAAACCCGCATGACAGGAGGCCAGATTATCTAATTGACTATCGGTATAGAACTCCTGCTGCGCACCCCAGAATGCACCCTTCTGCGTATCGTAGACATTTAACTCCCAAGACATGACCTGCTCGGCCAGTAGTTGACACTGGCTCACTAATAATTCGCTAAACAGCTGATCTGGCATTTGCTCTTTACTGCTCATGGCAAACAATAAAGGTAACTCAGTCTGCTTATTCAGCTTTAAGCCTTCTTCATTAACCATTCTATTCATATGTATGGCAAGATTTGGCAAGCGTAATAAAGACTCTTCAAAACGCACTAACTGTGTTTCTATCTCGCCTGCTTCGCTTCGATAACTCACCCGACCGGCAAAGCTTAAATCCCGATCGGTAAAGGTTGCCAGTATAGGTCCGCCATAAACTTCGACTCCCATGCGTAACATCTCGCCAGATTGATGCAATGCATGGGGCTTAATTCTTAAGCCAGGAGAATCTGTATGTGCGCCGATAATCTTGTAGCCACTTTCAGGTAATGACTTATCACCAACAACAAAAGCAATAATAGATGAGTCATCACGGACGACATAATAGCGCCCACCGGGATCTAATTGCCAGGATTGTGTTTCACTCAACCGGGTAAAAGATGCCGAGAGTAAAGCCTGCTCCATCGTTACCACCGCATGCCAGGGGCTGGGGCTGGCATCTATAAAATCTAATAATTGCTGTACTTTTGCTTTATCGGTCATCTTGCTTTTAAATCTAATGCGGCTGAATTAATGCAATAGCGTAATCCAGTTGGCTCGGGGCCATCTGGAAAAACATGCCCTAAATGCGCATCACAGGCACTACATGTCACCTCAACGCGGTGCATACCAAGCGAACTATCCGTAATTTCCTTAAGTGCTTGATCAGAGACACGGTCCCAGTAACTCGGCCAGCCTGAGCCTGAATCATATTTAGTGCTTGAATCAAATAACGCCTGTCCACAGCAACTGCAATGATAGATACCATCGTTCTTACAGTGTGCGTACTTTCCGGTAAAGGGCGGTTCAGTCGCGCTACAGCGGCAGATTTTGTATTGCTCTGGCGTTAATTTTTCACGCCATTGTGCATCACTTAATTTTGCTTTAGTCATATCGTGTGCTCTTTATTATTTTTATAGTTAAGGAGTGTGAATGAAATAACTTGAGCAACTTGGAAGCGAGGGCTAAAACCCTCGCTTCCGAATTTAGTTGTTTACTTTATTTCGTGCTCATTCCTAAATATAACAACCTGTAGGGAAGTGCTTTAGCCCGAATTGTCGTGCTATATCAGCGGAAATTAAAGCTCCGCCCTACTTATTGGTTTGAATAGTGTTGGCTGACAAATGTCTTAATCTTAAGCCAGATAGTAACAATACAATAGCATACAAGGTGGCTGCAATAGCAATCCACATCGCCAGATGCCAGGCGCGATCGACTAACCCCCAGCCGTGCCAGAGACTGTTATCAACGCAATGGTAGATCAATGATGCCATTGCAGAAGCAGCCAGGGTAATACGTAACAACAACAAACGCCAGCCTTGGGAAGGTCGATAAATTTTAGTTTTGAGCAGCGCAAACAATAATAAACTGGCATTAAAAAACGCCGCCAGCGAAGTAGCTAAAGCAAGTCCAGCATGCGCCAGCGGAAAAACCAGAACAAGATTTAAAATCATATTGGCGGCCACTGCATAAATCCCGAAGCGTACCGGTGTTTTCATGTCCTTGCGCGAAGTAAACCCGGGTACCAGTACTTTGACCAATATAAAGCTTAATAAGCCTAGAGCATAAGCCATTAGACTGCGCCCGGTCATGGTCACATCATTAACACCAAAATGATGATACTGAAATAAAGTCGAGACTATCGGCTCGGCCAGCATCAGTAAACCTAAAGAGGCCGGCACACCTATTAAAACGACCAGTTTTAAGCCCCAGTCCAATGACCTGGAGAATGCTTCGGTATTTTCTGCTGCATGGTTTCTGGATAAGTTTGGCAAGATAACTGTAGCCAGAGCAATACCAAAAACGCCCAGAGGAAACTCGACCAAGCGGTCTGAATAATATAACCAAGAAATACTTCCAGTTGCCAGAAATGAAGCCAGCAAGGTATCTAGTAATAAGTTAATCTGCGTTACTGAGACACCGAATAAAGCGGGCAGCATCAACTTCATAATCCGCTTGACACCAGGATCTCTAAAGCCAAAGCGCAGGCGCGGCACCAGACCCAGTTGGCGCAAAGCAGGAAACTGAAAAATCAGCTGCACAGCCCCGGCAACAAACACACCAAAAGCCAGAGCAACAACCGGTTGAGGCATTAATGGCGCAAGCCAGATCGCCGCAGAAATCAGGCAGATATTAAGGAATACCGGCGTAAAAGCAGGAATTGCAAATTTACCATAGGTATTTAATATCCCTCCGGCAAAGGCGACTGAGGAAATAAAAAATAAATAAGGGAACGTAATACGCAACAACTGCACTGCCAGCTCATACTGCTCGCCCTCCCAGGAAAAGCCCGGGGCAAAGACCATAATTAAATAAGGTGCAGCTAACATACCGATAATGGTCGTTAGCATTAAAATAAGTGCTAGTGTTCCAGCGGTACGATCTATAAAATGACGCAGTGCAGCTTTACCACCCTGTTCTTTATAATCCGAGAGTACCGGTACGAATGCCTGGGCAAAAGCGCCTTCGGCAAATAAACGGCGTAGAAAATTAGGTATTTTAAAGGCAACAAAAAATGCATCAGTACCCGAGTCAGCACCAAACAGGCGTGCAAACAGCATGTCTCTGATAAAGCCCAGGATACGTGAAATCATAGTCATACTACTAACGATAGCGGTCGATTTGAATAGTTTACGGCTCAAGACTCATATTCCTGCTATTAAAAGATTGACAATCATAGCATTTAAAAGGACAATAAGCGGTTTTAAAATACCAACCGCAATAACCGAGGCATCATGGCTAATACAGCTCAAGCAAGAAAACGCGCACGTCAGTCAGAAAACAACCGCGTTCGCAATGCAGGACAACGTAGCAACCTACGTACATACATCAAAAAAGTTATTGCTGCAGTAGAATCTGGTGACGTAGAACAAGCAAAAACAGCTTATGCAACAGTCGTTCCAGTTATCGACTCAGCAGTGAACAAAGGACTTCTTCACAAGAATAAAGCCGCAAGAAATAAAAGCAGACTAAATATTAAAGTCCGCGCAATGGCATAATAATCCTTTCAAGGATTATCAAAAAATACCAGACTTTCTGTATAGATTGCTCTGGTATTTTTTTACCTGAAAGATATTCAAAAGTTTTCAGATGCCTTATCTGAATTTGCACAAACAACTCCTATAAAACCCAGCTTGACTCCGTCTATATCAACAAAGCATATTTCAGCATAGCGCATTCACTTTCCCGCATTGCTTAAACTTCACATAGGTTCAACAATCTATTGCCGGATTAGTTTTTAATGCTGCGCAATAAAAAACTAATCCAGCCTACATTTTCTCCCTCACTGCGTATATACTTGACCTTAATTTCCATCTAAGTAAGGTCAGACCATGTCACAACAAAGTAAAGTACGCTGGGGAATTCTCGGTGCTGCGCGCATCAATCAACAACTCATGCCAGCCATCATCGCTGCCAGCAATAGCGAGCTGACTGCCATAGCCAGTCGCAGACCAGGCGCTGCAGAAGCTATACTAGAACAATATGCTCCAGGCATAGAAAATGTGCGCCTGTACAATGACCCTGCTGAATTACTCAAAGACCCCGATATCCAGGCCGTGTATATACCCCTGGCAAATCAAGAGCATGCAAAGTGGGCTTTACGCGCTATAGAGCATGGCAAGCATGTGTTATGCGAAAAACCGATGGCATTAAGCATTAGTGATATCGAGGCTATCCAGGCCGCTACGGAAAAGCATCAGGTCTGCGTTATGGAAGGCTTTATGTATCGCTTCCATCCTCAGCACCAACGCATACAGGAAATCATTAGTTCCGGTGCTATCGGCGACGTCCGCTCAGTTCGTACCTGCTCCGCCTATCCTATGCAACCCGCCCGACTTTATCGTATAGATCGAAGGATTGCACTCGGTGGCGGTGCCATGTGGGATATTGGTTGCTATGCCATTCATACTGCCAGACTCCATTTTGGTGACACTCCGGCAAAAGCCGTCACTGCCTTGGCCAAACATAATGAATATGACGCCGATATAAGCTGTAGCGGGATTATTGATTTTGGCGATGGTAAATATGCGCAGTTCAGTTTTGGCTTTGAACATGCTCGCCGAGCCGAATATGAAATTATCGGTACTAAAGGTGGGATCAAATGCCATAATGTCTGGGCAAAACAAGATGAAATGCCGGTTATTTCCTGGACTAGCAATACAGGGGAAGAACACACCGAGCAGTTAGATGCGGCTAATCATTTCACTCTGGAAGTCGAACATTTTTGTGATTGCGTGCTGAATAAGCGACCGCTACGTTTATCACTGCAGGATGCAAAGGATAACTGCGCGCTTATTCTTGGTGCACTGGAGTCAGTTCACCAAGGCCGTACTATTCAGCTAGATTAACTTATATCCAGTGCAGCTCGTATGAAGCTCACAAGCTAGGTGTTGCTTGGCTCCGTTTTCAATTGCTTCTTCAATAAGCGCACAGTATTTTTTGCGATCTAGGTAGGTGATCATTCGACCTCCCTTTCCCCCCCCAGATCGCTTGGCACTTTTTTGATAGCACCAACAGGGCTGCTGCTTCAGATAACGCTTTATCTTTACGGTTAAGTTCTTTTTGTAAACGTTTAACCTCTTGTTTTAGTTTGTTTTATTCCTGCTTAGAGATCATTCCAGATGATTCGCTTACCTTTAAAAGCTCGGCCTTCCATTCCTTTATATGGTGCGCGTAGATCCCATGCTCACGGCAATAAGCACTCATTTTCTCTTCACTCATGCCATGACAGTCCAAGATGGCTTCAAGGCGTTGTGTTTGAGTCCAATTCTGTGGGCTTTTTTCTTTTGACATAGGGGCGGCTAAGTTCTCTAGTTTATTTTTTTGGCTAAACGGATCCATTTTTGAAGGGTTGAATAGCCAATGCTTAAATCATCAGCAAGATGTTTAAGTGCCTGACTGGGATCTCTGGATAGTGCTTTTTCTACCGATTGAATTTTACAGGCGACAGGTATGTTGACATGGGGGCATGCACAACGCCAGGGCCTTTGGTTTAAGCTAAGCTTCAGACAGTGATATTGTTAAGAATCATAAATCAAAGACTCGACCCTGATTTTTCTGATCGAACATGAACTTGCTCTCAATCGGCGCGCGTTTAGAGTGCCACGTTCTTGCCGCGGTGGTCGGCAGCGAGCAGCGTGGCCGCAACGGTCGCTTTGGTGACTCCTGCGTCTCCCCCAAACCCGCAGTCGGCATTGCTATCCGCGACGCCGAGCAGGGGCAGCGCGGCCTTCACCCAGCCAGCCCGGTTCTGCATAATGCACGGGGTTTGCGATTTAAGCGGACAGACAGTCGAGGCGTCACAGCACTTGCCAGGCTGTGCCGGTGTTGCGAACTTTTTAGAGTTGATCGCAGGGTCGGCCATCAGTCTGTAGGGTTCATACGTGTACTCGGGAAACCACTGCGACGGGCTCACACCAGGGTCGCCAGAAGGGCATTTTACAGGGGGTGGCTGTTGGGTTGGCCACGGGTGGAGACTTGTAACTGCCCGCCAGCGTGGTGGAAGGCGTAAATTGGCAGTACTGGGGGCCGGGCCCCGATGCCATCTGAACACGTTGCTCTTGAGGGTAGAGCCGGGCCCAAGCGCCGCCTACTAAGGCCTTGATCGGCACGTTCTTATACCCCCCGCAATCGAACTTCCCGTCGGTCTCGTCGGACCAGGCAATGCCCGCAAACCTGGCGCCCGCGGGAACGGCGGTGGCGATGGCTTCGTGGTAGCAGGTGAGCACGCTGTCGAGCGTGCCCTTGGCGGCCGTGCCGCCGCACCCGACCCAGTCGGCGTCGCGGTCGGTGAGCTGGCGCGCAAACTGCACTGGCCCAAGCTTTTGTAGGGACGGCAGAAGGTTCTTGCACTTCACGGCATTGGGGTTATCCGCCACTACTAGCACATTACCCGCGGTGATCTCGGCCGCCGCGTAAGCGTTCAGCAATCCCTGCAGTTGATACGCTAATAGTTATGATTCATTTAAGCATACCTTGACTTGGTGGCTTGGAATTTCTATTCTTAACACCCGCGCCAGCAAACCCGCCCTCTCGGCGGGAGAACCCCGGAGCAAACCGTTCAGGTGATTGGCGCCCTCAGTCGTCGTAGAAACCATAGCCTTCGGTCAGGAAGTCATAATCCCTCCTGTCTGTCGCCTCAAGATGACAGCCATTCTCGTCGAATGTACCCTTGTATTTTTCACACCCAGCTTTTGTATCGGCTCCAAAGGGTAAAACGAACGATACAGCGCTTTTCAACTTACCTTGTGTGTAGTTTTCCACAATGAACTCTCGACCAGTGTACCTATCACTCACGGTTTGTTTATCCCAAGGTTTGCTGGAGAAGGGGTTGGCTGCTGTGTTGTAGCCCAAGCCAAAGCCGGTATTAAAGGGGTTGGCATCTTGGCAAAAAGCGAGGGCGGCGCGCAGCGGACCAACGAGTACGGAATAGTCCATACCGCCTGCTAGCATTGGGACAAGGTAGTTCTTGTTAAAGTTAGTGAAGCACTCTTTTGTAGTGAGCTTGCAGCTAAACTCTGATCCGAGGGTAAAGTTTTGAAAGCCCACCTTACATGCAGCGCCACCCGTTAGGTTCAAAGCCGTCTGCACCTCAGGATGACAAGACTTGTCTGGAGCCCCGTCGACCTGATTGCCGGTCGATGGCCAATTCGCCTCGGGGTACCCATCGTCTAGCGACTGGCAGGATACACCCGCCGATGCCTCACATCCGGTCATCTCGCAGAACAAGCCAACAACGTCCTGACCTTCTGGCATCGTAGTATACGGCTCAATCATGAGCTGTTGGAGTTCCAGAGGAACAAAAACGCCGAAATCGGTCTCCAGAATTTTGAACCAGGTCTCAAAAGACGGCACCTGAGCCTTGGCGCCGTCAGGAAGCAGATAGACTCCAACCGGCAGTGGTCTAAGGCGGGCAGGGTACTTCGCCTTATCGGGGACGGTAATCGGAAAACCGATGTACGACTTGATTCCCGTGAGCATCTTAGTAATCGAGAAGTCGCTTCCTTGGCCCCATTTCTGATTCATTTGGAGGTATCGAGCCGCGTTGGTGCTGCTGTTTGCCCAAGCGTATGCAAAGCCATTAGCGTATAGCTTCTTGTTCTTGGGGTCTTGGAAAGCAAACGCCGTCACGTAAAGATCTGGAGAAATGCAATTTTTCGGGTAAACCTGGAAGTTTTCAACGGCGCATTCGTATTCTTTTGGTGTACTGATAAGATAGGGCCCGCCTTCGCACGTGCTCGGCGGCGCAGCTATCGATAGGCAATCTGTTGGTGGAATATACTCGAATAAATATCCACCTGATAAACGTTCTATGTTTTGTAACGTAACATTATCGATCTCCTCGACGCCGTCGTCTACAATAACAGTAGGAATATCTAATTCCCCAGTTATAGTATTATATGTGGCGGGGTTTTCACCAGCTACAGCCGCTGATGCACCAATGGATAATGCTAACATTAATATTAAGCTTTTCATTGCTTCCCCGTGTTAGTTTTAACGCTTTTAATAGTGTTTCAGTTTATACCCTTTCTAAAAATGATGCATGCGTAACCCTAAACAATATAATGAGTGTCTCATTTTATGCGTATTATCAGCAACGCCAGGGTCTTTGGGTTAAGCTAATCTTCAGTCGCTGATTAAGGTACCTTATAGCTCTCTGGCGAGGTTTTATCAGATTACCTTGCTCCACTCAAATTAAATTGTTATCGTTTCTTGAGTTGTCAGGTTTCACTACGTTGTACCGTGATTTTTAAGAAGGTCAGTCCGAAACATATCCGGT
>Ga0233449_1002898_pt1 | contig 13024 bp, 8 predicted proteins | sample SI_124_October20_FD_183012 | JGI IMG/M metagenome (GOLD analysis project Ga0233449, IMG submission 183012) | Seawater microbial communities from Saanich Inlet, British Columbia, Canada - SI_124_October2016_200_MG | ecosystem: Environmental > Aquatic > Marine > Inlet | place: Canada: British... | reverse complement strand
GATTAATCTACTAAATGATTAGCCTATAAAATTTTCTTCGCAGGCCTTGCGCAGTGGGTATGCCGATGTTGAAATCGGCCCACGGATTTTCATTCCTATTTTACCAGACAGGGTTCAGTTATGGGTGCCGAACGATCTTTCGCGAAAGAAGTAGAGCAACTTCGAGCGGGTGACGGAGACGTCTTTTTTGGTGAAGGTATTCTGGCCGTCACCAAAGGGTTGCTGCAGTCGGGCGTTGCCTATGTCGGCGGCTATCAAGGGGCACCGGTGTCGCATTTGATCGATGTTCTGGTTGATGCCGAAGACCTGATGACTGAACTGGGCATGCATGTCGAAACCTGTGCCAACGAGGCCGCTGCTGCGGCCATGCTGGGCGCGTCTATCAATTATCCCTTGCGCGGGGCAGTGACGTGGAAATCCATTGTTGGGACCAACGTTGCCGCGGACGGATTGTCGAATCTTTGCTCGCCAGGCGTCATGGGCGGCGCCTTGATCGTTGTCGGTGAAGATTACGGCGAAGGGGCGAGTATCATTCAGGAACGCACCCTCGCCATGGCCATGAAGTCAACGATCTGGCTGATGGATCCAAGGCCGGATTTGCAGAATATCGTTGATATGGTGGAACATTCGTTCGAAATGTCCGAAGCGTCCAATTCACCCGTCATGATGCAATTGCGTATTCGCTCCTGCCATGTCCAGGGAGAGTTTATTGCAAAGGACAACGTCAGCCCCGACGTCGGTACCAAAAACAAGTTTGCGGACCCGGCCGTGTTTGAATATGACAAGCTTGCCCATCCGCCGGTAACTTTCAGTCATGAGAAGTTGAAAGTGTCCGCCAGGTTGCCAGCCGCGCAGCGCTACATTGTCGAACACGGTTTGAATGAACTGATTGAAGGCGAACAAAATTCGGTTGGCATTATTGTTCAGGGCGGTATTTACAACATCCTGATGCGCCGTCTGCATGTCATGGGACTGGCTGATGCCTTCGGCAACAGTCAGATTCCGATCCTTGTCCTGAATGTGACCCATCCTCTGGTGCCAGATCAGATTACTGACTTTTGTGCCGGCAAGAACGCCGTGTTGATGGTCGAGGAAGGTAATCCGGAATTCATGGAGCACCAGGTCAACACGATGCTGCGCAAGGCAGACCTGAACACATCACTCCATGGCAAGGACGTTTTGCCTGCCGCTGGCGAATATACAGCTGATGTCTTGCAGGAAGGACTTGTTTCATTTCTTGAGCTGGCCATGCCAACCGGATTGAACAAATCCGGCATCCAGGATCTTGTCGCCCGCAGCAATGATGCACGCAGCGGCGGCAAAATTTCTCTTGGTCAAACATCACCGCCTAGACCGCCGCAGTTTTGTACGGGCTGTCCGGAGAGGCCGGTTTTTTCTGCAATCAAGATCATCGAGCAGGAAGTGGGCAAAGTGCATATCTCAGCGGATATCGGCTGTCATGCTTTCGCGACGTTTGAACCTTTTTCCATGGGCAACTCAATCCTTGGTTATGGAATGTCTCTCGCCAGTGCAGCCGCAGTCGCACCGTTCCAGCAACGCCGTTCGATCTCGATCATGGGAGATGGCGGCTTTTGGCATAACGGCCTGACCAGTGGGGTGGTCAGCACAATGCTGAACGCCGGTGATTCGATCCTCATCATCATGCAAAACGGTTATACCTCTGCGACTGGGCAGCAGTTTATTCCCAACAGTGCTGCCGGACGGCACAAGGAACCGCCGGGCATGGATATCGGCAAAACCCTGAAGGGCCTTGGGGTTCCGTGGATGAAAACGATCCGGACTTATTCTGTATCTGTGATGGTGGATACCTTACGAGAGGCGCTGACGACAGACGTACCGGGTCTGAAAGTGATCATTGCGGATGGCGAATGTCAGCTCGCGCGGCAGCGGCGATTGCGCGGTGAAAATGCCTTAAAACTGGAACGCGGTGAACGGGTTGTAACACCGCGCTTTGGTGTCGACGACGAGATTTGCTCGGGCGACCACGCCTGCATTCGATTGTCCGGGTGCCCCAGTCTGGGCATCAAGGATAACCCAAATCCTTTGAAATCTGATCCAGTGGCGACGGTTGAGCCCTCCTGTGTCGGTTGCGGTCTTTGCGGGGAAGTCACGCATGCAGCGACGCTTTGTCCTTCATTTTATCAGGTCGAAAAAGTCACCAATCCAGGTGCCTTTGAAAGCATGATGCAATCCCTTCGCAAGGGAACGATCAGCATGCTGGGAGGCGGCAAATGACGGAAGTAACAAACGTGCGGCCAACGACTTTGCTGATTGCCGCCATGGGTGGTGAAGGCGGCGGCGTGCTGACCAGCTGGATTGTGAATGCCGCACGAAGCAGTGGTTTGGTGGTGCAGGCAACGTCTATTCCTGGCGTGGCCCAGCGAACAGGCGCAACAACTTATTACATCGAGATCTGGCCAGAGGTCTTGCCGAAGGGTGCACCAAAACCGGTATTGGCGCTGGCGCCAGCTATTGGAGAAGTCGATATTCTGGCAGCCACAGAATATGTCGAAACCGGGCGGATGATCGAGGCGGGGTACGTCACGCCTGATCGCACAACTGTCATTGCCTCTGACCACCGTGTGTTTACCACTCATGAAAAAGTCGCCATGGGTGACGGTCGCACCGATATTGCGCCAATAAAAAAAGCGATTGCTGAGCGTGCCAGGCTGGCCATTGTTTCGGACATGCGTGCCTTGTCCATGAAAAGTGGTGCTGTGATCAACGCTGTGATGTTGGGCGCCATTTCGGGTGCCGGTGTATTGCCGATCCCGGCAGAAACGTTTGAGGCAGGTATACGGGCCGAGGGAAAAGCCGTCGAAGCAAATCTGCGCGGTTTTAATGCCGGACTGGCAGCGGCAACCGCTGGATCAGGCGCAGCGGACGAAAACAAATCTGTTGCTCATGCCCATTCTGCCTTGTCCCATATGATCACCAATGACTTTCCGCTCGCGGCACATCCTGTGCTGGAGGAAGCCGTTACCCGTTTGATCGACTATCTGGATGTCCCTTACGCCAACCTTTATCTGCAACGCCTCGAGGCCTATGCGAAAGGTGATCAGGAATTGCTTGTCAGCGTTGCCAGACATCTGGCCGTGCGTATGGGCTACGAAGACATCTACCGCGTGGCCCAGGTCAAGGTTCGCCCCGAACGTCTCGCCCGTATTCGTGCCGAAGCCGGTGCCAAAGACGGGGAGCCGATCAAAGTCAGGGAATTTTTCAAGCCAAGACTGTCAGAAATCAGCGACGTCCTGCCTACCGGGCTGGGACAATGGTTGCAGAATGTCGGCATTCGAAATCCGCGCCTCGCTGGTAAATCCTGGCCCATGTTGGTTGAAACAACATCCGTAAGCGGGTACCTGCGGCTTTCAATCCTGGCCGGTTTGCGCCGCATTCGCCGCTCGTCGCTCCGCTTCGGTGTTGAAACCCGGGCGATAGAAAGCTGGCTGGAGACAATCAGTCTGGCCATGCAGTCAAACCACAAGGTGGCCCTCGAAATTTCCGAAAGCGCCGGACTTATTAAGGGCTATGGCGATACGCATCAGCGCGGGATGAAAAGCTATACCCTGATCATGGAACAACTTGTGAAACCGGCTGTCAGTAATAACGATTTTACCGACCAGCTGGCGATGCAGATTTCTGCTGCACGATCCGCCGCTCTCGCGGACCCGGATGGTCAAACACTGAAGGCGACGCTGGAAAATGCCGCCTGACAGCAGGCACAATTGAATATTTGTGGGCGACCACACGATCAATATCACTAAAGGATACAGGCATAATGCTGATTAACGGGAACTGGGCAGACGCCAACGAGGGCACCACATTTGACGTCATCAACCCTGCAAATGGTGAGGTGGTGGGCCAGGTCCCTGATGGTGATGCTGCCACGGCGAAAGCTGCGATCGATGCCGCAGCCACCGCATTCGGTTCCTGGTCAAAGACAACGGCACATGCGCGTTCTGCAATTCTCTACAAAGCCTGGCAGTTGATGCTGGAACGCAAGGAAGATCTCGCGCGGACAATGACGATGGAGCAAGGCAAACCTTTGCGCGCCGCCCGTACCGAAGTTCAATATGCTGCCGATTTTCTGCTCTGGTTCGCAGAAGAGGCCAAGCGAACGTACGGCGAAACCATTCCCTCCGCACGGGCAGATCAGCGCTTTATTGTATCTCACTATCCCGTCGGTGTGGTGGCTGCAATTACGCCCTGGAACTATCCTGTATCCATGATCACCCGCAAAGTTGGTCCGGCACTGGCTGCTGGTTGTACTGTCGTGCTCAAACCCGCTGAAGCAACCCCGCTCAGTGCGATAAAAGTATTTGAAATTTTAGCCGAAGCCGGTGTGCCTGACGGTGTTATCAACCTGGTGACCACCAGTAATCCGGCACCGGTCGGAGAAGAATTTGTTTCCAACCCGCTGGTCCGAAAGCTGACTTTCACAGGCTCGACCGCTGTTGGCAAGATGTTGGCTGGCAAGGCTGCGGGGAACATGAAGCGGGTCTCGTGCGAGCTGGGCGGACACGCACCATTCCTTGTCTTCGACGATGCTGATCCTGTGCATGCGGCCAAGGGTGTACAGCTTGTGAAATTCCTGAATACCGGTCAGGCCTGTATCAGTCCCAACCGGATTTTTGTGCATCAGTCAAAAGTGGACGCATTTGTCGACACGTTGCAGTCGCGGGTTGCCGGGATGCAGGCGGGGTCGGGTTTCGAAGAGGGTGTAACCATCGGGCCGCTGGTTGATGAACGCGCTGTAACCAAGGTTTCGGCGCAAGTTGATGATGCTGTTGCCAAAGGTGCCGAAGTTGTTTGTGGCGGCAATCGTCTGATTTCGAACGGCCTGGATAAAGGCTTCTTCTACGCCCCGACAGTGCTCAGGGGTGTGACACCGGATATGTTGATTTACCGCGAGGAAACTTTTGGCCCAGTCGCACCGATCATTACCTTCGAGGATGATCAGGAGGCTTTGAAAATGGCGAACGACACATCCTACGGATTGGCGGCCTATGTTTATACGCGCGATATCTCACGTGCCATGCGGATGTTTGAAGCATTGGAATTTGGCATCATCGGTGTCAACGACATTAACCCCAGTGCGGCGTCAGCACCCTTCGGCGGTATGAAAGACAGTGGGCTTGGTCGTGAAGGCAGTCGAGAAGGGATATCCGAATATCTTGAAACCAAACTTGGTGGCTTTGCAATCTAAAGCCAGACAGAGTCTGACCAAAGGCGCTCCTGATCGGCTGGTGTCAACTTGTCGACAAGATACCGCAAGACATCGCGGCTACTGACAATGCCGATGGGCTTGCCGTCCTCGACCACAGGCATATGCCGATAGCCTTTGTCGTGCATCGATTTGATCACGTCCCGGGCGTCGTCTTCCCGTGTGCAGGTGGAAACCGGTGATTTCATGGCGCTGCTGATTTTTGCATCCAGAAACCCGGCCCCCTGGTCGGCGAGGCCGCGCACCACATCCCGTTCTGACAGAACACCGATCACCCGGCCATCATCATCGCAGACCAGCCCGAGACCAACATTACGTTCTGACAAAATTCGGGAAGCCTCCAGGACCGTTGCGTCCAGCGGAACGACAACCATATTGTCTGCCTGACCACCATCCATATTGATGGCGCGAATTACGACTTTGATCAGCATTTTCTTGCCCTTGTTACCGTTGGCCTGTCTTGTTACCAGGCGACTATAACCTGTTCGAGGTTTGAAGGTGAGAGGCGAATTGTCACATTTGTTCGAAATTTGGGCTTGAATTATCTGCAAATAAATATTATTTATTACAGGAATTTTTGGACTGACTATTCCTTGAAAATGGTTGGCTTCGAAGCATGAAACCAGTTCGAGGTACGGTTAAGTCCTTGAAAATAAATAGTTAAGAAGGAATATTCGTTATGAAAGCCATCGGCTTCACCCATTCGCTCGGTATCGATGAAACACAAAGTTTATTTGAATTCGACGTACCTGATCCGGTCGCAAATGGCCGCGACTTGCTGGTCGATGTCAAAGCAGTGTCTGTTAATCCGGCTGACGCCAAGCGCCGCATTCGCACGGCTGTTGATACCCCTCACGAAGCGCCGCTGGTACTTGGTTACGACGCTGTCGGCGTGGTTGCTGCAGTTGGTTCCGACGTCACAAACTTTGCTGTCGGGGATGAAGTCTGGTACGCCGGGGATCCGACGCGATCAGGCAGTAACGCCCAGCGTCAGTTGGTGGACGAGCGTGTTGTCGGGCGCAAACCGAAGAATCTCTCGTGGGCCGAAGCAGCGGCCATGCCTTTAACGGGACTTACGTCATTCGAGATGTTGTTCGACCGTTTTTGCATTACGGAAGGCAGCGGCAAGGGCAAATCCTTGTTGGTCATTGGCGGTGCCGGCGGCGTTGGCTCACTGACAATCCAGCTTGCACGCAAGCTCACAGATCTGACAGTGATCGCCACAGCCTCGCGTCCTGAAACGGCGGAATGGTGCCGTGAAATGGGTGCTCATGAGATCGTTGATCATCGTGATCTGATTGCTGAAGTACAGGGCAAAGGCTTTGACACTGTTGAATATATTGCCAACTACGCCGACACATCCCAGCACTGGGATGCCATGGCTACACTGGTCGCCCCACAAGGCAAGCTGGGTTGCATTGTTGAAACAGATGACCTGATTGACGTAACGCGTTTACAGGGCAAATCGGCGTCACTGCATTGGGAATTGATGTTCACACGGGCCATGTTTGGTACCGACGATATAGCGCGTCAGCACGACATTCTGAACCGCCTGGCGGACCTGGTTGAAAGTGGCGATGTGGTTTCTACGCTGCGACAGACCCTGAACGGTTTTTCCGCTGACGTCCTGAAAGATGGTCACAGGATCATCGAAACAGGCAAGGTCTTTGGCAAGCTTGTGATCGAATATTAGGACGAAATTATCGGAAAATAGTGGCGCAAAACAGGGACATTTGTTCGCATTTGACGGACATTTTGTCACAAACAGGGTGCAAATGGGCCTGATTTAAAGTCAATTCAGCGTGTGATCGCTATTCTTCCGAGGTTATTTCCGGCGTAAATCGTTTGCGGTGCCAGGCCCAGGCATCTGCGACAATTGTATCGATATCACTGCGCATTGTTTGCCAGGATAATTTTTCCCTGGCAGCTTCCGGATTTGCCACAAGCCGGGGTGGATCACCTGGACGTCTGGGCGAATCTGTCGTCTGAATTTCAGAACTGGTCAGACGTCGTGCAGCGTCGATGACGTCCAGAACGGATGCTCCCTGGCCGCTTCCCAAATTAAGGGCGAGTGTGTCGCCGCCCTTGAGCAAATGATCCAGCGCTGCAACATGGGCGTTGGCCAGATCTGATACGTGCACATAGTCCCGAACTGCAGTGCCGTCAGCGGTCGGGTAATCATTGCCAAAAATCTGAATGTTTTCGCGTCGTCCCAGGGCAGCATCCAGGATTATCGGGATCAGATGAGTTTCGGGCAAATGATGCTCGCCGATTTCCTCATCGGGGTCTGCACCGGCCGCATTGAAGTAACGCAAACAGACGCTGCGAATATTGCGGTCGAATTCTGAAGCCCGGATCATTTCCTCGCAGGCCAGTTTGGTTTCGCCATAGGGGTTGCCCGGCTTTTTTTCGGTGTCCTCGGATATCAAATCTGCGTTCGGCTCGCCATAGATCGCAGCTGTGGACGAGAAGACCAGGGCTTTGACATTTTGCGCGGCCATGGCGTCCAGCAAATTGCGCGTGCCGCCACAATTTACGTCCTTGTAGAGATCAGGCTGCTCAACGGATTGACCAACCAGAGAGAGGGCGGCGAAATGCATAACGGCAACTGGTTGGGTTTTCTCAATGGCCCTGGCTAAAGCTTCTGCGTTTCGAACATCACCTACTATTGCCGTTCCCCAACGCACAAAATCCCGATGACCGGTACTGAAATTGTCGAATACGACAGGTTCATACCCTGCTTGCGACAAGGCTTTGACGCAGTGACTGCCGACATATCCAGCACCACCTGTAACAAATATTTTTTTCATCTTCCCCGGACCGTGAATTCATTCTTCCAGGATCATAGCGTTTGCAAACGGGCAAGGCGACAGGGCGGCCTGAAGTTCATACTGGAGCTGGAATAGTTCAAATATTTTCTTGAACAAAAATGCCGTTCAAGAAGGAAATCGCAGAATTCCACGAGTTTTGTGCCAAAGGCGAAATAATCTTGCGCAAAAAAAATTCTTGACTCAGAATATAACGTTTGTGTACGAATGATATATTCATTGGTGTACTAATAATAATAAATCGAACAGGCACCAATTTTGATCAACGGGATGGACGACACAACATGGGCTATTTTTTGCCGGTGACGGTTGCCGAGGCCACTGCCGGACTGACTGAAAAGAATTATTTGATTGTTGCCGGTGGAACGGATTTTTATCCGGCCAGGGCAGACAAACCTGTTCGTGACGATGTCATGGATATTTCCGCGTTGAATGAACTGCGGACCATCACCATTGAAGAAAACCAGACCCGCATCGGCGCCCTTGCCACATGGACAGATATTGTTGAGGCTGATTTACCGGACAAGTTTCAGGGCCTGAAACTGGCGGCACGGGAAATTGGTGCCTTGCAAATCCAGAATGCCGGAACAGTTGTCGGAAATCTCTGCAATGCGTCTCCGGCGGCCGATGGCGTGCCACCCTTGTTGACGCTGAACGCAAATATCGAAATCTCTTCTGCTGCAGGTCGACGCGTTTTGCCTTTGCAGGAATTTGTCCTGGGCAACAGGCGTACGGCATTGCGCGAAGGCGAAATGGTGACAGCGATCCTGATCCCGGACGACGCCGCAAAAGCCAACGGCCATTTCCTCAAACTTGGATCGCGCCAGTATCTGGTGATTTCCTTTGTCATGGTGGCAACACTTCTGGAAGCTGACGCAAATGGCAGCATCACCCAGGCCCGTATTTCGGTCGGTGCCTGTTCCGAAGTCGCCTGCCGCCTTGCTGATCTGGAAGTTGACCTGATTGGCGTATCCCTTGCCGAGGCCGGAAACATTGCGGCTCCAAATCACTTGAAAGATCTAAGCCCGATATCCGATATCCGGGCGACGGCAGAATATCGCAAGGACGCGGCACTTGAACTTGTCCGCCGAAGCCTGTCTGCCTGCGCGGAGGGCTTGTCATGACAGCACCTGTCGCCTTTTCCCTGAATGGAAAATCTGTATCCGTCAACGTCGATCCTTTGCGCCGTCTGTCTGATGTCTTGCGCGAAGAACTGGGCCAGACCGGCACCAAGGTTGGCTGCAACGCCGGTGATTGCGGGGCCTGCACTGTGCTGGCGGATGGCAAATCTGTCTGTGCCTGCATGGTCCCGGCCGGTCGTCTGGAGGGTATGGAAATCCAGACAATCGAAGGTCTTGCCGAAGAAGAAATCCCCAACCGTTTGCAAAAAGCCTTTTTGCATTTTGGAGCGGCCCAATGCGGCATCTGTACCCCCGGCATGTTGATGGCAGCAACCGGATTGCTGACGTCAAATGCTCATCCATCCGAAGACCAGGTGAAGGAAGCCCTTGGTGGCGTGCTTTGCCGGTGTACTGGCTATCGCAAGATCATCCAGGCCGTTATGGCAGCGCACGAATTTGACATCGAACCGCTGACAACCAATATCGGATCGGCAGTAGGCGCACGGCTGAACCGCCTCGACGGTGAAGAAAAAGTTCTAGGCACAGACCGGTTTGGTGACGACCTCGCAGACCAGGACACCGCAGTCCTCAAGGCTATTCGCTCACCTTTTCACAGGGCGTCATTTCAGATTGGTGATCTGGAGGCCTTTGTTGCCGGAACTCCTGGCTTGCTGAAAGTCCTGACAGCTGGCGATATTCCCGGTCGCAATCTTCACGGTGTGATTCCGGATACCGTTGACCAACCTGTATTTGCCGAGGCTGAGACCCGCTTCAAGGGTGAAGCGATTGCGGCGGTTGTGGGCGAAGCCGCCGCCATGCGGTTATTTGACATCTCGGACTTTCCGGTCACATGGAATGAACTTCCTGCTTGTATGACGCCTGATGAATCCCTGGCTGAAACCGCCCCTTTGATGCATGCCAATCGCGCCGGGAATATCCTGATGAACGGCCTGGTGCAACGGGGTGATCTGGCACCCGGCTTTGACCACCGTGATGCCATCACGGTTGAAGGTGATTTCAGCACCGGCTTTGTTGAACACGGATATATTGAACCGGAAGCAGGCATTGCCCGGCGTGTCGGGAACCGCATTGAAATCCAGGCCTGCACCCAGGCGCCCTATATGGATCGCGACGACACGGCGGCCATCCTTGGCATCGCAAAGGAAGACGTCCGGGTTATACCAACCGCTGTTGGCGGCGGCTTTGGCAGCAAGCTTGATCTTTCCGTACAGCCATATATCGCCCTGGCTGCGTGGCTGCTGGACCGCCCGGTGCGCATGACCTACAGCCGCCAGGAAACCATGATGGCAACGACCAAACGGCATCCGTCATCGATAAATGCCAGAATTTCCGCGGATAAGCAGGGCAAATTGTTGTCCATGGATTTCAACGGCGTGTTTAATACCGGTGCTTATGCTTCGTGGGGGCCGACCGTTGGCAACCGGGTGCCCGTTCATGCTTCCGGGCCTTACATTTATGATGCCTATCGGGCACGCAGCAAGGCTGTACATACCAACTGTCCGCCGTCCGGTGCCTTTCGTGGATTTGGTGTGCCGCAGTCTTCCATTGTCCAGGAAACACTGTTTGATGAACTGGCGATCAAGCTGGGCATTGACCGGCTGGAATTCCGCCTGCGCAATGCGCTGGTCAATGGTGCCCCAACCGTTTGCGGTCAGGTGTTTGAAAATGGTGTTGGCATCAAGGACTGTCTGCAGGGACTAAGATCCCATTGGGACCGTGCCCTGGCGGATGCAGATAAATTCAATGCGACCTCTGACGGCGCATTGCGTCGGGGCGTTGGCGTCGCTGGTATGTGGTATGGCTGTGGCAATACCTCCTTGCCGAATCCTTCCACGATCAAGGTCGCCATTCGCAGCGACGGCAAGGTCGTGCTTTTCCAGGGCGCTGTTGACGTCGGACAAGGGGCCAACACTGTCATATCGCAGATTTGCGCCGATGCCGCCGGCCTGGATATCGCCGGGTTCGAACTGGTCTACGGAGACACAGACCTGACGGCAGATGCAGGCAAGACATCCGCCTCTCGCCAAACCTTTATCAGCGGCAAGGCGTCTTATCTCGCGGGCGTGGATATCCGCAAGAAAATCCTGCGGATGGTCAATGCCGGTGAAGACGCGGTTCTGGCTATTCAGAATGGCAAAATCGTTGCCCGGGGCAATGCCGAAAAAACTGAAATTGACCTGGCGGCTTTGCCGGTCGACGAAGACGGTTTTGTCTTCACCGGCACGGGAACATACGACCCGCCGACAGTCCCACTGGATGCCAATGGTCAGGGCGAGCCCTATGCCATCTTTGGCTACGGCGCGCATATGATGGAACTGGAAGTCGACACGGCTTTGGGTACTGTCCGCCTGATCAAGCTAACGGCTGCCCATGATGTTGGACGGGCGATCAACCCGACCTTGATCGAAGGCCAGATCGAAGGCGGGGCAGCCCAGGGTCTCGGGTTGGCCCTGATGGAAGAATTTATTCCAGGTCGCACTGAAAACCTGCACGACTATCTTATTCCGACAATCGGTGATGTGCCCGAAGTGCAGTCCTTGTTAATCGAAGTGCCCAACGATCATGGACCTTACGGTGCCAAAGGCATCGGCGAACAGGTTTTGATCCCGACAGCCCCTGCGATCCTGAATGCCATACGACATGCAACAGGTGCTGTTTTACGCGACATGCCTGCGACACCTGAAAAAGTTCGAAACGCGATTTTACGCGCCAAAGGAGCCTGAAAATGAGCGATGACAATAATGCAGGCCTGGTTGTTTGCGACGCCTGTCCGGTGCGATGCCGGATCAAGGACGGCCGACCAGGTGCGTGTGATCGCTACGCCAATGTTGATGGTGTGCTGACACGCCTTGATCCATTGACCGTCGTTGAACGTGCCCATGATCAGGGCACACCTTTGGTTCCCTTCCTGAAAACTGAACAGGAATGGAGTGGTGATCTGCTGCAGTCGGAAAACACGTTTGTGACCGCTGTCGGTGCAGGTACGACCTATCCTGATTACAAACCGGCACCTTTCATTGTCTCCAGCGAAGTCGACGGCGTCGATATGGTCACGGTTGTGACCGAAGGCATCTACAGTTACTGCGGCGTCAAGATCAAGGTCGATACCGACCGCCACCTGGGTCACGAAACAGCTGCGGTCCGTGCCGACGGCGAAATCGTCGGCCACGTCACCACAGGTGAATATGGCTCACAGATGATGTCTCTTGGCGGCGTCAGTCATTTGACCGGCGGCAGCAAGAAAGAAGGCCGTGTAACCTGTCAGACCTTGATGGATCTGTGCAACTGCAAGCCCGTAAAACTGATGATTGACGATGGTGTTTCCATCATTGTCGAAGCTGGCAAGGCCCCGATCATTGACGACGTTCAGGAAGAACGCATGCGCGTTGGTTGTGGCTCAGCCACCATCGGCATGTTCGCCATGCAGTGGCATGATCATGTGGACGAAGTTGTCGTCGTGGACGATCACATCACCGGTGTCATGTCTGAACATGAAGCAGGCAAGGTTCTGGACGTGAAGCCAACCGGCATTTCGATCAATGGTCGTCGCTCAACGCCCGGGCGTTATTTCAAGGTTGCCGAACCTGGTACCGGTTGGGGTGGCACTGACATCAGCGATCCCTTGTCGATCCTGAATGACTTCAAGGCGGGTGATGCCAAACCCGGCACGACAATGTTGATGGTCTCAACGACCGGCGAACATTATGCCTATTTTGTGCTGGATGATGATCTCAAGCCAATTGCACAGGATTTACCGGACGTTCTTCAGGCCTCTGTTGAACGTATTCGGGAAAATTGCGAACCGGCAC
>Ga0233449_1002895_pt1 | contig 13029 bp, 11 predicted proteins | sample SI_124_October20_FD_183012 | JGI IMG/M metagenome (GOLD analysis project Ga0233449, IMG submission 183012) | Seawater microbial communities from Saanich Inlet, British Columbia, Canada - SI_124_October2016_200_MG | ecosystem: Environmental > Aquatic > Marine > Inlet | place: Canada: British... | reverse complement strand
ATCGAAAAGAAAAACCTTAGGATCCCTGACAATGGCCCGTCCGATGGCAACTCTTTGTCTTTGTCCTCCGGAAAGTTCTTTCGGTTTACGTTCCAGTAATTCTGTAATCTGTAAAACCTCGGCGGCATCCCGGACTTTTTGATCAACAATTTGTTTATCGGTCTTGGCCAGCCTCAAACCAAATGACATATTTTGGTAAACATTCATATGTGGATAAAGCGCGTATGACTGAAAAACCATCGCAATCCCACGCTTTGCGGGCGGTAGGAAATTTACCTGTACTCCATCAATTTCAATCTCACCGCTGGTTACGTCCTCCAATCCGGCAATCAACCGCAGAAGAGTTGACTTTCCGCAACCGGAAGGACCGACAAAAACGACAAATTCATTGTCTTCAATTTCAAGATCCACCCCGTGTATAACCTCAGTGTTACCGAATTTTTTGAAAATAGAGTGCATTTTTACGTTGGCCATTTTTTGTCCTGAGATAAATTTATAAATTAAAAAGAAGAGCAAATAACTGCGGAAAACATCAGCCTAGAATTTCACAAGTTGATGCATGAGTCAAGAGCAATTTGATGAGGCTTTATAGAGTGGTTTTAGATGTTAACTTTTTTCTAAAAGCCAATGTAAAAAAATAGCTGCAGTCCAGGAAAATTCTCCCCCTCCGAGTCCCGATGAATCCTGGGGATCATAATATTCGAAAAATCCTGACTGTTCCGCTAATTCCCTTGAATGATGACGGATTTTCTCAGATAGCGCAGTTTCCCCGTAATGCTCCAGACCCTCACCAATCATCCAGTTAACAATAAACCAAACTGGTCCACGCCAGTAACGTTTTGCCTCAAAATCGGCAGAATCAGGAGAACATGAAGGTACAAGATAACGACATAAACCACTCCAACGGCTTAGTTCATTCGACATTTGTACAACTTGTTGTTTGTCAGGAATTCTTGCGAATAACGGTAAAAATCCTGAAGCTACAGGTATTTCTATCGGAGTATTTGATATGCAATCCCAATTTAAATATATTGAAAGTTCAGGAGCCCACAAACGATGAAAAGCCTGTTTTGTCAAATTGATCCGTGTTTCAATTTCAGTTTGTTCCTCCAAACTACCGAATTGTTGAGCTAAACTGAGCAAATCAGTATTTCCCCTCTGTAGCAAAGAATTGACTCCCAAATCAATAACCTTGAATGGGCTTTGTTCGTAAAGTGCTTCAGGATTGTATTTTAAGCTGCGAAACAACCCGACGAGTGACATGTAGCGATCATAGTCTTGCTGACTTGGACGCTGTGATTGTTTGACCTGTTGAAGGTCTCGTCGTTTATATCCGGAATTCTTGACAGCCTCCACTCGTTGTAATGCATTGTCCCATGCAGGGCTGTTGTCCATACCTGTTTCCCATGGATGATAAACTACGGAAAGACCGGTATTTTCCGGATCGCGCGCCGTCCACCACCATCTATGCCAGGCCAATAAACGGGGATAAAGTCCTTGAGCTGCAGTTTCCGCAAGATCTTTGTCACATGCTTCTTCCAGAATTATTCGTACTACTGTTGCCAACACAGGAGGTTGAGAAATCCCTGAAGTCTTAGGTGTTAACCTATCATTTGTAAAGACATCTTTGGGCATTCCCCATAAATCAGGTCCTGGGTAATAATCCGGAGAAGATTGATGGAAAATGATATGTGGTAACAATCCGTCTCTCCACTGACCTTCAAAAAGTTTTTCTAATTCCTGCCAGGCTCTTTCCTCATTGTACTTAACTAAGCCCAATGCCGTGAATCCTGAGTCCCAATTCCATTGGAAAGGATAAAGTCTAGCGGTCGGAACAGTGTATCCTCCACGGTCATTTTTATTGAGGATTTCTTTCGATTGTTTTTCTAAATTCATTTTATTCATTCTTTGACCCCCCCTTCAGTTAATCCGCCGATCAAATGCTTTTCAAAGGTCATAAAAACAAATACTACAGGCAAGGCGGTTAAAATTGAGGCCGCCATAATTCTATCCCAAATCGCATTTTTTGAAACAAACAAACTTTTCAAACCGATTGGAAGAGTATAGAACTCATTGAAATTTTTAAGAAAAACAGATGCAAAAAGATATTCATTCCATGCAATCATAAAAGCGTAAATGTAAACGGTAACTAGCATCGGCAGAGACAAAGGAACTATGATTAAAAAAATGGTTTTAAAGCGGGAACATCCGTCAATCTGCGCAGCTTCTTCAAGAGACTCTGGAATTGAGCGAAAGTAATTCCCTAACATGTAAAGGGAAACAGGGAGAGTTTGTACAACGTAAATCACGACTAGTGTCAATATAGAACCGGTCGATGTGTTGGCTAAGCCTACTTGTACTGATATTTGGTATAGTGGGACCATCAACAGTACACCCCCGAACATGTAGGTCAACAAAACTCCACGTTGAATCCCTGAACGACCTCTGTAGCGTACACGGCTGAATGAATAGGCTCCAAATACTGCAAACAACAGAGAAATAGCTGCTGCTGTTCCAGCTATGAGCAAGGTGTTAATAAAATAGTTGATGAAAGGAAAAACATCCGAAGTGGATGTAAATCGATCAAGGATTTTCTGCCGTTTTTCCGCACTGAGTTTAGGATTGTTCAGCAGCCTATGGATGCTCTCCGGAACTTTAACTTCTTTTTTTTGAAAACCAAGAAGTTCTGAATAAGAACTCCAGTTTAGTTTTTGTGGAATCAAAGATGGATTCCCCCAATCATATTGGTGTTTGAGTGAAGTCGAAAGCATTTGTACAAAAGGAAAAAGAGTAAAAAGCAACACCAATATTATTAGAAAGTAGAATCCTGTTTTCTGTAAAATTCGGCTGATTACCATTTTAAGACCCTCCGTATGTAGAGGAAAATCAGTCCAATCAGAAGCAGGAACTGCACTACTGCGATTGCTGCTGCCAATCCTTGCTCAATAGTTCCGGTAAAGGCTGTAAAGTAAGTGTAAATTGGTAAGGTTTTGACATTTGGAGCAAGAAGGAAAACTTCATCAAATTTGTTTATGTTCCAAATAAAGCGAAGCATCACTATTGCTCCCACCACAAAGCGTAGTTCCGGTAGTGTAATGTTCCAAAAACGCTGCCAACGGTTAGCACCATCCAGAGTAGCTGCTTCATAAAGGTCGTTATTTATACTCTGTAAACGAGAGAGAATCATTAGGTATGCGAAAGGAAAATTTTTCCAGATATCAAAAATAATCACTACTAATAATGCGTTCCCAGGGGTTCCTATCAGATTGACGCGTTCATCGGAGATACCCAGAACTTCAACTGTCATGTGATTGTAAATACCATTGACAGGATCAAAAATGAATTGCCATGCAAAAACTTCAGAAATCAGTGGGGCAATATAAGGCAGGAGTACCAGACCGCGTACCAGTCCTCGTAATGGGAATTTGTGATTCATCAACGATGCTACACCAAGCCCGAGCAAGGTCGTTCCAAGTGTGCTTCCGACAACGTATATTACCGTTACCGTTAAAGAATCATAGAAGGCCCGGTCCGCCAGTAGATCAATATAATTATTAAAACCTACAAACTCGTTTTGACCGCTCAACTTAACCTCAAAAAAACTGAGGTATAAATTGTATGCAACTGGATAGACGATCAATAAAGCTATAAGCAACAAGCTTGGCGCTACTGTTTTCCAGCCAAAACGTGCCTCTTGTTGGGCTAGCGAACCGGGATGAGAGACCATGAACGGTTCAATTATTTGTTTATTATTTTTATCATTTCCGCTTCAGCCTCATTCATTGCGGCTTGGGAACTAACTCCTTCGAAGATAGTTTTGTAAATCATTTGCGGAATGATCTTCTGCGCAAAAATTTCACCCGAAGCTGGAAACATTTTACCTTCAACGATCTCAAATTTTTGCAAATGATCCAAACCACCAATTATTTCAGCAATTTTATCTTTGCCATAGTGTTTGAAAATACCTTTTGGATCGTTCATAAATTTGTCACTCTGTGCCATCGAGCGCAGAACTGGATTCATCCCACCTGGAGCCATGTGTAGGAAAGTAACATAAGCATCTTCCTCGTACAAATATCGCACCAATCGTTTGGCCGCATCAGTTTTTGAGGAGTCACTGGCTTTGGTAATACCGAGAGTCACAATCACACCGTATGATGAGTCTTGAGTGTTTTTGAACGATGAAACCATTTTAGTGTTTTTAACCAGGTTTGCATCAAAACCGACTCCACCAAGTCCTTCAAAATTCTCTCCTGTCAACGAACCTTTGGCCACTTCAGCCAAAGACAAATCATCCATGATGTATGTTGAATAGAAGAACATTGCCATTTTTCCCTGCAGATAATAGTCTCTCGCACGCCAAGTTTGTGGTCCCGGAGGTGTATATTTCTGCAACTCCTTGTAATACTCCAGCGTTTCACGCATGGCATCAGAGTTGAAAACCAAATTTCCGTTTGCGTCAAACTCCTGTGCACCGTTGGAAATCGCGAACTGAGTGAAAACCTGTTCAGCAAAACCTTCCGGCTTTGTTCCAATCAGAATGCCATATTGATTTTTTGCAGGATTATTGAAATGCCTGGCAGCTTTTAAAATGTTGTACCAAGTGTTCGGTGGAGCCAATCCGGCTTCTTTGAACCAATCTGCTCGATACCAAATTCCCTGTACCCAACCGTGATACGGAAGCGCGTAAGCTTGTCCCGCAGGAGAGGTTGTCAATTGAAGCGCACCTTTGAAAAATTCACCGCGTCCAATATCATTAATTACTGCTTCATGGGCGCCGAAATCCATGATGCCCTCAGAACCAAAAGCGACGGCCAGTTCTGAACCCATTTCTACAACTTCAGGAATATTCCCAGCCGCAGAAGCCGCAGCCATTTGGGTTGGTAAATCATTCTCGTCGACCGGCACCAATTTGACTTGTATGTCATCGTTGAGAGCCTCGAAAGTATCGAGAATCAATTGAATGGTTTTCATCCGTTCTGACTGCGTTTCCGTAGTCCAGAAGGAGATGTTTGTTTTGGCCATGATTACCGAGCCCTGCCAAATCCACAATAAACTTGCAGCCAGCAGTATTATTATTATCTTTCTCATTAGGTCCTCCAAGATCAAACCTGTTTTTAAAATTCTCAGTTTGTCCTCCTGACTAAATATCAACTTCAGGTGAACTCACCTTTGTACTGCCAATCAGTACATTGATAAAAGAATAGTATAATAATTTATAATATGATAATTTATTATTTTTAATATTAGATAAATTTTATTTATCATGTTGTCTGTTTATATAAAAAGGTAAACAAAATGACTTATGATCAACTAAAAGCATTTGTTGCAGTTGCGCAAACAGGAAGTTTTCGCGCAGCTTCAGAAAAATTGTATTTGACCCAACCTGCTGTAAGTATTTCTCTGAAAAAACTGGAAGATTATTTAGGTTTAAGTCTTTTTTCTCGAGAACAATACCGACCGGCTTTGACACCGGAAGGGAAGTTGTTTTATCGCAATGCACATCGGTTGCTGAACCAGACAGAAACTCTGGAAAAACTTGGCAAACGTTTGGCTATGGGAACGGAGCCGGAAATTGGCATTGCACTCTCACCATTGTGCCCTCTTGATTGGTTGATGAAACAGCTTAATATTTTCGGCAGTGAAAATCCTCATACACAAATCAATCTTTCCTTTGAACCATTCGGTGGAGCAACTAAACGATTACTTGACGGATCTGTGGACTTTTCACTCACCACACTTTCACATGCACTAGGAAATTTTGTTGCTGTTCCCTTCAGGACGGTGACTCTTCATCCAGTAGCTTCTCCGGAACACCCGTTGAGCCATACGAGACGAGTCTTACAAGATAAGGAACTGAGGGGTTATGTACAAGTGATGGTACGAGGAAGCAACATTTTATCATCAAAAAAAGAAGAAAATTTACACGAATCTCAACGTCAATGGTTCGTTGGAGATTATTTAATGGCATGTAGAATCATAGAGGCAGGTATGGGATGGGGGTTATTACCGGATCATTTGGCGGAAGATAAGATTCAGGAAGGTGGTCTGATTCCAATTAAAGTTGCTTCTCTTCAACCACTAACTGTTGAAATTAAACTTGTCCGTCGTTTGGATAACCCTCTAGGAGCAACATCCAACAAGTTAACTCAATTATTGGTTCAACCTATTTAACAAATTCCTGGTTCCAATTATTTAGTTAAACGTTCCAGATAAATTAAGCTGGCGGCACTCCAAGCTTGAGGACGGCAGGCATGTGGAAATGGCATCGGTTGAAACTGGTTTCGATCATGGCCTCCGATTATTTGAGGCATTCTTCCATCAGGTTGATTTCGTGCTAAAGTGAAAAGAGATTCGTGTATGATATCAACTTTATCTTGGAATCCATAACGTGCCAGACCTCCGGCAAGAATTGCTGTATCATGAGGCCAAACCGCACCATTAAATTGAGAGACAGGGTTGTAACGAGCCTCACGGGTACCAAGTGTCCGAATTCCCCATCCACTCCAAAGTTCTTTTGAAAACAGCGTTTCCACCAAAGCTGGTGCAATTTTATCAGGCACTATTCCGCTCCATAACAAGTGTCCTGGGTCAGAACTGAGGACTTCCAATTGTTGAGCATTTGAGTCAAGTGCAAGAGCATAAGTCTGGAGATCTTCCATCCAAAACAGTTCGTGAAAATTTTCCTTAAAAAGTTCCGTCTTTTTGTGATAGTAATTGAAATTTTCTGTTTCTCCTAAAATTTTATAAAAACGGCAAGCAGTTTGAAAAGCACGAAACGCATAGCCCTGCACCTCTGAAACTGCCAAAGGTGGATGTGCAGGTTGCCCGTCAACGTGAGTCAAGAGATCTCCGGACTCTTTCCAGGAATGCATCGCTAATCCTGAACCACTTGGTGAGAATGTTAACATACCAGTTTCTGCATGTTGTGCGTTTAGTATCCATTTCAAGGATTTTTCCCATACAGGCTTCAGTTCTTTCATCAATGACCAATCATTTCGGAACTGGCAATAATCCTCTAAAATGATAATGAAAAGCGGAGTTGAGTCAACAGAGGCATAATACTTAAGGAAAGGTAAAATTCCTGATCGTGACAGTTCTCCTTTTCTTAAATGGTGCGTTATTTTACCATCTTCTTCTTCACTTACTTTATCGCTTTGTGTACCTTGATAAAATGCTAAAAAACGGAGTATACTTTCACTAATATCCAAGGCAAAAGGCATGAGCATATGTGCAACCCAGAGTCCGTCTCTAGCAAAAGGCACAGCATACCAAGGCAAGCCTGCAGCAGGATAAAAACCGAAAGGTGTACGAAGCAGCAACATTCGCAAATCTTCAATATTTTGCTCCCAGACTCTTTTATTCAGAATTTCAACCTTGAGTTCATCAAAACGCGACAACCATGATTTTGGCTCTGGGAAAACATGCTCAGGTGCATTGGAATACGTCTTTTGTTTTACATGTTTTGCTTGACTAATGTTAGGTGCAGGTAGATGGCCTAATCTGATCTTAATGCACAATTTCCAATGAGATTGAGGCGCCAGCCTTACTCTCCAGAAACCTGCCTCCGGAAGTTGCCCTTCATCTTGTGTCTGATTCCAACTGACACTTAGCTTCAGGACAACCCCGTCTGAACCAGTGTAAGAAAAAGTGCAACCAAGCTCAGTTTCTTCACGCTGTAGTGCACGGGGTGAACTCATGGAACGCCACCCCCTTACACTTAGAACATCTTGGAATCCTTCCCGCACATATAGTTGAACCACAAATGATTCTTCAGAAAAACCTGTATTTTCAAAAGTTAGTTCGTCGTCTATACCATCTTCAAATAGTTCCAATGTGCGTGATAATCCAACCCTTTGTACAAGGTCATCGGTCCACGCCCATTGTTGAAGAAGTAAACTCGATTCCCTTAGTTCCTGATTCACCAGATAAAATCCCGGCCACCTCCATTGGTATTCTTCTAAATATCTGGTTTCTTCCCGATAAACTCCTTCTGCACCATGAAAAGGGTGCTGAGTTTGAGTTTCAACGTTATCTGTAAGAACTGTACGGTTCCCTGATATTTGCCCCAGAGCTGAAAATAAAGCAAAAGTCTCATTTACTTTTAAGATAAGGGGTAATGTTGGCAGAACGTGAAGCGGACTCATGATACAACAAAATAGTAGTGATAATATTTCTTTAAACTTTATTGTGTTGAAAAATGTTTTTCAAAGAATAAAAAGAATCTTTTGGTATGCGCTCCAGAAATTCTGTATTCTGTAAAACCTCAGCCGCATCCCGGACTTTTTGATCAACAATTTGTTTATCGGTTTTGGCCAGCCTCAAACCAAATGACATATTTTGGTAAACATTCATGTGTGGATAAAGCGCGTATGACTGAAAAACCATCGCAATCCCACGTTTGGCCTGTGGTAGGAAGTTTACTTGTACTCCATCAATTTCAATCTCACCGCTCGTTACGTTTTCCAATCCGGCAATCAACCGCAGAAGAGTTGACTTTCCGCAACCGGAAGGATCAGACAAAAACGACAAATTCGTTGTCTTCAATTTCAAGATCCACCCCGTGTATAACCTCAGTGTTACCAAAATTTTTGAAATTAGAGTGCATTTTTACGTTGGCCATTTTTTGTCCTGAGAGAAATTTATAAATTAAAAAGAAGAGCAAATAACTGCGGAAAACATCAGCCTAGAATTTCACAAGTTGATTCATGAGTCAAGAGCAATTTGATGAGGCTTTAAAGAGTGGTTTTAGAAGTTAACCTTTTTCTATTTGTATACAAGTTGAGACAAGATTTCTCGTTTGAATCGAAATACCCCAATTTTGGACGATTTTACGACAGCATCAAATAAAATTTACCTTGTATATATGGAATCACATGCCATAATTACAAGGTAAATAGATTGAGGAATCGAGATGATAAAGCGTAATAAACTTCAAATAATACTTGAATATCTACAGCAATTTCCTGCTGTGGCATTGTTAGGGCCTCGCCAAGTGGGCAAAACGACACTCGCTTTTCAGCTTGCTGAAGAACTGGGCGGCATCTATCTTGATCTTGAAAGTCCTACCGATCAAGCAAAATTGGAGGATGTAGAACATTATTTGAAAAAACATCAGAACCGCTTGGTAATTTTGGATGAAGTTCAACGAATGCCAGGGCTGTTTCAGATACTGCGGGTGGTGATTGATAAAGCAAAACGGCAAGGTAAAACGGCAGGGCAATTTCTACTTTTAGGATCGGCTTCAATTGATTTACTCCAACAATCTGGAGAGAGTCTTGCTGGAAGGATTGCTTTTGTAGAGTTGTCACCACTGAATATCTTGGAAACAACAGCCTCCAATTTAGATAAGTTGTGGCTTCGAGGCGGCTTTCCGGACAGTTTTCTGGCAAAAACAGAAACCATGAGTTTCCGCTGGCGTGAGCAATTTATCAGAACCTACCTTGAACGTGATATTCCGGAACTCGGATTACGGATTCCTGCTTCTAGAATGCGCCGTTTCTGGACTATGCTGGCTCATCACCACGGTCAACTTTTAAATCAAGCACAGTTAGCTCGTGCATTGGAAGTTGACGGAAAAACGATTGGACGTTATCTGGATTTGTTAGTTGATTTATTACTTGTTTATCGTTTGCAACCGTGGCACTCAAATACTGGAAAACGCATGGTAAAATCACCTAAGTATTTTCTTCGTGATGCAGGCATTCTTCACACATTACTTGGAATTAACAACCACGAATCCTTGCTCGGACATCCGATTGCAGGAATGAGTTGGGAAGGTTTTGTGCTGGAAAATATTGTTTCCTTACTACCTGAAGGCTGCCAACTCTATTTTTACCGGACTGCAACAGGCGTAGAAATTGATCTTCTTCTCTGTTTTAATAATGGAAAAAAGTGGGTTGTTGAAATTAAACGCAGTACTTCTGCAAAGTTACAAAAAGGATTTCATCTTGCCTGTGAAAATTTGAAACCAGATCGTAAAATCTTGATCTATGGAGGAGAAGAGTCATTCCGTCAATCAGGTGGAATTGAGGTTATCGGATTAAAAACTTTTCTTGAGAAAGAATTAAACTTAGCTAATCGATAGTAATCCTTCAAAATGTGGATAACTAAGGCCTGAGAAAGTGATTTTCATTTTATCAAAGGTACAAAAATCAAAAGTAGGATAAAGGTCTAGCGAGTACATAAAATTTCAATTCAGAAAAATTAGTTTAATCAACTTTATTGTGTTGAAAAATGTTTTTCAAAGCATAAAAAGAATCTTTTGGTATGCGTTTTTGTGTTGGGAAATCCACATAAACAATACCGAAACGCTGGGTGTAACCTTCAGCCCATTCAAAATTATCCATAAGTGACCAGGCAAAATAGCCTTTCAAATTCACCCCGTCTTCAATAGCACGGGCAGCGGCGTGTAAATAATCCCGGAAATACGCAACCCGTTCCGGATCAGCAACCTTCCCCTCAGAGTCCAGTTTGTCCGGAGCAGCACATCCACTTTCAGTAATGTAGACAGGCAAATTCCCGTATCGATTCTTAAGTTCAAGCAATTGCTGATAAAGCATTTCAGGATTGATTTCCCAACCTTTGATGGTTTGTGGAACTTCCGGGGGCGGTTGTAGAATTTCCACTCCCAGAGCAGTGTCCGGAGCAGAACGGGCACGCATGGTGGTGTAGTGGTTCAGTCCAAAATAATCTAGCGGCTGCTGAATTAACTCCAAATCACCTTGCTGAATAAACGGAGAAAGTTCATCAATAAGCAATGCCGGATAAGTTCCGAGCAATGCCGGATCAGTGAAAGCCCGGTTTGAGAGCGCATCCAGTCTGGCACTTCCAGCAGGATCATTCTCCCATTCTACTACAGGATGCATGACGATTACCGTGCCTATCATTGCATCCGGAACTGTTTCACGAAGTTTGGAAACCGCAAGTCCATGTGCCAGATTCAGATGATGCGTTACAGCCATAACCGCAGTTGCAGACTGCATCCCGGGTGCATGCCTACCCCAGCCGTGTCCCAGCAAAGCTACAACATTCGGTTCATTGTGCGTAATGAAATTTTGAACGCGATCACCAAGATTTCTACCCATAATTTCTGCATATTCCGTAAAGCGGAAAGCCGTTTCTCTGTTGCGCCAACCGCCGAGATTTTCTAATCCCTGTGGTAAATCCCAGTGATTAAGGCAGAGCCACGGTTCAATGTTATGCTCCAGCAAAGAATCCACTAGACGTTTGTAAAAATCAATTCCGGCTTGATTGACCTTTCCGAAACCTTCCGGTTGAACGCGTGACCATGCAGTGGAAAAACGATAGGCTTTTGCTCCGAGTTCGACCAGCAGACGAATGTCTTCCGGATAACGCTGATAATGCTCACAGGCAACCGCGCCGCTGCTTTGATCAACGATGTTTTGTGGATTCTCACAATATGTATCCCAAATTGTTTTTCCGCGACCATCTGTATCCACAGAACCTTCAATTTGATAACTGGAAGTTGAAACTCCCCAGACGAAATTTTCCGGAAATTTTTTCATATATTTCTCATGAGTGTTTTTTATAGTTGACTTGTAGACTGCCTCAGTACCATTTCCGCCTGCCAAATTTGATGCAGTTTTTCCGGAGCTCGTCCACCAATAGCTTCCATCAGCAGTCCTACCAGTTGCTCGCCGGCATTTCTTCCCGGTGGACGCATCACGGTCAACTGCGGAATATTTGTTTTTGCAATTTCCAAATCGTCATAACCAATCAGGGAAACATCTTTGCCGACTGTTAAATTAAGTTTCTGCAAAGCCTGTAAAATTCCCGTAGCAGTTTCTGTATGGAAAAGAATCGCGCTTGGCGGCTGTTCAAGTCTCATCAATGCTAATGTTTGTTCAAAACTGCTGAGCTGCATATCCTGATGCTTCCACTCCTTCACTAATTCCGGATCAAAAGGAAGCCCTCCGGATTTTAAACCGTTACGGTAGCCTTGAAGGCAAAATACAGGAAACATGTATTCCGGTTCTCCATTAATCAGCGCGATTCTTTTGTGACCCAACTCGATTAGTGATTTGCAGGCCTCACGAAATGCCAACTCTCCGTCCATGTCCACGAATGCATGCGGTCGCGGATCTTCCGTTCTGCCGTACAAAACGAAAGGGAATTTTTCATCCAGCAAATATGAAATGCGCTCGTCCTGTGCTTTGGTCATAGTTAATATTACGCCGTCCACACGCTTTCCCTGCACCATTCTCTGCAGGGATTTTATTTCCTGACTTGAGTCAGGAGCAACAGCGATTGTTAAGTCGTAGCCTATCTTACTCAGACTAACACTGATTCCTGCCAGCAAATCCAGGAAAAATGTATCTTTAAAATAGTTTTGACCGGGAGAAAGTGCAATGCCTATCGTTTCGGTTTTTCCTTTTTGCAGTCTTTGCGCAACCGGATTAGGATGGTAATTGTGTTTTTTGGCAGCCTCCTTTACACGCTGCTGTGTTTTTGAACTTACATCAGAATATCCTGCGAGAGCCCTTGATACAGTTGTGGGTGAAATTTCAAGTAGTTTTGCAAGTTGGCGTAAATTTACAGGCATAGGATCTCAACGAAATATCTCAACAAATAACAATAATTATGAATGATGGTTTCCAAAAACTCTGAAACCTCTAACTTGTCATTTCGACGGCAAGTAGAAAGCTTAATTATTTAAATACTTAACATAAAATAGCTTTCCAGCTTCGTTTGAATGACATCGTTTTAGAACTATTTACCGATTAATCATGAATGATAACTTGAAAATACACAATATTTCCAAATCGTTTTGAGCCTTTTAACTATCAGCTTTAGGCCATAGATGTCAAGTTCTGAATTTGAAGAAAATAAGAAAAACATATTTTTTTGTTGACAATTAAAAATATGAGGAGTAGTTTTAGTTCGTGTTGGGTATTTAAATTTTTCCAAAACGTTTTGGAAAACTATTTAAAACCGTTATTACGGTATGGTAAATTGCCTTGCCGGAATGCTAATTGTAGAAAAAGGAGTAGGGATATGAAAAATTTC
>Ga0233449_1002889_pt1 | contig 13064 bp, 11 predicted proteins | sample SI_124_October20_FD_183012 | JGI IMG/M metagenome (GOLD analysis project Ga0233449, IMG submission 183012) | Seawater microbial communities from Saanich Inlet, British Columbia, Canada - SI_124_October2016_200_MG | ecosystem: Environmental > Aquatic > Marine > Inlet | place: Canada: British... | reverse complement strand
CCGACGGCGGATACAGTATATCTGTGCAGGGTGCAGATGGATCAGTTCTGGGACTTGTCGGTGACGGTAACCGCAAGGACATTCGAAACGCGGTCGAAGCGGCCCGCAAGGCCACGGCCTGGAGTTCTGCCAGTACCCATACCCGGGCTCAGGTTGTTTATTATATTGCCGAAAACCTGTCGGCCCGTGCCGATGAATTCCGTGACCGTATCCGCGCCATGACTGGTGCCAGCCTTAAAAATGCCACAAGGGAAGTCGACACTGCGGTCGAGCGATTATTTACCTATGGTGCCTGGGCCGACAAATATGACGGGGCTGTGCATTCGCCACCCTTGCGCGGCGTTGCCATGGCCATGAATGAACCACTTGGTGTGATGGGTCTGGTCTGTCCGGACGAGGCACCCTTGCTGGCCTTTGTTTCCATGCTGGCTCCTGCCATTGCCATGGGCAATCGGGCGGTAGTTATCCCGTCAGCGGCACATCCGCTGGCGGCAACTGATTTTTACCAGATTCTGGAAACCTCTGACGTTCCAGGTGGTGTTGTGAACATTGTGACTGGTTCACGCGATGATCTTGCAAAAACACTGGCTGAACACGAAGAGGTTGACGCGGTGTGGTATGCGGGTTCCACTAGGGGAAGTGAAATGGTTGAACGGGCGTCGGCCCATGACCTGAAGCAGACCTGGGTGAATAACGGGCAGGCGCGAAACTGGTACGATCTCGCGCAGGCCGAAGGTAGAGAATATTTAAGACGCTCAACACAAGTAAAGAATATCTGGATACCCTATGGGGAATGACCGACGGGGCCGGCATTTTCCAAAAATCATAAATGCCTCTGTTATAAACTATCCGGGAGGAAGATCTAAATGAAACACTTTTTGAAAACCGCGAGTGCGGCTGCTGTATTGCTGGCATCGTTCTCGGCATCTGCGGCGGACATTAAACCTTCTGTCGTTTTCGACATGGGCGGCAAGTTCGACAAATCTTTTAACGAAGGCGTTTACAACGGCGTTGAAAAATTCAAAAAAGAAACCGGCATCAAATATCGTGAATTTGAAGTCACCAACGAAGCCCAGCGTGAACAGGCGATCCGTCGCATGGCCAAGCGTGGCTCCGACATCGTTCTGGGTATTGGTTTCGCCCAGTCTGACGCAGTGAAAAAAGTTGCTGGTGAGTATCCTAACGGCCAGTTCGCTATCATTGACGGATTTGTCATTGCACCGAACGTCAATGCAATCCTGTTCAAGGAACACGAAGGCTCGTTCCTGGTTGGCATGATTGCAGCCATGAAGTCCAAGACCGGCACAGTCGGTTTCGTAGGTGGCATGGATATTCCGTTGATCCGTCGTTTTGGTTGCGGCTACCTGCAAGGTGCCAAGCACGCCAATTCAAGCGTCAAGGTTATTCAGAACATGACCGGCACAACACCTTCAGCCTGGAACGATCCTGGTCGTGGTGGTGAGTTGACAAAAGGCCAGTTCGCACAAGGTGCTGACGTTGTATTTGCCGCTGCTGGTGGTACCGGCGTGGGTGTCTATCAGGCTGCTAAAGACGCTGGCAAATTTGCCATCGGCGTTGACAGCAACCAGAACCATCTGCACCCGGGCACCATGCTGACATCCATGATCAAGCGTGTTGACGTGGCTGCTTATAACACTTTCATGAACGCTAAAAACGGTTCATGGAAAGGTGGCATCACATCTCTGGGTCTGGCAGAAGACGGTGTTGGCTGGGCATTGGACAAGCACAACCGCTCGCTGATTACTGCCGATATGGAGAACAAGGTTGAAGCTGCTCGCAAGGACATCATTGCAGGCAAAATCAAGGTTCACGATTACATGGACGGCAATAAGTGCAACATGTAATCAGGAACTGATTGTTCTTGATAAAGTTAAGACGGGGGAGATGGTAATGACATCCAGCACCGATGACGCGGGTGTTCAGTCGGGGGGGAGTAATTCCCCCCCGGCGGCCATCGAACTTCAGGGCATCAGCAAGGCCTTTGGTCTTGTGCAAGCCAACAAGGATGTATCCATCAAGGTTGAGGCCGGGACAATTCACGGCATTGTCGGCGAAAATGGTGCTGGCAAATCGACCTTGATGAGCATTCTCTACGGCTTCTACGAAGCCGACGCCGGCACGATTCAGATTGACGGTAAACAGGTTCAGATTAAAAATTCAAACGACGCCATCGCCGCAGGTATCGGCATGGTGCATCAACATTTCATGTTGGTAGATACCTTCACAGTTTTGGAAAATGTCATGATGGGGGCCGAAAGCGGCGCCTTGTTGCGCGACAGTGTTGTTGCTGCACGGGCAGAACTGGAACGACTGGAATCAGAATATGGCCTCCATGTAGACCCGGACGCCCTGGCGAGTGAATTGCCCGTGGGCCAGTTGCAGCGCGTTGAAATTTTGAAGGCTCTTTATCGCGGTGCCCGTATTCTTATTCTCGACGAACCAACAGGCGTTTTAACACCCCAGGAAGCCGAGCAACTGTTTCGTATTCTGGGGGCCCTGAAAGAACAGGGCGTCACGATTGTCTTGATCACACACAAGCTGCGCGAAATCATGGATGTGACAGACAATGTCGAAGTGATGCGGCATGGCGAGATGGTTGCACATCGCAAAACATCGGAAACTGACAAAGGCGAACTGGCTGAATTGATGGTCGGGCGCAAGATGCGCACAGACCTTCAGAAACAGGATCCCAACCCGGGCGAAACAGCGTTGACAGTTGAAAACCTGACCGTGCGGGACTCCTATGGCATCGCCAAGGTCGATAACGTCAGTTTTGAAGTCAGGACAGGTGAAATCGTCGGCATAGCCGGTGTATCCGGAAACGGTCAAAGCGAGCTGCTGGAAGCATTGTCGGGCATAGCCGGTCTGGATGAAGGCAGGATTGTCTATGGCGATCGAGTGGTCACGCCTGCAGCGCCGGTAAATCCGGAAGAAGTGCGAAAGTTAAGTGTCGCCCATGTACCTGAGGACCGGCAAAAACTTGGCATGGTGACTTCATTCTCAGCCTGGGAATCTTCCATCCTTGGGTATCACCGGGATGCAGCTTTGCAAAAAGGCATCTTCCTGGACCCCGAGACAGTCAAGACCCGGTGTGCCTCATTGATGGAACAGTTCGATGTGCGACCGCCAACACCGGATATCAAATCTGCGAACTTTTCTGGCGGCAATCAACAGAAGCTGATTTTGGCGCGCGAGATTGATCGCAACCCGAAAGTCCTGCTGGTTGGACAGCCTACCCGCGGTGTTGATATCGGAGCCATCGAATTTATTCACCGCCAACTGGTTGATCTGCGTGACAAGGGCGGCGCGGTACTATTGATATCTGTGGAACTGGACGAGGTCATGACCCTGGCCGATCGAATTCTGGTCATGTTCGAAGGTCGGATTGTGGCGGAAGTTGAAGGCGACAAAGCCGATGAAAAGACGCTCGGATTAATGATGGCCAATGCCTTTTCGGATACGCCATCCGGTGATGAAAAAATTGGCGGAGCGTCGGCATGAGCAGTTCACCAACCAAACCTTTACCGCGCTGGATAGATGTGGGCCTGGTACCCATTCTCAACATCATCATAGCCTTGCTGGTATCCGGTTTGATCATTTTTGCCATTGGCGAAAACCCGTGGGAAGCCGTCAAGATCATGACCTATGGTGCATTGGGTTTTGATGAAGGCATCGGCTACACGCTTTATTACATGACCAACTTCATCTTTACCGGCCTTGCGGTTGCTATCGCTTTTCATACCGGATTGTTCAATATCGGTGGTGAAGGCCAGGCCTATATCGGCGGACTTGGTGTAGGTCTTTGCTTGCTTGTCATGGATACGGCTTTGCCAATCTGGTTATTGCTGCCGCTTTGCATTCTGGCGTCCGGTTTGTTTGGCGCTGCCTGGGCGGCAGTACCGGCTTATCTGCAAGCTTATCGTGGCAGTCACATCGTTATTACCACGATCATGTTCAATTTCATCGCTTCGGCCCTGATGGTTTATTTGATGGTCAACGTGCTGATCAAACCCGGTCAGATGTCTCCGCAAAGTGTAACTTTCGCTGACCAGTCCCACCTGCCGTTCATGAGTGAAGTCTTTGCCTGGTTTGGCATGGAGATCGCGCAGACACCTCTCAATGTTACGGTATTCTGGGCCATATTTTGCTGCATTGCCCTGTGGGCTTTTATCTGGCGCACAAAGTGGGGGTTCGAGACCCGTGCCGTGGGCCACAATGAACCGGCAGCCGTTTATGGCGGCGTCGACCCGAAACGCACGATCATGGTTGCCATGTTCATTTCCGGTGGTCTGGCAGGATTTGTTGGTCTGAACGAGATCATGGGTGTACACCACAAATTGCTGCTGAACTTCCAGTTAGGATACGGCTTTACAGGAATCGCCGTGGCCTTGATGGGACGCAACCATCCATTCGGCATTGTGCTCGCCAGCTTGCTGTTTGGTATTCTTTATCAAGGTGGTGCAGAACTGGCATTCGAGATGCCCAAGATCACCCGTGAAATGGTGGTCACGATCCAGGGACTGGTCATCCTGTTCTCCGGGGCTCTGGCTTATATGTCTGTGCCGTGGGTGTCGAAAATCTACAATATACTGGCTGCCGATAAACCGGCCCCGTCCGATTCAATAAGTGCAGAAGGGGGGGCTTGATCATGGAAGACGCCTTCGTCTTTATCACCCTGACAGCCAACGCGACCGTACGTGTGGCAACGCCCCTGATTCTGTGTGCCATGGCTGGTCTGTTTTCAGAGCGCTCCGGTATCATTGACATCAGCCTCGAAGGCAAGATGCTGGGCGGTGCCTTTATCGCCGCCAGTGTTTCCTACGCCACCGATTCAGCGTGGTTGGGCCTGATGGCCGCGATCATGTTTTCCATGATGCTGGCTATGTTGCATGGCTTTGCCTGTATCACGCACAACGGCAACCAGGTGGTCAGCGGCGTCGCCCTGAACATGTTGATGTCCGGCTTGACTGTGGTCATGGGCATTGCCTGGTTTTCGCGCGGCGGCCAAACCCCGGGCGTTTCGCCTGATGGGCGGTTCCTTCCTATCAACTTACCCTTCGCCGAAGCCCTCAGTGATGTGCCCATCATCGGGACGCTTTATAGCGGCTTTCTCAGCGGCCATAACATCCTTGTTTATCTGGCTTTCCTGGCGGTCCCTGCGACCTGGTGGATCGTCTATCGCACGCGTTTTGGCTTGCGTCTTCGTGCTGTCGGCGAAAACCCGCATGCTGTTGATACAGCGGGTATTTCGGTTGCCTGGCTGCGCTATCGAAGCCTGCTGATCTGTGGTGGCCTGACGGGTGTTGCCGGAGCCTATTTGTCTATTGCCCAGAACGCGTCTTTTGTGCGGGAAATGTCGGCAGGGCAGGGCTACATTGCGCTTGCCGCCATGATATTTGGCAAATGGCGACCTGTTCCGGCCATGCTGGCCTGCCTGATGTTCGGATTGCTGGATGCCATAGCTATTCGTTTGCAAGGTGTTGTTTTGCCGGGGATTGGCGAAGTGCCAGTGCAATTGATCCAGGCGTTGCCTTATGTCCTGACTGTTGTCTTGCTGGCAGGCTTTATTGGTAAATCAGTCGCGCCAAAAGCCATTGGCGTCCCCTACGTCAAGGAACGTTAGTTATGCTTGAAAAAATGATCAACCTGGCCCGGGATGCAATGGGCCGGGCCTACGCACCCTATTCGAAATTCCAGGTGGGTGCTGTCATGCGCGGTGCTGATGGCGGCTTGTATGCTGGTTGTAATGTCGAAAATGCTGCTTACCCTCAGGGCTGCTGCGCCGAAGCATCGGCGATCTCGGCAATGGTCATGGCAGGCGAAAATCGCATTGCCGAAGTCGTTGTAATGGGTCGGGGCGATGGTCTGGTGACGCCATGTGGTGGCTGTCGCCAGCGCATCCGTGAATTTGCTGACGATACCACGCCGGTGCATGTGTGTGGTGAAGAGGGACTTCGCAAAACGCTGACTCTGGGTGAATTGTTGCCGTTGTCGTTTGGCCCGGAAAATCTGAACACTGAAGACAAGGGATAAAAGCTTGTGAGCACGGATATCGAATTATCTGCCAAAGTTATTGCCGATCGGGCACCTGGATTCAAACCAGCTGTTGGCATGATCCTGGGATCAGGTCTTGGTCCCTTCGCAGAAACAATCCAGAACCCCATTGCCATTTCCTACGCCGATTTGCCAGGCTTTCCGAAGCCGGGTGTGGCCGGACATGCCGGGCAACTGGTGCTGGGCACGATCGGTGGCACCGCAGTTGCGGTCATGCAGGGACGTGAGCATTTTTATGAAACAGGCAAAGCTGATGCCATGAAAACCCCGGTGCGCACTTTGCACAGCATCGGCTGTGAAACCCTGGTTGTCACCAATGCAGCAGGCAGCACAGTAGAGGCCGCTGGGCCGGGCAGTGTGATGATGATCACGGACCATATTGCCTTTACAGGCCAATCCCCCTTGTTCGGCGAAGAAGGTAATGACCGCTTTGTCGACCTTTCGCAAGCTTATGATCCGGCTCACCAGGCGGCCTTACGTGACATTGCCAAAGCCAATGATGTTTCCATGGCTGAAGGTACTTATATGTGGTTCTGCGGGCCGCACTTTGAAACCCCGGCAGAAATCCGTATGTCGCAGGTTATGGGTGCAAGTGCCGTCGGTATGTCGACCGTACCGGAAGTTATTCTTGCCCGTCACGTTGGCATGCGGGTCGCTGCCCTGTCGATCATCACAAATCTCGCAGCCGGCATGAGCGACGTGAAACTCAGTCATGAACAGACCATGACCATGGCCGCAAAAGCTGCAACGGATGTGCAGGTTTTGTTGACCGGGTTCCTGGAAAACTACGGAAACGGGTGAAGCCATGTTGCCTCAGGAAATCATTCGCAGAAAGCGCGACGGCGCCAGCCTCGATGAAGAAGAAATCATTTTCATGGTCAAGGGTCTGACCGACGAGAGCATTTCCGAAGGACAAATTGCAGCCTTCGCCATGGCGGTCTTTTTTCAGGGCATGTCCATGGACGAACGCGTTATCCTGACAAGGGAAATGATGCGCTCCGGTACGGTGCTGGATTGGACCGACCTGAATTTGCCCGGTCCCATTCTCGACAAACATTCAACAGGTGGCGTGGGTGACAAGGTCAGTTTGATGCTGGGACCTGTCGTTGCGGCATGTGGCGGTTATGTACCGATGATTTCAGGTCGTGGCCTTGGTCATACTGGTGGCACGCTGGACAAACTGGATTCGATTCCCGGCTATACCACCGTGCCTGACAACGCCTTGTTTCGCAAAGTGGTGACAGACGCCGGTTGTGCCATCATCGGCCAAACCGCTGATCTCGCCCCGGCGGACAAACGGTTTTATGGCATTCGTGATGTCACTGCCACAGTTGAATCCATTGCCCTGATCACTGCATCGATCCTGTCCAAGAAATTGGCGGCGGGATTACAAGGTCTGGTGATGGACGTGAAAACCGGATCGGGCGCGTTCGCCGCCAAAATGGAAATGGCGCAGGAACTGGCGACCAGTATTGTCACCGTGGCCAATGGCGCAGGCCTGCCGACAACGGCGCTAATCACGGATATGGATCAGGTTCTGGGCCGACATGTTGGTAACGCCCTGGAAGTCGCTGAAACCGTGGACTATCTGACAGGTAATCAGGACGGTCGTTTGCACGACGTCGTGATGTCTCTGGCCGCCGAGATGCTGGTGCTGGGCAAGATTGATGACACCATCGATGCGGCGCGATCCAGAGCTGAACAAAGCGTGGCATCGGGTGCAGCCGCAGAAGTATTTGCCAAAATGGTCGCTGCCCTTGGCGGACCCGCTGACTTTATGGACAAGGCGCAAAGTTACCTGCCATCGGCACCGGTTATACGGCCTTGTTTTGCTCAAAATTCCGGCTATGTCACTGGCATGGACGCACGTGAAGTTGGCGTTGCTGTTGTTGGCCTGGGTGGTGGACGCCGGCGGGCCAGTGACGGCATTGATTATGCTGTGGGTCTGAGCGACGTATGTCATGCAGGAGACGAAGTGAACTGTGAAAAACCATTGGCGATGATTCACGCCGCCAGCGAAGACGCCGCTGATGCCGCGGAAGCTGAATTGCGGGCAGCGATTCGGGTTGGTGAAGCTGACACAAATACCCTACCCATTGTTCACCAACGGATTGCAGGAACTGACGCATGAGCCGCGCCTTCATTCTTGTGCTGGATTCCCTCGGGTTGGGTGGGGCCGTGGATGCCGAAAAATTCGGCGATACCGGTGCTGATACATTCGGACATATCGCAGAGGCGTGCGCCCTTGGGCGTGCCAACAAAGACGATTTACGCGCTGGCCCTTTGGTCATTCCAAATCTTACACGCCTTGGTCTGGCACACGCAGCGGCCGCCAGCAGTGGCAAGTTCGCGCCGGGTCTGGATTCCGCTGTGGTGCCGACATCAGCCTGGGGCTTTGCAGGTGAAAAAAGTTTTGGCAAGGACACGCCCAGCGGTCATTGGGAAATCGCTGGATTGCCGGTCGAATATGACTGGGGCTATTTCCCGAAAACACAACCTTGCTTCCCGCCTGATCTAATTTCAGCGCTGGTGTCTGCCTGTGATCTTCCGGGCATTCTTGGCGACTGTCATGCGTCGGGAACCACAATCATTGAACAACTGGGCGCGGAGCATATCCGCACCGGCAAGCCGATCTGTTACACCTCAGCTGATTCGGTGTTTCAGATTGCCGCCCATGAAGATCATTTTGGTCTTGAGCGTTTGCTGGATGTCTGCGCCGAAGCCCAGCGCCTGCTCGAGCCCTGGTCAATTGGTCGTGTTATTGCCCGGCCCTTTGTCGGGGACAAGCCTGAAAATTTTAAACGGACCGCCAATCGCCGCGACCTGACGACACCACCTCATGACAAAACCTTGCTGGATCATGTGGCTGATGCGGGTGGCGAAGTCGTTTCTGTCGGCAAGGTCTCGGATATTTTTGCCGGTCGCAGTGTCTCGCGAACCGTCAAGGCCGGCGATACAAACGGTTTGTTTGACCTGATGTTATCCGAGGCTGATACGGCCCCTGATGGCGCGCTTGTGTTTGTCAATTTTGTTGATTTTGACAGCTTGTTCGGGCATCGCCGGGATGTCTCCGGTTACGCAGCCGAGCTTGAGAAAATAGACAGACGTCTGCCAGAATTCGAGGCCCGGATGAAGCCTGGTGATATTGCCATTATGACCGCAGACCATGGCTGTGATCCAACCTGGCCGGGCAGTGATCATACACGCGAAAATGTTTCCTTTTTGATGTTTGGCCCGGACGTTGAGCCCCGCGAAATTGGTCGGCGCGAAAGCTTTGCCGACATGGGCCAGACCATTGCACATCATTTGCAGATCGAGCCCCTGAAATACGGGGAGGCCTGCTGATCATGACCATGAATGTTCGCTTTCCCGCCCCCGGTGATGGGCACTTCACCCCTGAAATGAAACAGGTCTGGGATGAATGCGGTGTTTTGTTGCTTGAAGGCTTCAAAAGCGAAGCCGAATGTGACGCCCTGACTGAAAGGGCCCGGCGCATTGCACGTGAGGCTGATTTATCAGAGGCAGGCGTCTTTGCATCCAGCCAGCCTGCTGCCAAACGCGACGAATATTTTCGTTCTTCCGGCGATACTGTACGTTGTTTTCTGGAAGAAGAAGCAATTGACGAGGAGGGTAACCTGCTTGTTGACCAGGTCGAGGCCATAAACAAGATCGGTCATGCCATGCATGATTTGGATCCGGTATTTGACGCCTTCTCCCACAGTCCCCGCCTTGCCACAATCGCGCGGGAAGTGGGCTTGAAAGATGCCCGTGTGCTGCAATCCATGTTCATTTTCAAGCCACCCCGTATCGGCGGCAAGGTGATCTGGCATCAGGACGGCACGTATCTTTATACCGAACCGCAAAGTGTCATCGGCTTCTGGTTTGCGCTGGACGACGCTTCGAAGGAAAATGGCTGTCTGTACGCCATCCCGGGCGGCCATGACGAAACCTTGCGTAGTCGCTTTGTCCGCAAGGGTGACGGGTTCGATACCAATACGCTTGATGACAGCGATTTCGATGTTATGGCCAGTATTCCCCTGGAAGCCAAAAAAGGGGACATGGTCATCCTGCACGGCCGCTTGCCGCACGCCTCCGAAAGCAACCGAAGTGACCGCTCACGTCATGCTTACACTTTGCATGTTGTTGATGGCGCCTGTGACTACGCAGAAGATAACTGGCTGCAACGCCGCGAAGAAATGCCTCTCAGGGGCTTTGAAAGGTGAATACTTTGTCGTCCTTGAAATCATTGCCCAAAGCCGAAATTCATTGCCATCTGGAAGGGGCGGCACCGCCAGATCTGGTCCGGCGCATGGCCGAACGCAACAATGTCGAATTGCCCGAAGCATTGTTTACAGATGACGGTACTTTTCGCTGGACCGATTTTCCTGATTTCCTCAATACCTACGACATGGCGTCCAGTTCCATGCGTAAGGCGGTGGATTATCGGGATGTGACCTACGAATATCTGAGGGACTGTGCGGCAGAGGGTGCAATATATGTCGAGGTGTTTTCGTCACCGGATCATGCCGCGACCATGGGCATGTCTTACGGCGATCACCTGACAGGCATGGTAGATGGCATCGATGACGCCCTTCGCGATTTTGGCATTGTCGGCCGGATCATTGTTACCTGTGTACGTCATCTCGGACCGGAACGGGCTGTGGATGTGGCCCGTGCGACAGTTGCAGAACTACACCCCCATGTCGTTGGATTTGGTATGGGCGGCAACGAAATGGACTTTACCCAGGCAGATTTCCGACCTGCTTTTGATATGGCGGCGGCAGCCGGTTTGCCCTGTACGACTCACGCCGGCGAAGTTGATGGCGCCCAAAGTGTGCGTGATGCGATGGATCACCTGCCGGTTACACGGCTTGGACATGGTGTTCGCGCTATTGAAAACCCGGATCTGGTCGCTGAAATTGCCGAAAAAGGGATTGTTCTTGAATGCTGCCCCATCAGTAATTTCGCCACAGGCGTATACAAGGATTACAGCGATCATCCGTTGCCAAAGCTGATGGCGGCTGGCTGCAAGGTCACACTCAATTCAGATGACCCGCCTTATTTTGCAACGACCATCGGCCACGAATACGAACAAGCAGCAGCAGGATTTGGCTTCTCACCTGCGCAATTGCTGGATATCACTCGAAACGCTATCAACGGTGCCTTTGCGGATGCGACAACAAAGGCTGAATTGTTGCAGAAGGTTGATGCCTACCAGATCGAAACATGAGCAAATTTGACATCATCGCCTTTGATGCCGACGACACATTGTGGCATTGCGAAAGCCTGTTTCAGGACACTCAGTCGCGGTTGGTTGAAATACTGGATCAATATGCCGATCACGAAAATGTCCAGGCCCGGCTGCATGATACCGAAGAAGCCAACATCCGATTGTTCGGTTTCGGCATCAAGGGCTTTACCTTGTCGATGATTGAGACGGCCATTGAGATATCTGACAAAAAGATATCAGCCGAAGACATTCATGAAATAACCATGATGGGCAAAGCCATGCTGGATAGCCCACTTGAATTGTTTGACGGTGTCGATGATGTCCTGGATGAGCTTTCTGAACGCTACACCCTTCATTTGATTACGAAGGGTGACAATATGGATCAGTACAACAAGATCGAAAAATCCGACCTGGCGCACCATTTCCAAAAAATTGATGTCGTCCTGAAAAAAGACGTCGTAACCTATCGGGATTTGTTCGCTGAGAACCGGACAGACCCACATCGTGCCTTGATGGCTGGGAATTCCATACCGTCAGATGTGTTGCCAATACTTGAGCTTGGGGGCTGGGGTGTCCACATTCCCTACTATGTCGTGGCCTCGTTTGAACAGCATGATGACGACCCTGCACATGATCGTTTTCGCCGCATTGATCGACTGGCAAAACTACCTGATCTGCTTCGGGATTTGGAAGAAAATTGATTTTCATCAAAAATAATATGATATTTTAGTATATGCAGGACTATTCAGCCTTCAAATTCCGGCCACAACAGAGTAAATTACGCGCTTCGTTGTGGTTTCCTGGTATCAGTTCTGAAACACCAACTTCCCAAATTTAATCGGCCCTGCAGAACAGGGTCGATAATTCGTGGCCGGTGACCTGGTTGCCGGTTTTTTTTGAGCCTTGAAAGGAACAAGAATCCGATGCGGTATGAAGCCCCGGAATCGCTGGAAGCAGCGGTGGCCTTGTTAAATGAAGAGAGCGGTACAGCCCGTGTTTTGGCTGGTGGAACGGATTTGATCGTTCAGATGCGCGCGCAAATGATCGAACCTGATCTGGTCGTTGATATCAAGAATATCGATGAATTGCGCACAATCTCGCAAGAGAACGGCGGTTGGCGCGTTGGTGCAGCGGTCACTGGTGCAGAAATGAATGAACATGCGGCATTCAAGGCAGCGTGGCCTGGTGTGTGTGAAGGCACGGACCTGATTGGTTCAACCCAGATCCAGAGCCGGGCAACCATTGGCGGAAACCTTTGTAATGCCTCACCGGCAGCGGATAGTGTCCCGGCCATGATCGCAGCGGGCGTAATTCTGACAATCGTGGGCCCCGGTGGCAGCCGTGAGTTGCCGGTAGAAGAATTGTGTGTCAGTCCGGGCAAAACAACCCTCGCAAAGGGTGAAATAGTTGTGTCATTTGCCTTCCCGGCACGTGGTGCAGTGGCGTCAGATGCCTATCTTCGCCTGACACCCCGGACTGAAATGGACATCGCGGTTGTTGGCGTCGGCGTCAGTCTTGAGCTGGATGGCGATGGTACATGCACATCGGCTCGTGTTGGTCTGGGTGCTGTTGCCGTCAAGGCCTTGCTGGTTGAAGAAGCCGCAAATGCCCTGATTGGTACCAAGGTCGATGACGCAGCCGTGGCTGCTCTGGCTGCAGCCACAAGTGCTGCTGCCAAGCCGATTGACGACAAACGCGGTACCAAAGAATACCGTATCAAGATTGCCGGGGTCCTGGCCAAACGGGCGGCTGGTATTGC
>Ga0233449_1002888_pt1 | contig 13069 bp, 15 predicted proteins | sample SI_124_October20_FD_183012 | JGI IMG/M metagenome (GOLD analysis project Ga0233449, IMG submission 183012) | Seawater microbial communities from Saanich Inlet, British Columbia, Canada - SI_124_October2016_200_MG | ecosystem: Environmental > Aquatic > Marine > Inlet | place: Canada: British... | reverse complement strand
AACCCTCACCAGAGAAAATCCCGACCAAAAGCATCCTTCCATTTAAAAGTTTTTTGGATCGTCCACAATGCCCCCATTGGGTTTTAGCGGCATATCCAGATGTGGCCTTATGGATGCAAAACCTACAAGAAGAAGATCAACATCTTTTTGAAAATTTTGATATTGACGAAGAAACAATAAATAACTTTAAACCATCTGTTCATTATTTCGAAAAGATCATTACCGCTTTTGAATCAACTCATGACTATCTAGAAACCTCTAAAAATCCCAATAAGCAAGACGACATTTATTTTAGCAGTGATTTCTTTGAGGCATTAAATACAGATAATAATCTGACCTTAATTGCTGAGATCACGACAAAATTCTATTTAGAACTCAAGAGAAACCATAAGGACAAATTTAAAGAAAAAGTCATGCTTATAGCAGCTGCAGGAATTTTAGATGCCCAACACCATGTTTTTATATCAAAAACGCTTAAATCAGATTATATTATTAAGCTTGCAAAATCAGTTTCAAAGTCTTCAACCCCCCTTGTAGATTTTATTTTAAAGCTTGAGCCGGTTGTACTAGCCCAAACGAATCCCCATGTATCCATAAAAGAAATAAATAAAATCGTAAAAAACGAGGAGAAATCTATAAAACAAGCAATTCAAAACACGATGGATACTTATTCAGGAGAAGATCGGATTAAAATGAATACCCAAGAGTTTCTGCAAAATTCTATATTTAATAAATATAGAAAAAAATTAGGAATCGCTAATAAAAAATCTCTTCTCGGCCCACTACTAAAAATTACGAATTTAAAAACAGCAGAACTTGCATGCAAAATAGCGGGTTATTTCGCACTCTTTCTTTCACTTTTTTCCGCGCTTTACTATTTCAATGCATTCCCTGGAGACGCCTTTATATTCCCCTTACTTCTTTTCGGCCTAATTTCATTGGGTATTTTCAAGAAAAGCCGAATTGCTTCAATAATTTTTCTATTAGTATTTATTCCCGATATTCTATACCAATTCTATTTGATAGGTGTGCGTCAATCAGCCACTAGTCTACAAATTTATTTAGATCAAATACCAGCCTCGATAGGATTTTGGGGATGGATTATACTATTTCTAAGGTTCACCGTTGCATTATATGCAGTAAAAGCAACTTTTTACCTAAAGAAAACTAAATAGATTTTTTTCTACCAGTTACCATGTGCACAGCAAGTATAATAATAATCAAGACATCAATGACTTCCCACATTGAACGATCTAAATAAATAGGAGCGATCGGATTGTATAGTATTGCAGCCACTCCCATTATCCACATCCATGATTCTTTTTTCTCCTTATAGCTTTCAAAGGCTATATATCCGCATACCCCAGATACAATCCACCTCAAAACTTGATAGTAACCATATGGGTTATCAGCAAAAGCTCCGACCAAGACAACTATTGCAATAACTTCACTGATAAAAATGTTCTTTTTTGACATTCGTGAATAGATTAAATCCGCTGTAGGCTTTGTATTCCCCCTTCTACTTTATCAAGTAGGCGGAGATTGTGCGAGATGTGTATTTTTTTAAATATCGACATAGCCACTGACCCATAGCCACCTATTTCGTCCTAATTTACTATAATTTTAGACTAAAATCGCCCTCCTCTGACCTCCTGCTATCCCGGCACTAGGTCTGTCACTAGTATATTAGGTTCTATTTAATATGAATCTTCCTTATTTCTTCTGGGGCCTTTTCCCATAAGCGACAAAATAAATCACCTTCCATATCATAATCATGATAAAGCCATTTAATGCAACTCCTACCACTAAATCTATTAACATAACGTTGAATCCTAAAATTGATGGACCTATTGCAGTTAATACTAATACACTCCAAAAAATAACGATCAATAATCTATACCACCACTTTGACTCCAATTCCTCTTTGGTAGGTTGCTTCGTCATTATTTAGTGAAGTTAAATTATAGACAAGAAAAACTCGCTACTTATTAGATTTCAGCTGGCATTAACAGGGCAAACGCTATTATCGCTGCTGCAAATATTAAATAAGGAATTGAGAGATATTTTATTTCTTTAAAATACTTAATTGACCAATAAATCCCAATGATTGGGCCTAACCCCCAAGCTAAATAACTATTTTTCATCGTTCTCACCAACCAACAATGAAGAACTAATAAAACAGCCATACAAGTAAAACCTGTACCTAATAATAAATCAGCCTGCGAAAGGCTTCCAGGTGCAGCCAAAATGGAATATAAAACAAATATCATTAATATTCCTATAAAAATACTGACTACTGTTGGGAATTTTTCTTTATAATTGCGTATTGAATTTTCCATAGTATTAATTATTCGTATTATACGATAAGCATAGATGAAATTGGCCTATTCCAAAATCTAAAAACTCAACGCCGCTTCAATATGCATCTATATTAATAGATGCTCATTATGCCTTCGACTCATCTTCTGCCCAGTTGGCAGAATATCACAGTTTAATTTTTTGTTCATAAATATTTAAGCTTACGTTAATGCTCCATATGATTTAGTTTTCTTGTTTTTACTACCCTTAACACTGAGTCGTAACCTTTGGCTTTAGAGTCTAACCGTTATGGTTTATCTCATACTTATTTTCAATTTTAGTAATCTGCATAATAATCAGGGTCTTTTTCTTTATATGCTTTTTCTAAAGTTTTAATAATTTTCCGATCATGACTATATGATAAAATACTGCTTAGAAAAAGTGCCAGAGTGCCAACAATAATATAGTCAGGATATGTTTGCATTTTGTCTTGATCGATTATTCCTACCCAAATTGCTAAAGCCAACAAACCAATACTTATTCCGAATGCATTAATTAGCATTTGAACCATTCTAGTTAAAATATAATCTGATTTTTCTTCATTATTCATCATTGAGTATATTTTTTTTCCAGTTTTTGCAATGCTCATACAATTCGGGCAACGCAAAAAAGGTAAACCTAATTTGCTTTCTGTCCCTATTTTTTGATAACCCCTCGAATATGAATATCCGCAGGCTGGGCATTTTGAGTTTGTATAAATTCCCATTTTATTATGTTAGAAAAATATTGCAGATAATGTAAGCTTAAATGATTTTGCTAAATATTAAAATCTACAGATTCAACGGATGCTTCAACATTTGTTCCTGCATATGCCCCACTGACGCCGAAAGGTAGATGGTAGTGGTTTTAATATTAGAATGCCCCATCATCTTTGAAAGGGTGAATAAATCGCAACCTCCTTCGAGCATTAATGTGGCAAATGTATGACGGAGCTTATGAGGAGAAAAGTTAATTTTAGATCCTCTTTTAACCGCTCCTACAACCTTCTTTAGGCTATTGTAGGTAAATTGCTGGTCGCCCCTCAAACAAGTAAAGAAATAGACGCTATCCTTCTTTAATCGTTCTCTCTCCTTCCAATAATCCAAGAGCATTCGCTTTAGAGCAGCACACATGGGCACAATTCGATCTCTCCCTCCTTTTCCGTTGATAACATGGATAAGGTTGTTTTCGAAATCAACTTCACGAACTTTGAGCTGAGACATTTCCAATGAACGTAATCCTGCATAAATCATAATCCCGAGCACTGCTTGATTACGGTAGGGGAGGAATCGATACCCATACTTCATATTGAGACTCACATCCAAAACCCTCAGTGCTTCATCCTTCGTCAGCCGTTTCGGAAGTTTCTTCTTGAGTCTTGGCTTTTCAATCGGATCAACAGGGTTCTCTTTTAAGTACTCCTGCTTCACACACCAGGTTAAAAAGGACTTTAATCCCTTTCGAATATTCACAAAACTATCTGCCGTCCAATTACGTTCTAATCTCCCATAATACAAAAACTCCTTCACGCTTTTTGTTGTCATTTGATCCAATTCTTCAACTTTCGAAATCTTCAAATAATACTCGATCGTTGAACGATACCAACGAATCGTTGCAGGACTTAAATCCCGAATCAATCGGGATTCCTCACAAAACCTCTCATGGAGGATTTTAATATTCATATTCATAAAACCAGTGACCAGCTGCTAATAGCTGTAGGTCATTGGCTCATGTTCCTAGCTCTTTAAAACCAATTTAAATGGCTCTATTAAGCAATTTCTGGCGGGGATGACCGGACTCGAACCGGCGACCTCCTGCGTGACAGGCAGGCGCTCTAACCAACTGAGCTACACCCCCACAATGGGAAATTCGTCACCAACCCCAATAGGGGATTGCGAGGCCGATAATAGCGCGATTTCCCCTTTTTGTACAAGTTATTTTTTTTGGTCTAAACTAAGCTTGGAATATTCGCTCTTAATCATTCAATAAAATGGCCTTTCCTTCTACTCAATCATTTCATCATGAACGAAATATTTTTGCCAATCTCTTTAGCCCAATGTCTCGAGAGATCAATGACGCTAAAACAAATGCGCCCGTTCTCTATTTTAAAATGAAAATGATGGGGGACTTGCAAGTCTATACAGACAAAACCATGCAAGGCATGCTCCTCAATTGCACAAAGCCTCAAAAAATTGGATTCACCTGGAATGTTTTTGATGCTGAAAATGGGAACACACACCTTGGAGCCATAAAAGGGGACTTCATGAAATCGGCTTTACGATTTGGAAAAGAAGCTTGGACGGTGACTGATCCAAATGGCACGCCACTGCTTCTCTTTAATGCAGATGTCACTGACTCCACAACCAAACACATGCTCGACAATCTGACCGGCTTCTACAACCCTACTCATCAATACAATATTTGGAATGCTCAAGAAAAACCTGTCGCACGAATTTGGTCTAAACAAGGATTGTGGCGTTTTAAATACGATTTAGTTATTGAAGACCGAGCCACTGAAACGGAACGGAAAATGGCCACCGCAGTTTTTGCTGCCATGACATTGCTTCTTAAGAAATAAGGCCGTTTCTTTTTTAATAAATCCGCTATAGTGAGCGCATGAAAATTGGTATTGATGCACGTATGTATTCGGCTTCCTTCACTGGAATTGGACGTTATGTCTATGAACTAACGCAGCATCTTTTTGAATTGAATAATGACAACGAATACGTTCTTTTCATGAATAGCCCTCTTTACGAAACATTTGAGCCTCCGAATGATCGTGTTCGAAAAGTTTTGGTGAATGCCCGCCATTACTCTTGGGAAGAACAAGTGAAATTTTTAAAACTTCTCAATAAAGAAAAGTTAGACCTCATGCATTTCACTCATTTCAATGCGCCTTTGTTATATCGGCGCCCAAGTGTTGTGACCATTCACGATCTAACGCTCTCCTTTTTCCCTGGGAAAAAAATGACTTCATTCATTCATCGGATGGCCTATCATTGGGTGCTTTCTTCTGTTGTGAAACGTTCTAAGCACATCATTGCCGTGTCTAAAAATACAAAAAACGACCTCATCAAACTCTTAAAAACACCTGATTCGAAAATTGAGGTTATTTACGAAGGAGTGGCTAAAGAATTTCATCAAATGGAACCGCCCTCTATTCAACCCTTCCTTAAAACTCATGGAATAATAGGGGAGTATCTTCTCTACACAGGCGTGTGGAGGAGCCATAAAAACTTAGTTAATCTGCTTAAGGCATTCGCGCTGCTATTAAAGAAAGAGACATTTAAAGGTCAATTAGTGATCACCGGCCGTGACGATCCTTTTTATCCAGAAGTAAAAGAAACCATTCAAGCTTTAAACCTTCAAGGTTCAGTGATTTTAGCGGGTCTTGTTCCGGAAAAAGATCTCATTGCCTTATATAATGGCGCGCGCGTTTATGTTTTACCTTCTTTTTATGAAGGATTTGGATTGTCTCCTTTAGAGTCCATGGCCTGTGGTACGCCAGTGGCCGCTTCCAACACCTCTTGTATTCCTGAAATCTGCGGAGAAAAAAACGCACGATTCTTCGATCCTAAAAATCCTGAAGATATGGCGAATACTATTTTTTCAATTTGGAATGATGACTCACTACAAGCCATGCTTAAAACCAACGGCCTGTCTCGGGTTCAAGATTTCTCTTGGAAAACCATGACGGAAACCACGTTGAAGGTGTACAATAAATTTCTCAATGAAAAAAACTGAATTCTCTCAATTACATGAACTTCTACCCAAGATTGTTAATCAATTCAATCTGGGTAGACAAGTGACGGGCTCTGTTGCTTGTCACAACTTTAGAAAAATCATTCAATCGGTTTGGCACGAAGAGGTGACGGGCTCTGTTTTACCGATCTCTTTTGTAGAAGGATTATTGATTGTATCGGTTTCTGATTCGGGATGGGCACAACAAGTTCAATTCAAGCGCTCTGAAATAATGAAGAAGATGAAAGAAGCTAATTTTGTCATAAAAAACATGATCATCCGCGTTGATCCGCAGAGGTTTGCGGAATCTGACTAAGAAATGAACTAGTTTTTCCTTGACTTTCGTCTATTCGCCGCTAAAATTATCCCGAAATTGATTTTATTCCTTTAATCCCTCACGATTTGCTTCGAATTCGTTTAACCCGCACAGGAAAAAAGAGCCAACCCAGTTACCGTATCGTAGTCGCTGAACATACAGCGCCTATTAAAGGACGGTTTGTGGAAGAAGTTGGTTTCTACAATATCTCTAGGACTCCTCGTCTATTAGAGGTAAAACAAGACCGCGTTAAGTACTGGATTAGTGTTGGTGCACAACCAACCGATACAGTTGCTGGTCTTTTGAAAGGACTTGGTATGGAAGGCATGGAGAAATTCATTGGCCCTCGTAATCTCAAGCGTAAAAAGAAGAATCCATCTGAAGCTGAAATAGCTGCAGAGGAAGCCAAAAACAATCCTCAGCCAGTTGCAGAAGCTAAAGCTGAAGAGGCTGCTCCCGAAGCTCCTGCCGAAGAAGCTAAAGCTGAAGAGGCTGCTCCTGAAGCTCCTGCCGAAGAAGCCAAAGCTGAAGAGGCTGCTCCTGAAGCTCCTGCCGAAGAAGCCAAAGCTGAAGAGGCTGCTCCTGAAGCTGCCCCGGCTGAATAATTTCCCGTATTACACTAAATAACTTTCATTATATGACTACCCAAGAAATCGATCGCGAATTCATTGAATACGTGGTTAAGCAAATGGTTGATGAACCTGAAAATGTTGAAGTGACCCGAAGCGTTGACGAACTAGGAGTGCTCATCACTCTTAAAGTGAGCAAAAACGACATGGGGAAGGTGATTGGTAAAAGTGGTCAAACCGCAAAAGCCCTTCGAATTCTTCTACGTGTTATCGGATCTAAAAACAACGCACGTGTTAATCTCAAAATCATTGAACCAGATGGAAGCGAAGTGGTGATGGGACACGAAGGAGGTCCACGACCTCAAGCGGCTCCAACTCCAACTATGGAAGAAGCTGCTCCTGCTCCAATGACTGAAGAAGCCCCAGTCGTTGCAGAAGAAGTTGCAGCAGTTGCTGCTCCAGTCTTAGAAGAAGACACCGCTGAACAACATTCTACATTGCCTGATGATTTAGATCTCACGATTTAATTCACAATCAACGAAATCATTCAAAAGATCCTTTCTCGAAAGGGTCTTTTTTGTTGAACTGATCACCTCTAATGCTTTTTCTATTCACTCGGTTGCCAACCCCCTCATTCTTCGTTAGAATTGGTTCACTATGGATAGCGACAATCTTTCTATTATCGACGCGGCGGAACAATTCGATGTTCTCGAAATCTTAAATCGAGGAATCGCCTACGCCATCATCATCGCCGGTTTTCTTTCTGTTGTATTTATTTTCCTCGGAGGTATTTCATTCATCCTTTCTGGAGGACAAGAAGACAAAATCAAACAAGCGGTGAGCACTATTCGATACGCTATCATTGGTTTGATCATCACAATTCTTGCGATTGTTATTGTTGGATTGGTTGGACGTGCCCTTGGACTTGATATTATTCAGTACCTCAACCCTGCTGATATTTTTGATACCGTTCGTAACCTTACTCAAAGTGCTGGTGACAGTGGAGGAGGGGGAGGAGGCATTGAACGCCTAGAATAATTTAACGAGATTTTCATGCCATCTAAGACATTTGTTATTGTTGATGGTCATGCTTTGATTTACCGTGGTTACTATGCAATTCCAGCCCTCTCCACGAAACAGGGAGAATTAGTGAATGCTGTTTTTGGATTCACCTCTCTTTTGCTTAATATGCTAAGCAACATTAAACCCGACTATTTAGCCGTGGCGTTTGATTTGAAGGGTCCCACCTTCCGACATGAAGCTTATGAAGAATATAAAGCCACACGTTCTGAAACACCGGATGATTTGATATCTCAGGTCCCTCGTATTCGACAAATCGTTGAAGCTTTTCAAATTCCTGTATTTCAACAAGCTGGATTTGAAGCGGATGATTTAATTGGAACCATTGCCCATAAAATCCAAGACCATCCTGACGTTAATCTCCTCATTCTAAGCGGAGACATGGATTTAACCCAACTCATCACTGAACAAGTTAAAGTGGTCACACCACTCAGCGGATTTAATGCAGTGAAGACCTATGATGCACAAGCCGTGATGGACAAGTACGCCATTCGCCCGGACCAGATGGTCGACTTCAAGGCAATGATGGGAGACGCGAGTGATAATATTCCGGGAGTTGCTGGCATTGGAAAAAAGACCGCCGCTAAACTCCTTTTCCAATTTGACACCCTTGATGGCATCTATGAAAACCTTGGAGAAATCAAAGGAGCTGTTCACGATAAATTAGTCACTGATAAAGAGATGGCCTATAAATCTCAACACTTGGCAACGATTGTCACAGACATTCCTATCGAATTAGATCTTCAATCATGTAAAACCCATGAAGTGAATAGCCAAACCATTCGTCTTCTTTTTGAAGAACTTGAATTCAAGCGATTGATTTATAAATTTGATTCACTTCAAGAAGATTGGAATAAGGAAAATCAAGGCGTGTTATTTTAATAAAAAAAATCAAAAAGAGGGGAGCCATTTCATTGATTTGAAAGGGTCTTTTTCTGTCATTTCATTTGGTCAATTTAATTAAGGATTGCCTTTTAACACCCTTTAAGCTTGTTTTTATTTTTGACAATTACAGGTTTAATTCATCATTCTTGTATAAGAATATTGTTCACTCTTGATTTTGCGCTTTTTTATAAAAATAAAGCGCGCGACAACTTCACCCTTTGAAAAGCTTATTTTTTGGCTTTTAAAAGCGGAAATTCTGAATCTTCAGTTCCCCGAAAGATGGCTTGTTAAGCGGCAAAACCCTGTATCACTTTTTTATACATTTGGCTTATCTAAGCGCTTTTTAAAGGAAAAACCCCTTGCACGACTATTTTTGATCGTTTATAGTCACTCCAGATTTTCTGACACTCTAACAAATAATTATGGCCCGAAGTCACGTTATTGCCGGCCTCGATATTGGAAGCTCCAAGATTCGTACGGTCGTAGGAACCCTAGAAGACAAGTCCACACAATTGAACATTGTGGGAGTTGGTGTAGCCCCTTCCATGGGCCTTCGAAAAGGACGTGTGATCGATGTAGAAGAAGCTATCAATAGCATCTCTTCTTCATTAGAAGACGCGGAACGAATGTCTGGTGAACCAATCAATCATGTATTCCTCGGAATTGGAGGAAGCCATCTAGAGTCTATGGATTCTAAGGGCGTGATTGCGGTTCCCAATGGAAATGAAATTTCCGAAGCGGATGTTGATCGTGTATTGGAAGCTGCTCAAGCGGTTTCTATTCCATCTAATCGACGAATCCTTCGAATCATTCCTAAGGCATTCACTGTTGATGAACAAAAAGGAATTAAATATCCTGTGGGCATGACAGGGATTCGACTTGAAGTTGAAGCTCATCTTGTCACTGGACTTGTTCCAGCCATCACTAATATTGAAAAATGTGTTCACCAAGCTGGTGTTGATATTGATGACATCATTCCTAATGGATTGGCGGCAGCGGAAGCAGTGCTTTCAAAACGCCAAAAAGAATTGGGGGTTGTTGTGATCGACATTGGATCTGGTGGAACGTCTGTCATTGTCTTCGAAGAGGGGACCACCCTTCACACTGCGATCATTCCAGTGGGAGGTGAAAGTGTCACTAATGATATTGCTATTGGAATGCGTACTTCAATCGATACAGCTGAAAAGATTAAGATTGAGTATGGGTCTTGTTCGCCTGAAGACATCAATGAACGCGAAACCATCGATCTTTCTTTGATTAGTAAGATTGATAATCAGACGGTTTCTAAACGACATATGTCTGAAATCATTCAAGCTCGTTACCACGAAATTTTCGTCTTGGTTAAAGATGAATTGGCTAAGATTAATCGAGATGGAATGCTTCCAGCAGGTGTTGTCCTCACCGGTAGCGGTGTGAAGATGCCTGGAACGGTTGACCTTGCACGAGAAACATTGAACCTACCAGTACAAGTTGGATTCCCTCAAAACTTTGACGGAGTTGTTGATAAAATCGACGACCCTGCCTATGCAACGGCCATTGGTCTTGCTATTTGGGGATCACGATTTGAAGGACCAAGTTACCGATTCGATTTCCGTGGCCTCAACTTTGGTAAAACTCTTCAAACCATGAAGAGTTGGGCACGAAGCCTACTTCCTTAAGTCTATTCTTTAAGCGCTTGACCCTTCGCGCGACAGAACGAATCCTCCCTAAAAAATTATATACCCTATAAACTCCTAACCCATGGCTCCCAAAAAAGACGATCAAGACGCAGCATTGCGCAATCTCTTTTCTTCCGGTTCGCCTAAAAAACGAAACATGGAAGTTACTCCAGACATCACACCTGTGGCTCAAATCAAAGTTTTTGGTCTCGGAGGAGGTGGATGTAACGCTGTTAACCGAATGGTTAAATCCAATGTCCGAGGGATTGAATTCTCTGCGGTAAATACAGACGCGCAAGCGCTCTACCATTCCGAAGCACCAACTAAAATCAATATCGGAAAAGCCACTACCCGTGGACTAGGAGCTGGAGCCAATCCAGAACTTGGAAAACAAGCGGCTGAAGAATCTTCAGAAGAAATTAAAGCCATGCTCCAAGGAGCTGATATGGTTTTCCTTACTTGTGGATTAGGAGGAGGAACCGGAACCGGTGCTGCTCCAGTGATTGCTGAAATCGCTAAAGAACTAGGCATCTTAACCGTTGCTGTTGTCACTAAGCCTTTCTCATTTGAAGGAGCTCGACGAAAAGTTCAAGGTGAAGAAGGACTTGAAAACCTTAAAAACAAGGTGGACACCCTCATCACTATTCCAAATGATAAAATTCTATCACTCATCGACAAGAAGACTCCACTCATGGATGCCTTCACTGTTGTGGATGATGTGCTTCGACAAGGAGTCCAAGGAATCGCCGACTTGATCACCATTCATGGAATGATTAATGTGGATTTCGCGGATGTTAAAGCTGTTATGGAAAATGCTGGTTCTGCTTTGATGGGAATCGGGTATGGAACTGGAGAAAATCGTGCAACTGAAGCCGCTAAAGCAGCGATCGAAAGTCCACTCCTTGAGCTCGACATCGTTGGAGCTAAAGGAATTCTCTTCAACATCACCGGAGGAAATGACCTCTCTATGTTTGAAGTGGATGAAGCCGCTCGTATCATCACTGAAGCCGCTGACCCAGATGCCAATATTATCTTTGGTGCGGTTGTGAATGATTCTTATACTGGAGAAATCAAGGTGACTGTGGTTGCCACTGGATTTGACGAAAGTCGACGTGGAGGAACGTCTATGTTCCGAGGAGGATTGGAAAATCGCATCCCTCGATCTAAGAATGCTTCCAAAGCTGAAGATGCTTCTGGGCCACTTAAGGCCACCGACAACGAATTAGATATTCCTGCGTTCATTCGACGCTCTATGTCTAAGTAAAGTTGGTCCCACAAAATAGTAAAAAATTAAAAGGCTCGCTGATGCGGGTCTTTTTTAATTCCAAAAGAAAGGAGTGCGAATGAGCAACGCGCTGAGCGCTCAGATAAAATTATTAATATTTTTTATTTTTTAACGATTTAACAGGTTTTAAATTACTAGATTACTAATCTATATATTATGAAAATAGTAAAAATGACTCGTAATGGACAGGTTACAATTCCCAAAAAACTGCGTGACCAATTTCCTTCTCAATTTTTTTCATGTGAGTCTCGCAATGGCGCAATCATCTTTCGCCCCACAAAAATACGAAAACGCCTAAAAAGGCGTAAAAATGGACGCGTTATTTATCAAGAATTAACCGTCGATTCTCTCTGATGCTAATTCTTCAATTTCCTTCTTTAAGGTTTAATTATTCCCTTAAATTAGCTATTCTTAATGCTGTTTACTTCTCGGATCTATCTCTATGAATCAGGTTATTGAACTTTCTAAAAAAGACCGCGCTCACTATGAAGCGTTTCATAATGAGGCTGTTTCACCTGATCTTCATCAATCTTGGGAGTGGGGAACGTTTCAGCAAAAGGTCCCTGGACGCGGGCCTGTTTGGCGTTTTGCTGCTTTGGATACAGAAGACAAATGGGTCTCCACCGTTCAAGTCATCAAGTATGCTTTGCCGTTTGGATTGTGTTGGTTGTCAGTTGTTCGTGGACCACTCTATCAAGAAGATTTAGCCTTAGAAGATCTACATGCTGCGATTCAATCTTTGGGTAAAAAAGAAAAGGCGGTCTTTATTCGTTATGAATGGCCTCGTGATGTTAGCCCAACTTTGAAAAAAGAATGGAAACGTGCGCATGCTTACTATCAACCTCGCTGGACGCTCCTGGTTGATTTAAAGGACTCTGAAGAAGAGACATTGGCACAGATGAAGCCCAAGGGGCGATACAATATTAAAGTCGCCAGAAAGAAAGGAGTGACCGTACGCGAGACTTCTAATCCCAAAGATGTGGCCGCATTCTATCAAGTTTTAAAAAAGACCGGTGGACGTGATGGATTTTCCATTCATTCCGAATCGTATTATCAAGATTTCATAATGGCCGGATCAAAAGGGGAGTGGGCATCACTCTTTGTTTCAGAATATGAAGGACAGGTGATTGGAGGAATACTGGCGACGTTTTTTGGAGACACCGCCACCTACTATTATGGCGCGTCGGATCATGCTCAT
>Ga0233449_1002863_pt1 | contig 13131 bp, 11 predicted proteins | sample SI_124_October20_FD_183012 | JGI IMG/M metagenome (GOLD analysis project Ga0233449, IMG submission 183012) | Seawater microbial communities from Saanich Inlet, British Columbia, Canada - SI_124_October2016_200_MG | ecosystem: Environmental > Aquatic > Marine > Inlet | place: Canada: British... | reverse complement strand
GAATAAAATTGAAAACAACTAGGTTGCCAGAAGATTTATAATAAAATTAACCCATTTGAATGGATGGAAATGATCTCATTGAAATCAAAAACAAACTTCTTTGAAAGTCGGGTAAGCGATTATGCTCTCGCAGAAAAAACACGTGATTGTGAAAAATATAATATTCCTTATAAAAAATAATTAGTAATTAAAACCGCGTTCAATTCTGTCATACATAACTCACCTCGTGCAAACAAATATATAACTGTAATATTATATATTTATTTACGTATTGTATTGACCAGGTTCCTATTGTTTTCACCCCTGTATAGACAGAATGAACTTTGATGCTGCTTCTAATGAATGAAAGTTGTTATAGTCACTATTTACTAAATTTGTACTCTTTATATTCAATATACTATCATGATCCACTCCAGATAATATATTTAATATACAGTCGTCTGGACGACCCATTGCATCATAGTGAGTTTTTATCGCTTCTGCCCCTGATGGGGCAACCACTGTATCTTCACTTCCTATCCATAACATCATTTTAGGAGATGTTGCATTCAAATACGGCCATGCTACAGTAGGAGGAACAGTTGGCGTTGTTAATGATCCAGCAATTGCAACGATTGAATTAATAACACTTAAATCTGGTCTTTTTAAACCATATTGATTGAACGGACTTTCTCCAACACTGGAAAGTAATGCCATGGTAGCTCCAGCTGAATAACCAATAATATTTATCTTGGATATACCCATATTTTTTATAAACTCTATTGTCTCTATTAAATTATTGGTAGAACTGATAGCCGCATTCAACCACCACATTGTTGCTTGTTCACCACCAGCAGCCATAGCTTCCGCGTAGCTTTGTTCAGTTTGTAATGTATATGCCATTGATATTACATTATATCCTTCTTCATTAAACTTCTCAGCACAATCCAATGCATATTGGTTTTCTTCTGTACCTCGTAGAAAATATCCACCATGAGCGTATAATACTATTTCATTTATATTATTTGGTTTACTTATACGATATAAATCAATTACATTACCTGTTGCATTATACACTATATTATTTGTTTTTCCAATATTATAGAATTCTATTGACGACCCGCCTTCAGGAGTTGCACAGCAACCTGGTGCTTCTTCTTTAATATTGTAATTTAGATATCTTATTAATTTTATTTTAATATTTTTAGGAATTTTAATATTCCTCTGTATCATGTTAATGTTATTTATTGGTGAAAATTGTATATCCATATATTATAATATATTAGAAAATATAATAATTAATTGCGTATTTATCATATAGTTAGCATTATTAGAATAAAATTGAAAACAAAAGGAGTTAAAGGTATTTTCTTTAAACATAATAGTATGTCTAAATTTTCATGGAATGAATTCCAATTTTTAAACTTGATTGAATATCAAAAACACGAGGTAGATAATTTATCTAAAGGTGTATCAATATCAACAATGTGTTGTTCTGCTAAATTAGGGAGCATAATTGATATTGAAAATATTCAAAATTATTTACAATTAGATAAGAATGATATCTTAACTGTAAAAATGAATGATCAAAAGATCAGAACGTTATTAGTTCAAAAAATTAAAAATAAAAGAAATAAGATAGTTGTAAAGAAAGGGAAAACTCAAAAATTTTATAATCAAATAACAGTAGTAGTTCGAATAAATGATGGTAGTTGTGATGATATTGACAATGATAAACGTATAAATGTAAAATTATTTAAAAACGGATCTATCCAGATGTCAGGATGCAAAAAGATAGAGGAAGTTAATCGAGTAATAAATAAACTAATTTATAGATTAAAAGAAAAAAAAGGAAAACTAATTGATAATGAAATTCAGCAAATAAAGTTTGTAGAAAATGCAGAAGATATTAATGTTACTCATTTCAAGATTGATATGATTAACTCAAATTATCAAGTAAATCTTCAAATTGACAGAAGTAATTTTTATCGATTACTACTAAAAAAGAAAATATCTGCGTCTTATGAAAAATGTATAAGAGCATGTGTTATCATTAAATATTGTCCACCAGTTGATAATCCGGAAGAAAAAGAAATTAGTATTTTTATTTTCCAAAAGGGTAATATTATTATAACAGGTGCTAAATCTAGACTTCAGATTTTGGCGGCTTATAAATATTTGAATGAAATTTTATTAGAACATGCAGATGATATATCTAAAACTGATGAAAAAGAGGATGAAGAAACATTAATTGGTATATATCAAAATATATTAGAGGAGAATAGTCATAAATTAGATTTACTAATGAATTAATTTAATAATCAGTAGATGATGAGAATATTATTTTCTTCCCTTCATTTATATAAATCGTATGTTCATATTGCGCAGTCATACCATTATTCACACAATGTAGTGGTGGATATTTATTTACATATCCAATGTCAGTTAATATTTTCATTTTTGGTTTATAACTATTATACTTAGTATCCAAGTATCTATCACAATATGGCATTGTATTATATCTTTTTAATAAATTATCATAAAATGTTTTCACAGTCTTATTTTTATCTAGTTTATCGGAAGTGCTTCCATTGGAAGTTAATGATTTGTTCATATAAATAGTATTCTCGCTTTCTCTTTCATCAACACTATCAGATGCAGTAGAACCAAATGTTTCTACAGCATAAATGCCTTCTTCAAATTTTAAATGTTCTGGATAATAGTCAATATAAGTTGCGGGCAGGAAAACACCACCGTGTATTTTGTTTTTTAATATATTATGCCCACCCAAGTTCTTTATAACTTTTATAGGATATGTTTTGTTATCTATGTTAACTTCATATGATTCCATTACTTCTCTAATATCATTACCCCATTCTTTTATATGAACACCCATGCCAGCATTTTTGATTCCAGTATTTGTAGCATCTTTAACAGCATCTAATAGTTCTTTATAATCTTCATTAAATGCAACTGTAAATGCAGAATCTGTTATCCATCCATTAACTTCTACGCCAAAGTCAATTTTTACTATAGAAGATTTATTTAAAGTTACATCATATAATTTTGATGGTGTAAAATGTGCAGCACAATCATTTACTGATAAACTTGAAGGAAATCCAACACCATTAACTACGCCAATATTTCCTGTTAATTCTTTACATTTATTTTCGATTAAATCTGCTAATTTGCTTAATTTTAAACCTGGTTTTAAGTGTGGTCTAATATATCTTCTAATAGCTTTATGAATACTTGCTCCAATTTTTTCTGATTCTACTTTATCAGCATTCGGATTAATTTTAAGTATTTCTTCTATAGGAATATTACCGACACCATATAAATCTTTATATTGTGTGTCATCAAATGTTTCGATTATATTTTTGGGATTATTATATTTTCCATCTGCAGTATACATTATTAATAATTATATTTTATTTCTATAAATATAATTAATAATTAATTTGGTTTAATTAATTTGGTTACTTTGATGTCTTAAATCATTTACTAATGGATTATCATTTAGTGTATTTATAAAATCATCATTAATTCTATAAGTTGGATTATTTAATATTTCTTTATTTCTTGTATATGATTGATTTAAGTGTCCAGAATTTGCATTACTTTTATCATAACCATAATTTATTCTATCGTTGTAATTTTCTTCTTTTAAACGTACATTTTTCTTACTTAATACAGGTCCGGCTAAATCTGATTTAGGACCTGCTGGTCTATTATATGTTAATATTTCTTTTCGTTCATCTATTGTCATATTTTGCTCGGCTTGCTGAGACCTGTTTTTCTCTACTTCTGCATTTAATGGACCTGTATAATCTTTTAATAATGTAGTTTGTTTAATTGTAACGCGGGCTTTATCTGTTTTATCTCTAACGTATTGACTATTACCGCTTGTTTTTCCTGCTCTACCGCCTTGTGTTGAATGTAATGTTGTTTGTTTAATTGTAGCTTTTGCTATATCTTTTTCATCTCTCACATATAATTCACCACCTTCTGATCTTCCGACTCTTCCACCTTGGGTTGAATGCAATGTTGAACTCTTTATGGTTGGTTTAGCTTTATCAGTTAGATCTCTTGCATAACCAACAGTATCAGTACCAGCTCTGCCTGCTTGTGTTGAATGTAATGTTGTTTGTTTAATAGTCTTCTTTGCCATATCATCTAAATCTCTCGCATATCCAACTGTACCAGTCTCATTACCAGCTCTACCTCCTTGAGTTGAGTGTAAAGTAGATTGTCTAATTGTGGTTTTTGCTTTATCTGTATGATGCAATACGTTACCTACAGATGTCATTGCCATATTTTTTTCAGGAACATGATATAATGTATTAGATTTAATAGTAGGTCTAGCCTTATTATTCATATTATGCAGATATGGATTATTACCTTGTGCTCTATTAGTATTACTTACATAACTAGAATGTGATGTAGTGTTTCTTATATTAATACCAGGTGTATCTTTATAATTTACATAATTTGGTCCACCTGCTACAGGTTGAATTGCAGTTTCTATATTATTATTTTCAGTCGTTTGTCTAATCGTTTGTTTGGCTTTATCTGACTTGCTATATAATTGATTCTTTTTAACTTGAGAATTAACATTACTATCAAATTTAGTATACTCCGTTGTTTGTTTAATGGTACTTCTTGCAATATCATCTTTATTAAAATAATGTCCTTCTTTAATAGATGGATTCATTGCGCCTAGTATATTCAAGTGTTCTGTAGTTTGTTTAATTGTACTTTTAGCTATATCATTATCATTAAAGTAATGCCCTTCTCTGTAATCAGGATTAGTTGTACCAACTCTAGCCATATGTTCTGTTGTTTGTCTAATAGTATCTCTAGCTATATCATTTTCATTTAAGTAATGACCTTCTCTTTGGTCTGGATTTATTGTACCAACTCTTGATAAATGTTCTGTAGTTTGTCTAATAGTTGATTTTGTTTTATCATTATTATCAAGAACATAACTTTGTGTAGTTGTAGGTGCTAGATTACCGTTATTCATATTATAAACTGTTGTAACACGATTATTATTTGGCATAACACAATCTTTTGAAAATACATATGTACTATTTGTATTATTATTTGTAATACCCATATTTGTATCACCATCAATCATTAGTTGTCTTAATGTTGTTAATGGAACATCTTTTGTGTCAATTGTATATGATCCTTTATTTGTAGATTTTGCATTACCGTGAATATTATGTGTACTTGTAGTTCTTTCATTTTCTGCATTTCTAAAAGATTTTTTATTTTGTAATACAGGTTTATTATGAACATTTGACACAGATCTAGATATTGAATCACTTGCATATACTGCCTTTGCAGATTCTGTTACTTTACCATTCTTTACAACGCCTTTAGTAGGATCGTGTGCATGACCAATCACATTTGCACTTTGACTTCTATTAGTGTTAATCTCGCTAAATTTACCTGTAATTGCTTTCTTATTAACTTGACTCTTATTAGGTAAATAATCATCCATATCTCTTTCACGATGTGTTGGTAATTTATAGTGTGTAAGATTATGTGATGCCGAACGTTTTTCTCCTTTCTTACCTGCTTCGATCTTAGCAGCTTTATAAGAAATTTTTTGATTAGTTTTACTTCTAATTTCTTCAGTGGTCTTTGGTAATACTCTAATAACTTCATTTGGTTGATGTACCTTTCCATTAAGACCAGGTTGTACTTTCATATTATTTTGAAATGGCAAGTCGCCATTATTATTTATATAAGATGGAATGTATCGTTCTTCCAATAAGTCTGTCATTACTGGTGCGCCATTAACAAAAGTTAAATCTTTCATAGGCTCAAATAGTTTTACAGGATCGAATGTATCTTTACTTTTATAAAATGCATCAACACCTGTATGTAATCCTAATACATGAGAATTATTCATATTATAATGAGTCAAATCTCTTTTACTAGAATGCGGTTGCATATTACTTGTCATCATTTCTATCTGTGGCACAACATCATAGTGCATTTGTGTTTTACCAAATTCAGAATATTCATTTTTAAAATCAATATCTCTTTGTAGTGTAACATTATATCCATTATTTCCATCTCTTCTAATAGTATTTGATTGATTTGCTGATACAGGTGGTCCAGTATTATCTAACATAATAGTATCAAATTGTGCAGCAAATCCACTTTCTTTTACTTTTTTTGCCTGATTAATAGTAGCTTTATTAATCTTATTACTAATATTATTACTATAAACTTTCTTTTCATTTTTCTTATGAGATACATGTTTTAATTTACATTTTTCTTTATTATTTGGTTCAATTTTATTAATAGTATCATCATTTAATTTATCACCGAAATATCCAAGCGTTCCTAATAGTATAGATTCCATATTATAATGTAGTATATATTATAATTATAAACTAAATATTTTCTACGGAAATATTTAGGTGATAATTGTTAATAGCGTTTCTTAATTTAATTTTAAAAACAACAGGGTAATTAATTTAAGTACAGCATGTTTTACATGATTTTCTCTCAACTTTCTTTGGCTTTGGTGGAAGAGTTTGTCCATTATCCCAGTACTCTTGATTTGGAGCTCTATAAGAATCTTTAACATATTGTCTAGTTGAGTTACCATTTCTGTCTTTGTTAGATTGGATCTGACATTGAGGATTAACGTGTAGATATGGATTGAAATAGAAACCAGTTAAGCTCATGCCACGATAATTATCAAGAGGGTTGGTAAATCGTGTATCTTCAGATTCAATTGTTTTAGCACACAAAGGTTTGTGAAATACTTTTGCTTTTAAATAACCATTATTTTTACCTTCTTTATTACATTTTTCCAAATAATTAGTTCTGTTAGTTAATTCTGATTCAACTGTGGCCAATGAACCGAAACCGGTATCACAATTACTTCTAGCAACAGATACTTGTTCCTTTGAGTTAGAAGGTTGATTATAAGGATAGCACTTATTACAGTTATCAACGGACCCGGGAAATAATCTATAATTTCCAGGAGCTACAGATCTATTTATTTGTAAATCATAAGCACATTGATCATAATTAATTCTACTGAATGACATATATAATATAAATAAGATTTTATCTTTTTACCTAAGGTGAATGTTTGCAAAGTAAAATAATTTTTCTACTAGAATTATAATAATTTAAAATTAAAATTATTATAATGTTTTTAAAATTATTATAGGTTTATTTTAATAATAATTTGCACTTGCATAAAATATTAAAGAATAAGCTATTTATTTAGGACAACAAGCTCTTCCTAATTTGGAAGCATCATACCCAACACCGGTTGGTTTTTTTAAACCAGATGGAATTCTTTCACATACATGAGGGTTAGTTGTTTTAGCACCCGCAAATGGTTTAGTAGGATCGTATTTGTTACTAGGGCATTTAGATGTATATCTGTTTTGGTTTCTTAATTCACTTTCTACGTCGGCTTTAACGCCAAAATCAATATTATTGGTGTAATCAGGACATTGTTTGCAATTTTCAAATTTACCTTTAAACATTAAATATTCTAAAGGTGTAGTACTTTCTTGTAGATCTTTGGCATAAGCACAAGTATCATAATCAAGTCTTGTAAAACTCATTTATATAATTAATTTAGATAATAAATATAACTAATCTTAAAAAATTAAAATTTTTATAATATTATTTTTGTCTAACTTTAGAAAATATATGATTAATAATTAAACCCAAATAATCATATGATAATATATTTTTATAATCTTCCCATATTTTATCTATTAATTGTTTACTAAATTTTATATCAAATATATAATTATTTTTTAAAATTAAATGTTTTATTAAAATAATAATTTCGTTTGTTAATATATTTCGATTTGATATATTAAAATCATATTCAATGAACGGAACCATATTCATTAATACTATTTCTAAATAATTAGTAGGGCAACCTAACTGATTTTTTAATTGATATGATAATTCTTCTTTCCATATTGTTATTATTGAATTCTGTGAATCAGTAGGAAATTTTGATACAACATTACTAATATTATTTATAAAGTCTTTAAATTCAATATCATCAAGTCCAATTTTTGTAGTTGGGGTAATATATTCAAATAAGAAATTTAAATCTATTTTATCACTTGATTCCTTATCAATTAAACAAATTTTTGCTATATTTGCAGTATCAATATCATTTATTGCCAAATGTAACTTGATATTATTTCTAAAATATAAATGTTTCTTCATATCAGCCCCGTGATTTATTAAAAATAAAATTACATTTGGGTCCTGTTGTAAACATGCATATTCTAATAGCGTGTGTCCATCTTTATTTACTAAATCTATTTTTTCTCCTTTTTTAAACAATTCTTTTAATATTGCTGTATCTCCAACATTTATACAACGATGTAATGGTGTTAATCCTTCGTTATTATATATTTCATAGTTATATGTACTATCTGTATCAGTTATACATTCCAAATTTCCTTCGCTTATTAAATTAAAAACTCCCATATTAGCTAATTTATTACTTTTAGAAAGAGATTTATTAATTAAATAAGATATGTTTTCATATGTATATTTTTTAATACTCTCAATATATTCTTTATTTGACTCTGTTATTGGTATATCTTTATTAAATAATAATATAATTTTTTCTAAATAACCTAAAAATTTTTGTTTGTTATTACTATTCTTCTTTGCTTTTAAATAATTTCTTATAATACTTTTGAAATCTTCATTTAGTTCCATAATTATATTTAATATATACTATTTAATATTTAAATGTAAAATCTTCTATTTTGGATTCATCTTTACCAGAATTAAATGATTTTCGTGTTATCTCACCACCTCTCGGGAAAGGTAATATAATATTCTGTGGGTTTTGATAATCTTTGAATAAAATATGTCGTCTATCATTAATTGAAGATTCACGATCTTTAAAGAAATCTTCATTTTCTAATCGTGTAAAATTACCATTTCTTATATCATTAATCTTGTCAATATTTCCAAATCCTTTTCCAGGTCCATAATGGTCACCATAATAAGTTGTAGATTGTGTAGTCTTTTGAATATTATTAGATTTTAATTCAATATCATAGTCAGTTGGGTGCATTTTATCTTTTAGTTCTACTTTTGTTTTATGTTTAGAATTCATACGTGGTAATAAAAGGAACGATTCGTCATCAACTCTATTATTACTATTTGTACATTTCACATGATTTAGTGTTTCTTGATCTCTTTTATTCGAATCAAAAAATTTAATTTTTTTAGAACTACTCAGTTTTTCTTTATTTTTCTTAGTATTTTTTTCATCTGTATCATATACAAATTTAAAATTATTGTTACTCATTATACTATTAATTAAAATAAAATTTTAAATACGAAGTTTGAAACTAACTTTTTATTTATATAGTTTATTAATGATAAATCACATAAGCGCGAATTTTTCATCTATAACAGGTGATAATAAATTTATGAATATATCACCTACTTTAAATTCAAAACTACTTTTAACTAATAGAATAAATAAGGGACTGCCTGTGTATAATGGTGGATTAGGTGAAAATCCTTTGGAAACACCTGAATATTTAATAAAATGTATTCAAAATAATATTATCCAAATCATATGAAGAATACTTTAGTTGGTAATGGATTAAAAGAATTAATATTTGTATTGTCATTTTCTTGGAAAAAGAAAATATTTATTCCTACGCCGTGTTGGGTTACATATTTAGAAAATATGAAAAAATTAAAAAAAGATTATACAACAATTGAATGTAATCATAATAATAATTACAAATTAACAGCTGAACTTTTGGAAGATAGTTTAGAAAAAAATAATGGATACAATAGTCTATTATTTCTAAACAGTCCAACTAATCCAACCGGTGCAGTTTATACAGAAGAAGAATATATTTCATTGATAAAAGTATTTGATAAATACAATATTACAGTATTTAGTGATGAAATCTATTTTAATACATCGCAAATTAAAACAATTAGTTTATCAAACTTGTATAATAATTGTATATTAGGTTCTTCTTTATCTAAAGATTGGGCATCAGGTGGGTGGAGATTTGGATGGATGTTATTTCCCGATTCATTAAAATATTTACATACTGATATGGTATCATATGGTTCAATAATGTATTCATGTCCAACTGATTTCTTTAATAACGTAGGTGCGGAAGCGTTAGTCAATAGTGAAAATGAACAATACTTCAATAAACAGAGAATATTCTTTCAAAAAATATCAGATAATATTGATAATGAATTATTAAAACCAAATAAACTTATCATCTCTAATTATCAAGGAGCGTGGTATAAATGGATTGATTTAAAAAATTATTCTAATGAATTAAAATTATTAAATCACTCAGATGTGATTAATAATTCAGAAGAATTAGCGAATGTTTTAGCAAATGAAATAGGTCTAATAGTAGTTGCTGGTAAATTTTTTGGTATTGAGGGTGCTACATTTAGATTATCAATGGTTGATGAAAATATACATATTGGTATTAGAGAATTAATTAGATGGTTAGATGTCTAATTTATAGGTTAAGAAAATTTGAAAAAATAAATTTTAATATAATGATATAATTATATTAATGAATAATCAATTAAAATCAGCAGGTAAAAGAATGACATATATACTTCGTCACCAATTAGACGAATTTGTTCATGATAATAATGGATACGTTAAAGTTTCATTAATTATAAAATCAGATAGTACATTATTTAAAGGTATTAATAACGCAGATATACATGTTATTGTTAGTAACGATAATAAAGATCGATTTGGTTTAATAACCAAAGGACATGATCTATATATTAGAGCTAATCAAGGTCATAGCAGTGGTCATCTAAATGATGATTCTATGTTAGAATTAATTACTATTCCAATTGATGGATGTTTTCACGGTACTTATGTCAAGCATATTAGTTCTATTCAAACAAATGGTCTATCTCGTATGTCAAGAAAACATATTCACATTGCAGTTTCGGAAGATTCTAAAAGTGGAAAAAGAGTAACATGTAATAGAAAAATTTATATAAATATGGCTTTAGCAATAGAAGATGGTATTCCATTTTATAGATCTTCGAACAATGTTATCTTAACTTCAGGGGATGAGAATGGGATACTCTTGCCAAAGTACTTTCTTAATATTGAAGAAATATAAGAATTATATATTACTTTATTAATATAAAACACGCAGTACGATTGGGTTGGTTTATATTTTTGCTTTACAAAATAAACACATCATATTTTGCTTTTGAAATTGATATATTTCTTAATTTTTAGAAAAAAATTGAAATATGAATGTCTATATTAGTCTATATTATTTTTCTTTTTATGGGAGATACACATACAAAAGAGACAATAAGACAACCGTTAGATTTATTAAATCTAGCAAGTACCCTTGCCTGCATTGACATGCCAGGTAATATAACAAGTACCCTTACCTGCATTAACATGACAGGTAACCAGATATTCTGGGAATATCACCGTTCATGTGGTATTAAACTACCATCTGACACAAGCCAATATGACAAGGTAATTGCATATAAAAAACAAGTACAGGATAAATTTAGCACCTATACATTTTCACCAAAACCACCCAAAGGTAACCCGGATGATATAGTTTATCAGGAAAACCCTATACTTCAAAGTCTGCTATATCGAGGTATGACCCTGATATTCGATACAGCTTCTGGTAACTTTATCACAGACTTAACAGGCCCCCGTAAGTTTAGTGGCAAGGACTCTCGTGATGACGATGATAATAGCGGCGTAGTCCTCTTTTCAATGAAGAAGGCAGAAACTTGGGCAACTAAAAACGAATCTGTTATCATTCAAACAGACAAGGCAAATGGAAAGTTTGTTATATGTAAATTATTTATTCATGTGGGTAAAATTTACATTATTTTCGGTTCTAAGAATGTTCACCGAGTAGTAGAATTTTCATCACTTGCTTCTTTTTTAGAACAAGACAATGACCTCTCTGAAATTCTGATGGCTTTAGGTCAGGACATCATTCGTTACCAGAACACTATACTTGGACTCATGGATCATTTTACTAATGGTAATTGGACTCTACTCGGTGAGTTGGAAGATGGCCAGCATTTTACACCAGGTGATAACACAGTAGCTTGGATTGGTTTGTTCCGAAATGGTGTTTCGGAAAATAATCATGAAACTATTCAGATGTTGAAGGCACACGGACTTCGAACCGTTTCTTCTGAAGTAGTCTTTACACAAGGTGAATCTATTGAAAAGTTCCATCGAGCTTTCCAATTGGCTCGTTGTTCTCAAGGCGAAGGAGATGTTCTAGTAATCCGAAATATAGTAACTAATGAGGAGATGCTTTGCAAGTCTAAAAGTGCATCATATATTTGTAAGCGTATGGCACGAGAAAAGTGGAAAGGAAGTCCAATCAACTTCTTTCCTAGATTAATGACTCGCTTCATTGAGACTTGTGATTACCATGGGTTGGGAACAGACGCTTGCATCCGTTTCACTCGACAACTCTTTGATTTTGCCATTTGGATGGGAATTACAAAGGGTTATCCAGCAGATGCACTGGATCATCAACCAGTAGTAGCAACTCGAGGTATTCTACCTAACGGTTTCAACAACTATTGGCAGGAATTTTTGACTGAAACTGGAACCATTGAGATTAGCTTTACGCCAGATGACTTTTGTGAGTTTAACCAAGTAGAGTATTTGAGTGCACCTGAATTGAATGTCTTCAGTCATCACCCACCAGGAAAGTGTCTTTTCATGCAGGCTATTCAGGGTTCTGGCAAGTCAACTATTGCTAACAATCTTATAAATGTTGTCAATGTCGAACAGGATATGTGTTGGGGATGCACCAAGACAACGCAGTTTCAATTGATGTGGCATCTTTCACATGGTCATGATGTTGTGGTAAGTCGATGTAATGTCAACCCCAAACAATATCAAGCTTATCTTAAGATTGCCATTGATAGTGGGGCTCAAGTTTTCTTTGCTACTAGTAATGATACTAGCTCACCATTGTACTTGGCGATTGCTTTGGCAGGCGTTAAGAACCGTTCAACAACCGGCGATACGATGATGGTAGGCCGTCGAGAATATCCAATGGATGAAGTTATCAAGTTTACCACTGGTAATTGGAAAGA
>Ga0233449_1002860_pt1 | contig 13142 bp, 6 predicted proteins | sample SI_124_October20_FD_183012 | JGI IMG/M metagenome (GOLD analysis project Ga0233449, IMG submission 183012) | Seawater microbial communities from Saanich Inlet, British Columbia, Canada - SI_124_October2016_200_MG | ecosystem: Environmental > Aquatic > Marine > Inlet | place: Canada: British... | reverse complement strand
TTCTTATGAACAAACGAGTTCTCCGTTTGAACTTCGTCATAATTTTAAATATAAGCCCGAAATTTTGAACGAATATGGTAAAATATTTCATCCAGATAATATTCAAAAATATAGTGGTAAGATTTCAAGCATATGTAATTCAATACAAGATTCATCTGGCATTATAATGGTATACTCACAATTTATCGACGGTGGTGTTGTTCCAATTGCACTTGCATTGGAAGAAATGGGTTTTTCTCGTTATGGATTTGCCAGTCATACAAAATCTTTATTTGCTGATCCACCAACAAAACAAGTTGATGCAACTACATTAAAATCGGTTGATGAAATGGAGGAAAATGATAAACAAAATTATCACCCAGCTAAATATGTAATGATTACAGGAGATAAATCATTTTCGCCGAATAATCTGGCAGATTTGAAATATATAACCAGTCCAGAAAATAAAAATGGAGAACTTGTCAGGGTAGTATTAATCACAAAAGCAGCAGCAGAAGGATTAGATTTTAAAAACATTCGTCAATTACATATGTTAGAACCTTGGTATAATATAAATCGTAGTGAACAAATTATTGGTCGTGGGGTACGTAATTTAAGTCATTGTATGTTACCATTTGAAGAACGAAATGTTGAAATATATTTACATGCAACCAATCCAGTCAATGAAACAGAAACAGCTGACTTATATGTTTATCGTTACGCAGAGAAAAAAGCAATTCAAATTGGTAAAATTACCAGAATTTTAAAGGAAACTGCAATTGATTGTATTTTGAATATTGGTCAAACTGAACTGACTATAGAAAAATTAAATGCTCTTGTGGAAAATCAAACAATTAAAATGAAGTTATCAAGTAATCAGGAAATAGATTATAAAATTGGTGACAAAAATGGTAGTGGTATTTGTGATTATATGAATTGTGATTTTGTATGTTCTCCAACTACAGAAATAAACACGGAAGATATAAACAAAATAACATACGGAGAACATTATGTGAAAATGAATTACTTAGGTATTTCAAAACGAATTCGCGATTTATTTAAGGACCAACCATTTTATAAACGAGAACAATTGATTAGTTCCATTCAAATAATCAAACCATATCCAATTGAACAAATAGATTATGTATTATCAATGTTTATTGAGAACCAATATAACTATATTATAGATAAATACGGGAGAAAAGGGAATTTAGTGAATGCTGGGGAATATTATGGATACCAACCAATTGAAATTAGTGACAAACAATCGTCTATATTAGATAGAACTGCACCAATTGACTTTAAACCTACTGAATTATACATGGAACTTCCAGATGAAAAAGAACGTCTACAACCTGTATTACCACCTGTAGAAAAACAATCTGTAGAAAAACAATCCGTAAAAAAACAATCTTTAAATATTATCAATACACAAAATGTTCAAAAAACGTATGATTTATTATTGAAGGAGTTGATTCATACGTCTAATGTAGTTACTGATGAAAAGAAAAAACATAATGATGGTATTCTTATGGATACTGCAGAAAGTGATTGGTATAAACATTTAGGTTATGTTTATCACGAATTAGAGAACAATATAAATATACCAATTGAATTAATTAACAAATACATGATTTATCATTGGTTAGATACAAAACAGATTGAAGAAAAACTAAATATAGTATATCATCTATACAAGGTTGAACCATATTCGGCCACATCTCCTATTGAACATATTATAAAATCTTATTTTGATAAGAAAATAATGATAAAAGAAGGAGGAACGAATGGCATTACTCGGGGGATTGCAATTGGGTCTATTAACCATATTGATTTATATGTACAAGTACCCGAAACACGTGATTGGAAAAAAGCAACATTATCTATTGTTCGTAATTTTAAAGACAAACTTCAAAGTAAATATTATGTTTCTAAAACACAAATACAACCTTTTATCGGGTTTATGCATTTATTCAAAAAGAAAGATATTGAATTTAAACTGAAAGATATTACCGTACAATCATCTAATAATAAAGGGTTTAAATGTAATGTTATGGGTAAGAATGAAATTATTAAATTCTTAAATAACAAGGTTTTAGCTAAAAATCCATATCCTGTACGTCAAGATAAAGGTGGATTCATTAAATATGATGTAAATACGAATGCCAAAAATATTATGAGAAAGGGGATATGTGTCATGTTAGAAATTATTATGCGATATTTTAATGAATCCTCTCATACAGATAAACAACAGTGGTTTTTTGACGTTGAACAAACATTGGCGAATGATTTACCCAAAATATAAATATTTTTAAAAAATTGATTATATATTTTTATAATTAACATAAAAATATATTTTGTGACATTATAGTAGTAATGAATAAACAACCGAAAAATGATATAATTCATGGTGTATATAATTCTTCCGTTTTAACACAGAAAGTATACCTCATGATTACAGAAGTTGGTAAAAATGTTAAAAAAAATCTTGAAACTGAAATTTTACACCAAACTACTGGTAAATGTATTGCTGAGGGTATATTGAAACCTAACTCTGTTCGTATTCTAAATTATTCAAGTGGTGCAATTCGCGGGGATAAAGTTGAGTTTCAAGTCGTGTTTGAATGCATGATTTGTCATCCAGTTGAAGGTATGTTAATGAACTGTGTTGCGAAAACCATAACAAAAGCGGGTATTCATGCAGAGGTGATTGATCAAGATGGTTCAGTTCCTGTGACTGTATTTATTGCACGTGACCATCATTTTACAAACATGAAGTTTGCAAATGTTAATGAAAATGATAAAATATTAGCTAATGTTATTGGTATTCGTTTTGAATTAAATGACCCATATATTTGTGCAATTGCAAGACTAACTGAACCAAGAACTAAATCTGGAAATGGAAATGAAAAAGAAAAAACTGGAGGAAATAAACCTCCATTATTTATTTTAGAGGATTAATTCATTTATAAAAATTATTTACAATGTATATGCAAATAATTTTTTCATGTTATTATATTATTATAATTACCATTGTCTTATAGGTCCAGAAACAGTTAATGTTCTGGCTACATTTAAATTATTTTCTATGTTCGCCATACCATTCACGTGTAATGGATAAGGATTTGTATATTTTGATTCTGTAACTGCACCATCACCAGTACTTTCTAATTTCATACCAGTAGTTACATTATGAGAATCACCGACCATAAATGGATGACCAGTTGTAGCTGTTGTTATAAATGTATATGTATTTCCTTTGTATAAAGTTAATTGAGTACTTGCATCATTTAATGCTGTACCATTTGGTGCGTCACTAAATAAATAATAGGGAGCGGTGTTTTGTGGGTCTGTATCTACCATTCTAACATAATATGTTTTATCCGTTTCAGTGGATAAACTTGCAAGAGTAAAATCTCCTATCATTGCAGGGTGTGACGTACAAAAATATTTTAATGCTGTCATTGAGTTAGGGATTGTAAATTTTAATGATTGATCAAGATGTTGGATACCTGAAACGTTAACAGTTACATCTATGGGGTTAATTGTAAGATGATGTTTTAATGGTAAATCACTATCAACAATATCTGCATTTTGAATTATTTCGTAATCAGCATCATTGGAATTACCATAAATATCTTGAATTGAAATCTCTGTAGTTGCAGTACCTCCTACTGTTACATCCAGACTTTTTGCATAAGCTATCCAATCTTTTAATGTTAATTCAGATAACGAACCTGCTCCAAACAGTGATTTGGCACTTTCTGCATTTCCACCAGCAGCTGCAATAGAAGCGGGTACTGTATCCTTCTTTCTTTTCTTGAATTTCATTTTACCACCACTTACATCAACTTTATGGTCATCGCCAACCCATAAAGAGTTATCTGATAAAAAACAATGTCTAATTTTGTACTCGGCATTACCTAAATCGTAAGCAGCATTTGTTGTAGGGTGTATATGTCCTCCCAATGCTATGAAACCAGTATTTAAACTACCATTCACAGTTGTATTTCCACCAACCACTAAACTACTATTCATTGATACATCACCTGAATCAAATACATTGCTGCCCACTCCACCTATAATAGCTCCTGCTGGAATTGTAGGAGTTACGATATCATATTGTGCATACAAATTACCACAAATATCAACTTGTCCAGGTGCAACAACCGTTTCATCTGCAGTACCCAACATAATTTGGTTACTGGCTGTTACTTTTGCTTTATATCCAATGGCTGTTGAATAGCTTAAATCTGTTTCACCAACAACTGCATCTGCATACGCGCCGATATACGTATTATTATCACCAGTAGTATTCACATTTCCTGAATAATAGCCGATACACGTATTATTATCACCAGTAGTATTCTCATATCCTGAATAATAGCCGTTATACGTATTATTATTACCTTCCTTATTCTGGTTGCCGGCAAGGCTGCCGTTTGCAGTATTATTGGTGCCCGTTGTGTTTTCGTATAACGCAGCGTATCCGTCTGCTGTATTACCGTTGCCCGTTTGGTTAAGGTGTAATGCATACGTTCCAACAGCTGTATTATTGTTGCCCGTTTGGTTTTTGAATAATGTACGTTCTCCAATGGCTGTATTCTGATCGCCGCCACTGTTGTCGTATAACGCAGAGTATCCAACAGCAACATTACTCCTTCCGGTCGTAAGATTATTTAATACGCCGATACCTATTCCAACATTCCTGATAGCATAGTCGAATTGGGTTCCTGGATTTGTGCTACCGATTAATAAACTATCCGTAAATTCAGCTCCTCCAACTATTACATCAGAAAGTCCGTCAAGGTCGGTCGCTCCACTAACATATGCAACACCATCGTTATAAAGACTTCCTGAAAAATTAATATTACCAGATACATCAAGTGCTTCGGTTCCAAGAGTAGTTTTACCAATAGCAACTTTGTTTCTTACTGTAAGGTTATCAGATATATCAACATTAGATTGAAAATCCACATCGCCTGAAAAATTAGGAGTAGCTTCAACCTGACCATCAATAGCAGCAGCTGGAATACTATTATCAGGGTATTGTGCATTGAAATCCCCAGCAACAGTAAGATCACCATTCAAGGAAACATCTCCGCCAACATCCAATCTTGAATTAAACGCAACAGCTCCACTGACATCCATAGTTCCTTGCAATATGGATAAATTTCCATTACGATTAATAATGTTACCACCGCTTACATCTAAAAAACCTTGAATATAAGTTCGTTCTAAATTATTAGCTTCAGTTTCTTGCAGCCAAGACATTATATATACATCAGCGAGATTATAATTTACTGTATATCCCATATCTTCTAAAAACCCTAATGTAATTCTACTAAGCGGGGTAGAAACAGGACTACCGTCCAACCAACCAGTCATTAACTCTGTATCTAACCCTGGGTGTAATATACCATTAATATATCGGTTATCTGATGAAACCCCACCTTCGGGTCCTTCTTCAGGATGAACTCCTGAAGTTCCCGCTCCCCCATCATCTTCAATCGGCACACCGACAAATGTATTATTACCAAAATGTAATTTATATTCACGAAATGCATTGGTTCCCGTATAATAATATTTGGTAGTTCCATTATCATCATAACTTGTTTTTGGACAACCGGTTAAATACCAGAAACTACCAATTCCTAAAATATGTCCAATTTCGTGTAATAAAACATGATAATAACTGGTATACCCATCATTACGAACGGTGGTTTTCATTCCCTGTAAATACGTATTATTCATAGTAATATTTGCAGTAAGGGGAACAACGTTACCATATACATAAGTATCAACATAACTGGAATTTGTTATACTGGCTCCACCCAATACACCAGCGTCTAAAGTATCAATTATATAACTAATAGTAATTGTATAGGAAGAACCAAATCTACTGTCAATAGTAATAAGACTTTCCCACCTGTTAAAAGTACTTAAAATGATGTCATAATCAAGTTGTTCAATAACATAATTTGTATTATTAGTTATTGTATAAACAAATGTACCATTTGTAGATGAATATGACATTAATAATTAATTAAATCTATATAAAACGAATATATATATATTTTATATAAATGATGGATAATACCGAATTATTGGAAACGATAAAATTGTCCATTGAAAAAATGAATAAACATCACCAAATAGAAATATTACGTATATTATCAAAACAGTTATGCAAATTAAACGAAAATAAGAGTGGTGTATATGTAAATTTAACTTATATAAATGATGATGTGATTGAGGAACTTCAGAAATATATAGAATATACAAAAGAGCAAGAGGAAACCCTAATAACAACTGAATATCAAAAAGAAGAATTCAAGACTGCATTATTTAATGAAAAAGAGGATAAAGATAACATTACATTATATTATAGTGAAGTGAAGTGACAAGGTAATGACAAGTATTATACACAATAGATTATTTCAAGTTAGTAATAACTTATTAGTCCACCCAACAGTTGATGAATTAATATTAGAATTAACCCCATATATGCTATATAATAAGAATAAGGTATATGAAAAAAATGAAAAGATAGATATAACGGAAGTCCGTCTAACCACAACTGACTCTGTAAATGAAACAGTGATGGCAGAAAATCGTAATGATATGGTCTCGCCTATGCAACGAGATTCATTATTTTGGTGTATTTATATAGCGATACATGATTATAAAGAATATACTGTGATCCGTAATAATCATAATACTCGTGAAATAGAATGGAAACAGGAATTATCTAAGAGAATTACAACAAGTCCGACAAAAATAAAAAATTCAAATCATAAAACAACCAAGGCAAATGTATCCGAAATATTATCAGATTTGATGACAAACCCATATAAAACTGATGTCTTATGTCTTATAGCAATAACAGTATATTATAATATTAATTTTATTATAATGAATGAAAAAAACACGTTACGATTTGAATTTATGACAAACACCGCTGATGATGCAAATACATATATACTTACCAAGAATGATAGGAATTATTATAGTATACGGATAGAACCGTTATTGGAATATCAATTGGCAGATATTCGTAATACCAGTTATTTGATTGAAAACAATGAGAAACAAATAAAATCAATAGGTTCATATAAAGTAGATAAGTTGGAGCAATATGTAAAACAATTTGGTATGTATAATGATACCGAAAAATATAAAAAAATGGATTTATATAACTTACTAAGAGAGTATGTAACAAATTTTAAAATTTAATATCTACATAAATACTGTTAGAAAATTGAAATAGAAATAATATATGTTATATTTATATACAATATATTATAATGTCTGGAACAACTATGCAAAAATTGGATTTACGTCAAGATAAGCCAATACCTCATGTACATAAGACATCACACGAACAAAAGGAAGAGTTTGAGCGAATTGTTCAATACTATTTAGAAAGTAATCCTATGGTGAGTAGAAATAATAAAATAAGTGAACTTGAGGTAAGGTTTAATACGAATTCCAAAATATCAACCCCAATTACCAAAATAGACTATGATAATGTAGTAAAGCAATTATACGCGAATGGATTTGTTCCAGAGATAAATGATGGAATTCATATGTTACGCATACAAAACCAGTATGTAGATCCAAATGGAATCCAAAAAACGTCCAATATGAGAGCAGAAATAATAGGGTTGGATTTAATTCAAGAATATTGTCGTACAAATAGTATTCAGAAGTTGATTGATATGCCATCTACTACGTTTAATAAACTGAAGTTCACGCAAAAACAGACAGCATTAACTGGGTCTGGCGAATTTGCCAATAAGGTACATGTCCCCGATTTTAATTTTAAGGTGTCTTACCAAACAGAACAGGATTTTATGGTGAATGCTCCATATTGCCGTAAAATAATCGACAAATGGAACGATTCATTAAAAATATTTCGTTCTATGAATCGTGTACGGTTCCGTCATCCCGATTTACCAATATTTGCTGATATGACGGTTATAAAAACCTCCGATTTTAGATTAGATAAAGATAAAAATAAGGTTTTAATACCCAGATATACAGTTCAAGATTCGAATATTTTTAATAATGTAGAACAGTATGAAATAGAATTGGAAATAGATAATTATCGTGTAGGTGCAGGAACTGAATATAATAGTCTCCAAAAATTAATGACCGCATTGAGAAAATGTATTCGTGTTGTATTATGTGGAATTCAAAATACGAAGTTCCCTATATCATATAAAATGCGTGATAATATTTACCAATCTTATATGCGTTTATTATTACCAGAGGATGATGTAAACAAAACCAATACAGAAATTAAACGAAAGGTATATCCCTCGAATTTTATTGGTCCAGGTGCAATAACCTTACAAATGGAACATGTAACCGATAATGCCGATAATACAAATAAGTTGTCTCCCAATATTCGTAAACGTTATACGGTGACGGATAAGGCAGATGGTGATAGAAATTTATTGTATATACATGAAGATGGTCGTATTTATTTAATTGATACAAATATGAATGTAATATTTACAGGAACAAAGACGAATGAGAAGACCACATTCAATAGTATATTAGATGGTGAGTTAATCAAATATGATAAGCATGGAAAGTTTATTAATTTGTATGCCGCGTTTGATGTATACTATATCCATGACAAATTAGTAAGAGATTTGCCATTTTTATCACCAATAGAACACGGAGTAGAATTAGATCACCGTTTATCATTATTGTATAGATTTATTAACGTTTTAAATCCAGTTTCCATATTAGAAACTGGTAGTGGAGAAGTTCACTCCAAAAAAATCCCATGCGGTTTTCATATTCAATGTAAATCCTTTTACTATGACTCGGGTGACAAAACCATTTTTGACGGTTGTTCTACCATATTATCAAATAAAAATGATGGTATATTTGAATATAATACAGATGGATTAATCTTTACACCAGCAGATTTGGCGGTTGGAGCAAATGCTGTTGGTGAAAAATCCAAAGTAAGAAAAACATGGGAGTCTTCGCTTAAATGGAAACCCGCTGAATATAATACGATTGACTTTCTGGTGAACGTAAAAAAGAACAAAGTAGGAAAAGATGAGGTACACCATATATTCCAAGATGGTAAACAAATGGAAAGCGTACAAACAGTATCCCAATATAAAACATTGGTCTTATTATGTGGATTTACAGAAAAAAAACATAGTATTATGAATGCATATCAAAGTATATTGGACGATATGATTTCAACTGTAGGTGATACAATAAGCGAAGAAGAATATAAACCAGTTCCATTTCATCCAACTGAACCGCGCGACCCTTATGCCCATTTAACAAATATCATGTTAGTTGAAAAGAATGGTAAATATTTAATGCAAACAGAAGAAGGAGATATTTTTACAGAGAATATGATTGTTGAATTTAAATATGTTATAACGAATAAATCTACATGGAAATGGATTCCAATCCGGGTTCGATATGACAAAACAGCTGAATTATTAGGTGGTATTACAAAAAATTATGGAAACCCATACCATGTTGCTAATAGTAATTGGCATTCTATTCATAATCCAATTACAGAAGAAATGATAACTACCAGTGAAAACATTCCAGAGAGAGCTGATGATAATGATGATGTATATTATAGTCAAACGTCTGAAGAAACCAGTACACAAGCATTACGAGATTTTCATAATAAGTATGTAAAATCAAAATTAATATCAGCAGTTTCTAATCGTGACGATACATTGATTGATTATGCAGTTGGTAGAGCAGGTGATCTGGCGAAATGGAGGTATGCAAAATTAAAATTTATATTTGGTATTGATTATTCTTATGATAATATTCACAATGATAAAATGGGTGCTTGTGCCCGATATATAAAAGATAAAAAAAAACATAAACAGATTCCAGACGCTTTATTTATAAAGAGTGATAGTGGAAAAAATATAAGAAATAAAGAAGATGAGAATACATCAGATAAAGATAAACAAATCATAAGTGCTGTGTTTGGAACCGGTCCAAAAGACGCAGTTATGTTAGGTAAAGGTGTGTATAAAAATTATGGTATAGCAGAATCGGGATTTAATATTAGTTCATGTCAATTTGCAATGCATTATTTCTTTGAGGACGATAAAACACTTCATAATTTCCTGCGTAATTTATCTGAATGTACAAAAGTGAACGGGTATTACATAGGAACATGTTATGATGGGAAAACCGTATTTAATCTACTTCATAATAAACAAAAAAATGAAAGTATTAGTATTTTCAAAGGTGGACATAAGATATATGAAATAACGAAACAATATGATAAAACTGGATTCCCGGACGATGAATTGAGTTTAGGATACGGAATTGATATTTACCAAGAAAGTATCAACAAATTATTCCGTGAATATTTGGTTAATTTTAACTATTTTATACAATTAATGGAGGATTATGGATTCACCTTAATTACAAAAGACGAGGCAAATCATATGAGTTTACCTAACAATACTGGATTATTTAGTGAAATGTTTACACAAATGGATACCGAAACCACAATGCAACCAAATACAAAGTCCAATTATAGATATGCAGCAAACATGACGACAGAAGAAAAACAAATATCCTTTATGAACCGGTATTTTGTATTTAAAAAACTACGTAGTGTAGATGCATCAAAACTTGGTGAAATAATTGGAAAACAAAATGATATAATTGACAAAGTTGGCGTTGAAAATATACAAGAACCTCCACAACAAAAAGAACAAGTCAAGCCGACTATTAAAAAAACCAAGAAAAAAATTGTACTAAAACAATTTAGTGTCGAACAAGATGAACCAAAGCAAACACCTGTTGTCAAGCAACCTAAATTAAGAATTGTTGGTAAAATAGAATAACTTTTTCGATTTCATTTGTAATTATTTGCATTATCAAAACAATATAAATATTTATATAGTATTTATATTATCACATGTCTTATTATTTAATACCAAAAACGACTTTTTTAATTCATAAACATATTGACTATATTGAAACAGATAAACGACCTGAACCTGTAGTTTCAAATGCATTATCTGGATATTTATATGATATAAAGAAAAAGATTGAAGAACGAGAAATACAATGGGATTCTTATAAGAAATATACAAATCCTTATGAATATATCCATACTGTCATCCCGTATAAGAAAAAATGTATAGCTAAATACAAACCATTATCTCGTTCTTATTTTAAAATGATAGAAATTATTCATACTTTTCAATTATCACAAAGTTCTAAATCAATTACAACATTTCATTTGGCTGAAGGACCTGGTGGTTTTATTGAAGCCATTAGTATGGTTCGTAAAAATAAAAATGACCGGTATATTGGTATGACATTACAGGATAATGTTAGTGACCCGAATATACCTGGATGGAAAAAAGCCGAATTATTTTTAAAGCAAAACCCAAATGTATATATAGAACCAGGAGTTGATAATACCGGTAATATTTTATCGTTACCTAACCTACTCGGGTGTAAGGAATCATATGGATCATCTATTGAATTAATTACAGCCGATGGTGGATTTGATTTTTCCACAGATTTTAATAACCAAGAGGTATCAATCGCCAATTTATTATTTGCCCAAACTTGTTTTGCATTAACTATGCAAAAACAAGGCGGAACTTTTATATTGAAAATTTTTGATTGTTTTATGCAGCATACCAACGATATATTATGTATATTAAGTTCATTTTACAATAAGGTTTTTATTACAAAACCACATACAAGCCGATATGCTAACTCTGAAAAATATATTATATGTAAAGAATTTCTTTTGCCTTCATGTGACCGTTTTTTTCCTTTTATTAAAAATGCTTTCTCCAAAATGGTATTAGATACAAAAACATCTACTACTCAATATGTTCACCGTTTTTTAAATTTCTCAATCCCATTATGTTTTATTTCTAAGATTGAAGAATATAATGCTATTCTTGGACAACAACAACTTGAAAATATCCATTCTACGTTATTATTGATAGATAACATACACAATCAAGATAAAATTGATTCTTTAATAAATACAAACATACAAAAATGTATACTATTATGTACAAAATTGGGAATACCATATAATAATTTTGTATTGAATACAAACATTTTTTTGACATAAGTTTTTTTTCTTACATTTATTGATATTTTACTATATGAAAACATCAATATTATATATTTTGTCAGGTGCTTTATATTGCGTTTGCAAGTGTTGTCACAGAACATTGTTTCATTTCAGTTGAGTATTTTGAAAAGGTTGGCGTTTTCTTCATAGGATAACCTAATTTATCTTTTACCGTATACCCAGGAGAAGGAACACCATATGCCAGTGCATTTGCCACTGACCCACCAAACGCATTACGGTATGCAGCAGTTGAATTTGTTATCGAATTATATTTTTTTCGTGTTATTAAATCACTTGCTGTTACTCCACCCTGTTGTGCAAATTGGGGATTGTTTGGTTTATAGTGTAATTTTACATATAATGGTTTAATACCTGGCGTAGAAGTTGATTCATCGAATTTATATAGTTCAACACTTGTTGTATTTGCAGCGGGATAACTGTCAGAAGCAAATCCGATTGCATTTTTAAATATATTATCTTCTATGATAAATTGGGGATAAAGCCCAGCAGTAGCAGGCATTGTCCAAGTTGTCACATTACTTTCATTTGTTGGAACAGTAAAATTTGCCGTTGGGAATGCTTCCGCATCAACGCGATAAGATTGTAATTCAACTTTATCATTATTATTGTTATATGCAAACTGCATTGCATAAGTTATATTTGAACTATAATATTCATCTGTATTTCCTGTTTGGTTTTTGATTAAGTAATGCAAATTCTCAAACATTTTTTGTTTAAATATACGATTTATATCTTCTAATGCATAAAACCCAGCGGGGATTGCAACAACCTTTAGAGAATCATCAATCCATCTATAGTTAAATGCCGCACCTTCTGCTATATAATATTTTTGACAATGATTTACACCTTGGGCGACATATACATTTGCAGATGCCAAACTTGTACCAGGTTTAGCTGCCGAATCACCTTGTCTTATATAATTATATTGGTTTTGTGCAAACGTACGATTACGACTTGTTAAATATTGGTTGGAAGACGTATAATAGGTATCATTGTTTTTTCCTTCATTAAA
>Ga0233449_1002855_pt1 | contig 13164 bp, 12 predicted proteins | sample SI_124_October20_FD_183012 | JGI IMG/M metagenome (GOLD analysis project Ga0233449, IMG submission 183012) | Seawater microbial communities from Saanich Inlet, British Columbia, Canada - SI_124_October2016_200_MG | ecosystem: Environmental > Aquatic > Marine > Inlet | place: Canada: British... | reverse complement strand
ACCAAAGCCATCCCTAAAGAAATGCTGCCGGTACTTGTACAGCCATTAATCCAATATGGCGTGGAAGAGGCAATGAGTGCGGGTATTACGACTATGGCTATGGTCACTAGTAAGCACAAGCAGGCGATTAAAAATCACTTTGAGCCTCATGCAGATATTGAAGCTAGCATCAAAGGCACAGCCAAAGAAGATCTTCTTGATAGTGTAAATCACATATCTAAGCAATGCGACTTTACCTATATTAATCAGCAACAAATGCTTGGTTTGGGTCACGCGATCTATACTGGCAAGCCACTCATTGGTGATGAAACGTTTGCCGTTGTCCTGCCAGATGATTTATGTGCAAATAATGGTGATTCAGTGCTCACGCAAATGACAAAAATTTATGAACAACATCCAGAGTGTTGCATCGTAGCCATTGAAGAGGCCCCAATGGATGAGGTTGATAAATATGGCGTGATTGATGGCGAATTACTAGAAGATTCAAATAATGCTTATCGGGTCAACACTATGGTGGAGAAACCAAGTCCAGAAGACGCGCCAACTAATTTGGCGATTATTGGTCGCTACATCCTCACCCCAGAAATTTTTGATGTATTGGAAAATACTGATCCTGATAAAAATGGTGAAATTCAAATTACTGATGCACTGATGACACTAGCCAAACAAGGCAGGGTTATTGCTTATAAATTTCAAGGTAAGAGATTTGATTGTGGCAATGTCAAAGGCTTTGTGGTTGCCACTAATTATTTTGCCAAAATTGAAGGTTTAATATAATGAAAACCCCAAACACTATCTACCACAGCGCAACCGTTACTCGCGAACGTCGTAATCAGCTAAACAGCCATAAATCTGTTGTTATTTGGTTTACAAGTTTATCAGAATCAGCTCAATCAACACTTTGAAACAATACCATTGTTAAAAATATTTACATGATGATCTACCGCTTATGAGTCAACATATTTTCTATTACTTTATTACAATAGCATCGAGATTTACAGGTAGATTTGTACTATTATTCATTTTGGCTAATGCAATAACATTAAATGAATTTGGTTTGTTCACATATGCATTAACTTTGTCCGGAATTTTTTTGTTATTTTTTGATTACGGACATAATGTTCAATTATTAAAGGATATACCTAGAAATATAAGTAATATACCTATTATGGTAGGCACTTCGATTATTGTCAAGGTGCGTGTAATCGCCATAATATCGTTTATTTTTTATGCGTTTGATTTCTTTTCATTGTTAAATATATCTCATGAAGAGCAGACGACAGTAATGTTATTGTTGTTGGCAACCGTGGGAGTTGCGTTTATAAATTTATTTGTAGCACCATTTAAAGCAGTAGGTCGATTTGAAGTTGAAGCCCTTATTGCCTTTATTGATAACATATTAACAATAATAGTGGTATTAGCTGCAAATACTTACTATGGATTTGACGCTGCAATATTGGCATATTTTTTGTCTAAAACATTCATTTTTATAATGGCATTTTCCATATATAAAAGAAATTATAAAATAATCTTTTTTTCCACAAATGATAAGACTAGTTCAACCCCAATATTTCCATTAGCAATATATGAAATAATCGGCGGCTTATACCTCATGATTGACACTGTAATTCTAAAGATTTATGTGCCAAATGAAGATATTGCTATATATCAAGTTGGAATCAGATTATTGTTTGGAACACAGATAATCCTTTCTATAGTCAATTCAGTTTTTTTACCAAGATTAAGCGCAATTAAAGGCACACCTAGATTCACACTTTTATTTAGAAAATTAAATTTGCTTGTAGCTTTTACAGGCTTGACTTTATCTGCCTTCCTGTATGTGTTTGGAGAAGGTATTGTGGTATTTTTATTTGGTGATTTATTTTCTCAATTTTCCGAGCTTCTAATTTATTTTTGTTTGATTATTTTTCTTAGATATTTGACGGCTATGTACAGTGCCATTACGTTACTTGACGACAAGCATGTCATTCGTACATTTGCAATTTTATTGACAACTATTTTATTAATTATACTTGATTTTATTATCATTCCTTTGTATGGTATTAACGGTGCTGCGGTCGTTCTTTTATTTGCGCATATTTTATTGTTAGCTATTTTCATGACCCTGACTTATTTAAAATATAAAAAATTATTTATATTTTTATGATTATCAGTCGAAAAAAAATGCTGATGAGTGGCATATTCTTCATATATGTGCTGTCACTTATAATGAAAAACATCTTGAATTTTAGCGATGGAATTCAAGACTTAATGGTGATTGGATTTATTTTAACATTCCTTTTATTCAGTCCTGTAAGGCTAATAAATGGAATGGGTGTACTAGTCAGAGAAAAAATCACACTAATATTTATTTGTTTTTTTATTTATTTTATTTGGTTGTCAATCGGAAGTCGGATTTCTATTTTGGACATTGCACTTGAATTCCTTAGTATTTTTAAGTGGTTAATATATTTTTATCTTGGGTTTTTATCATCTTACGTATTAAGATTAAAAGGCCGGCAGTTTAATCTTCCTGATACAAAGCTTATGCTTATATGGGCGCTTTCGTTATTGCTATATTCGTTACTATTTTTTAATTGGAGTACGCTGCTAAATTCTGAACTTAATAGTTTATTTGGTTTTTATGAAAATTCGTATAGCTCATTGTTTTCTCAACGGTCAGTTTTTGGGTTATTTGGTTTTATTTTATTTTTATATGCGCTAAACAATAAAAATTACTCAAATAAGAATTTATTGATTTTGACATCAGTAATCTTTATTTTTATGTCTGGAAACAGAAAAATTCTAATAGCTGTCCTTATGATTATTTTATTTTTTGATTGGGTAAAATTTTTCAATATATCGGAATCATATAGAAAATTTATTAATTTATTTACAATATTGTTGCTACTTGTTATTGCTATTACAGTATCTAGCACTAGTTTTTTTAAAAAATCTGTTACAGAATATAGCAATTTAGAACAACCTAGGGTTGCAGCATATCTTATTAGCTATGAGATTTTAAAGGATAACTTCCCTATAGGGTCTGGTCCAGCAACATTTGCCTCTCGAGGGTCTATGATTGAATACAGTTCTCTTTATAGTGAATATGACTTGGACAATAGATGGGGTTTTAGGCAGGAGGATGAGGTAAAATTTCATAATGACACATATTGGGCTCAAATAATTAGTCAGTATGGCGCTATCGGCCTATTGTTATTTTTCTTCCTATCATTCTCTTTTTATAGATTAATTGACAGTATTGAGTTATTAGTGTCTCCAAAATTAATATTCACTGTTTTTTTATTAATATCAATAGTTACGCCATCACTACAGCGTATCGAAGTTGCTTTATTTGTCTTCTTCGTTTTTGGTGTTTTGACTGAATTGCAAAACAAAAAACAAACTTTAAATATAAAATAAGAAATGGAATTTATGAATAATAAATCTCCCCAGCTAAAGCTGCTATTAAATCGACTCTTTTATAAGCTAGAAAAAGGGTCCGTAAAATATTGCGTGATAGGTAATTACAAAAGCCTTCCAGAATATACATCTAATGATGTTGATTTTTGGGTTAGCGACATACGTAAAGCAGAAGAGATATTGCTAGAATCTGCAAGAAAAGTTGGGTTGTCATTATATATGCAGAATAAGACAGCCAATGGCACTAACAACTATTTCTACGATCCATCCTCAAAAGGAGTTGAAATAGTAAAAATTGATTTAATGACCGAAACAGCGTACAAGTCAATTTTTCCAATAGTTTCATCTAATTTGATCGCTAATAATATTGAAGAATACAATGGCTTTAATGTGGCGAATGAAACAATAGAAGGTGTAATGCACTTACTATATCCTTTGGTAGCATTTGGAATAGTAAAAGATAAATATAAGGATAAGCTACTCATCTTGGCTGATGATAATTTATTTAGAGAACAAGTTTTAAGCATATTAGGGGTTGAGCTAGGTCAATCCATTTTAAATAATCTTAAAAAAGGGGATTGGAAAGTTGTTGGGCACAATTATAAGAAAGTTAGGCGATATTTAATTTTTAGGACGTTTATCAAAATAGACTTCAAGAGATTGATGACATTTTCTAGTTTTTTCTCTAGCATTGTTAAAAGAGTTTTTAGTAAAAATGGGATTGTAGTTAGCTTTACTGGTATTGATGGTGCAGGAAAGACAAGTATTAAAGAATATCTAATGAAAAATTCCGACAAGTATTTTTCTAAAAATAGACGTGTTGAATTTTATTGGAGACCATTCTTGCTTCCAAGACTTTCCAAGTTGGTAAAGATGGAAGGGCAAAAAGAGGTGTATAACGAATCTGGCAGACGCTTGGTAAGTCAAAATAAAGCATCAATATTTAAAGGGATGATTAAGTACTGTTATTATGTATTAGATTTTATTTTTGGAAAAATTAAGTACTTTAAAGAATCGCATACGGGCGGATTGGTAATTTTTGATAGATACCACTTTGATAATATTGTTTATCCAGAGCGTTTTGGCTTTATTATAAATAAAGGTCTTATGCGCTTTATGGATAAATTTATTATCCCCCAGCCAGATATTTTGTTTTATTTTACTGCTGATGCGCTAGTTCTTTATGAGAGAAAACACGAGATTGATATTGATGTAATTAATGCACAGAAGAGGATGTACTCTGAAGAAATTAATTTAAGAAAAAATGTAATAACTATTGATACTGGTGTTACATTTGACGAGAGTGTTGGTAATGTTCTAAAAGAATGTTTTAGAATAATGAGTAAGAGGTACGAGAATTAACATGGACAGTCGTTTTTCTTTTGTATCATTATTTATTGATAAGGGTGATTCTATTATTCTAGGAAATAAATCTTATCTTAAAATGCGTGATCAATTTAAATATTGGAAAGAGTTAGGGTTTGATATAAAGATTAATAATATAGATCCTAGTATCAATAGGTTTGTTTATTTTTATAAAAATCGTTTTTTTTCAAAGTCTATTAAGCATTGTGATGTATTTGAGTATGTAATTGTTCCGAGCTTAGCAAATCCCAGATGGCTAATTTTAAATAAAAAAAATGCAATAAAGAGACATGGGCTTATAATTAAACCATCATCGATGACGGCAGTATTTGTATGGGAAATAGCTAAAATTTTAAATTATTTAAAATTATTTACTTTTATTTTTCCACATAGGATTGTATCTTCATTTCCATTGTGCAATGGTTTTGATCTGGATAATAAGCTATCTCCTTCTATTTTATATACAGGTGCCCCAGGCAAGTATCAAAAATTCACTGTTCAGTGTGTTGATGAAAGTTATGCGCCCACTTCATTTTTAAAACTAGCCAATACAGTGTCAGGGATTAGTAGAATTAAAAACGAGAGAGTGGCGCTAACGTGTTTAAACAAGGTGAATTTTAAAGAAATAAAAATACCTCTTTTAATTAGAGGCTTTAATTACAAAAATTTTTACGGAATCATTCAAGAAAATATTCTCAATATGGACAATATGTCTATGAATTTTTCTGAAGTTGATGAACTTGTTATTGAGGATCTGTATAGAAATTTTGAGCATCAGATTATTTCAACAAATGAATTTCTATTTGAATTAAAAGATTCTATAGATGAGCTTTATATTGGTAACAAAATTACATTGGCTTTAGATAAAGAATTGATCTTAACAGTTAGTCACGGGGACTATTTACCCTGGAATCGATTTAATGAAGGCAGAGTCTCTAAAGTCATAGATTGGGAGATGTTTGGTTTTAGGCCGATATTTTACGATTTATTTTATTTTATTTTACATGAATCATGCCTTGTTAAAAAGCATGGGGCGATTTCGGCTATCAATTCTAGCCTAGAAATAATCAAACGCATGCTCATTAGGGGGTCTCTGCCTTTGTACCAACATATTGAGACTATTGAGTTGCATCTTCTAATGAGTTATGTTTTGATCTTTTCACATTATTCTAAAAATAAATCAGACAGGGATTGTATTTTTTTAAATGAAATAAAACTTGGTGTGGAATATCTGTGCGCGCAGCAAAAAGGAATGTAAATGAAGATACTATCTATTAATAAATATTTCTGGAAAAAAGGTGGTAGTGAGTCAGTCTTCTTTAATGAAAAGAAAATGCTAGAATCTAATGGGCATTCTGTTATTCCATTTTCTATGCAAGGTGATAAGAATGAATCTAGTTTATATTCTCAATATTTTATTGACGAGGTGGATTATTCGAAAGCTGGAATAAAAAATCGCTTGTTAAGCGCTTCAAAAATAATATATTCATTTGAAGCTAAAAAGAAAATAACCAAACTTCTTTCGGATTATTCCGCTGATCTTGCGCATTTCCATATATTTCAGCATCAAATATCACCATCTGTATTTGGACCGCTTAGGAAGAAAAAAATTCCTATTATTTTGACACTTCATGATCTGAAGCCAATGTGTCCAAATTACAAAATGTATACTAATGGTCGTGTTTGTGAGGAGTGCAAAGGCGGTAAATTTTACAATTGTTTTAAGAATCGCTGTACAAAGGGCTCGTTGTTAGGAAGCACGATTAATACAGTTGAAATGTATCTTCACTATGCGATGGGCTACTATCAAGATGTTGATAGGTATATAGCTGTCAGTAAGTTTTATAAAAACAAAATGATTGAGTTCGGGTTTCCAGAATCTAAGATTAGTTACCTACCTAATTATGTAGATGTAGATGACTTCAATATTTCTGATGATAAGGGCTATGTATTATTTTTTGGTAGATTGTCCGAAGAGAAAGGTATTTCTACGTTGTTAGAGTCTGCTAAACAAAATAAAGATATACCGTATCATATTGCTGGAACTGGTCCGCTTGAAAAGGAATTCAAGCAAAAAGTTGTCAGAGAAGATCTTACTAATGTTAAATTTCTAGGATTTAAATCTGGCAAAGATTTAAAAAAGACAATATCAGAAGCAACCTGTGTTGTCATTCCTTCTGAGTGGTATGAAAACTGTCCAATGACAGTGTTGGAGTCATTAGCATCAGGCGTTCCTGTTATTGGTTCAAATATTGGTGGAATCCCTGAGCTTATTAATGATAAGGTGGATGGTTTTATCTTTAAAACTGGCAATTCTATTGACTTATTTGAAAAAATTCAGTGTATTTGGTCAGACAGAAAGTCTGCTAAAGCTATGGGGTTAATTGGAAGGGAAAAGATTGCAACAGAATTTAATTTGAGTGTACATTATGAAAAATTAATGTCAATTTATAAATCAGAAGTAGAAAAGTTGTAGAGAAATAAAATTTAAAGCAGGAGGAAGGCATGATTAAAAAATTAAAGACTTATGTAATGGGAATATCTAGAAGAAACAAGATAGATTATTTTTATTCTTTATGCGGCAATGGTTCAAAAATACTTGACGTTGGCGTTACAAGCAATGAACATAATAGCGAGGTCAACCTTTTTTTAAATGAGTTTAAATATGCAGATATCTTATACACTGGTCTTGCAATAGAGTCTATGTCTGATATAAGAAAAAAGCATCCAAATAAAAGATTTGTGGAATATGAAGGAAGGAAGATGCCATTTAATGATAATGAGTTTGATTGGGTTTTTGCCAATGCAGTTATTGAGCATGTGGGTGGAGCAAAAGAGCAAATTATTTTTATTAATGAGATGTTAAGAGTGTCAAAGAATGTTTTTTTTACAACACCTAATAAATATTTTCCGGTTGAGGCGCATACTAATACATTATTTAGACATTGGAATAGTCAGAATTTTTACAAGTGGTGTAAAGACAACAGTACTTATTGGAGTGAAAAAAATTTGGTATTATTGAGTCAGAAAGACCTTAATGGGTTGATGATAAAGTCACATGCAGCTAAATTTAAGATTATAAAAAACAAAATACTTTATTATCCAATGACCTTTACAGTTGTATGTTCTAAATAATGAAAGTATTTGTTATAGGCACAAGAGGTATTCCAGGCATTCCTGGAGGGGTTGAACAGCATTGTGAGCAATTGTATCCTTTAATTGCTAAAAATAATATTAGAGTTAAACTGTCTAGGCGTTCGTCATATGTTAAAGACAAACTAAGAGAATGGAAAGGGGTGGAATTAGTTGATATCTATTCTCCAAAAACTAAAAGCTTAGAAGTAATTATCCATACTTCTCTATCTATTATTTGTGCCAAATTCTGGGGGGCTGATATTGTACATATTCATGCAATAGGTCCGGCTATTATGACACCTTTGGCCAGAATATTAAGAATGAAAGTTGTGGTAACCAATCATGGTCCTGATTACGATAGGCAAAAATGGGGCGGGTTGGCAAAGTCAATTTTGCGCTTGGGTGAATATTTAGGCTGTAAATATGCAAACGAGGTGATTGTTATTTCTGAGCATATACGCGGTATTGTCCAAAAACGATGTAGTAGGGATAGTAACCTTATTTACAATGGCGTGCCGATACCAGAGTTGGTTACATCTACTAGTTATATTAAATCATTATCTCTTGCGCCACAAGGCTATATTATTGCTGTAGCAAGACTAGTTCCCGAGAAGGGGCTAAACGATCTTATTGATGCTTTCGAGGCGCTAGATAGTGATGTAAAGCTAGTTATTGCTGGAGATTCTGACCATGAAGATAGTTACTCAAAAGGCTTGAAAAATCGAGCTAAATTAAATGACAATATTTTTATGCCCGGATATGTGACTGGTTCAGATTTAGAGCAATTGTTTACTCATGCGCGTTTATTTGCCATGCCATCTTATCATGAGGGGTTGCCTATTGCGCTACTTGAGGCATTGAGTTATGGCTTGCCTGTTGTGGTGTCAGATATTCCTGCAAATGCTGAGGTAGGCCTTGCATCAGGGTGTTATTTCCCTGTAGGAAATGTTGAATTACTGACACATACAATAACTTCATGGTTAAAACTTGATATAAATGAAAGTTATAAACTAAATATCCAGTCCTGGGTCAGCAGAAAATATAATTGGGATAATATTTCAAATAGTACTATTTCTATGTATCAATCTCTTAATAGAGCTTAGTCTTTTATAAATGTATCTTTATGCACCTTAAACAGGCGCAACGGTATACCCCTATATTATTAAGTTTTTTTAAGCCAATCTAACCTTAAATGGCAATTAGCATAGACAATCCAGGCTTTCCAACTGATGTGTCAATTATTACAACTTATCGTTGTCAGATGAGATGCAAGATGTGTGATATTTGGGAGAATCCAACTGATTCAAAAAGAGAGGTTACAGCTGAAGAATTAGAGATGCTACCTAATTTTAAATTTGTGAATATAACTGGTGGAGAGCCATTTGTGCGTCGTGACCTAGAAGATATAGTAGAAGTAATGTATAGAAAATCTGATAGGGTGGTTATTTCAACTTCAGGCTACCATTATAAGCGAATCTTACAAATGGCAAAACGCTTCCCAAATATTGGGATTCGTGTAAGTATTGAAGGATTATCCCAGCATAATGATGATCTACGCGGTCGTGAAGGTGGATTTGATCGGGGGTTAAAGACACTACTGGGTTTGCGTGAGATGGGATGTAAGGATATTGGATTTGGCATGACTGTTTCAAATAAAAATTCAGGTGATGTTGTGTGGCTACATAGACTTGCAAAATCTTTAGGTATGGAATTTGCCACTGCTGCTTTTCATAATTCATTCTATTTTCATAAGGATGATAACTGGATTGATAATCAAGAGGTGGTTATCAACGATTTTCATAAATTAATAGAGGCGCTTCTTAAAGAAAAAAGCCCAAAAAGTTGGTTCCGGGCGTTTTTTAACTTAGGGTTGATTAACTATATACGTGGAGGCAAAAGAATGCTGCCTTGTGAAGCCGGTACAGCAAATTTTTTTATTGAGCCGTATGGAGATGTGTACCCGTGTAATGGTCTAGAAGATAGATATTGGAAAGAAAATATGGGCAATATCCGGGATGTTGATTCATTCGAAGAGTTGTGGCATAGCGAACAGTCCAAGAAAGTTAGGGGCTTGGTAAGCACTTGCCCGAAAAACTGTTGGATGGTTGGTACGGCAGCCCCAGTTATGAAAAAGTATATAAAAAATCCTGCCATATGGGTACTTAAAAACAAAATTAAGAGCATGCTTGGAAAACCCATTTGTATTGATGAAATACCGCAATTTGATGTTGGTCAAAATCCACTACAAGGTGACTTGCGTGGTGGAAATGCTATTTCTAAAAAGAATAATGAAATTGAGTTGGAAAATTACACTCTTACTGAAGATGAGCTGGTAGATATGTTAGCTGATTAATGGACATTTTGATTGTTGGCGGTGCAGGCTATATAGGCGCACACATGGTTAAGATGTTAGTTAATTCGGGCCATGATGTGGTGGTTTTGGATAATCTATCAACCGGGTTTCGTGAATTAGCTAAATACGGAGAGTTGGTTGTTGGTGATTTGGCAGATGAAAGCTTATTAGAAGACTTGTTTTCAAAGTATCAATTTGATGGGGTGATGCATTTCGCAGCTGCTAGCTTGGTGGGTGAGTCGATGGTTAATCCTGCTAAGTATTATCGTAATAATGTATCTAACACGATTAACTTGCTTGATGCTATGATAAAACATGAGGTGAAGTGCTTTGTGTTCTCATCAAGTGCTGCTGTGTATGGAGAGCCCAATAGTGATTTGATTGACGAGGAGCATGCAAAAGATCCTATCAATCCTTATGGCTCTACCAAGTTAATGATTGAGCGTATATTGTCAGATTATGCATCTGCTTATGGATTGAACTCTATCTCACTCAGGTATTTTAATGCATGTGGTGCTGACCCTGAGGGTGAGTTGGGCGAGTGTCATGACCCTGAAACACATTTAATCCCACTTATTTTGCAAGCTGCTTCTGGTCGAAGAGAATCAATCACAGTGTTTGGACGTGATTATGCAACTGATGACGGCACTTGTGTGCGTGATTATGTTCATATTAATGACTTATGCACTGCACATGCTTTGGCTTTAGATAAGTTAACCTCTTCAAATAATGCTGGTGCTTTATCATATAACCTTGGTAATAGCTCAGGGTTTTCAGTGCAGCAAGTGATTGATGTAGTGCAAACCGTAGTAAGTAAAGATGGATACTCTGTGACAGTGGTAGATGGAGAGCGTAGGGCGGGTGACCCTGCCGCACTTGTGGCAAATGCCGCTAAGGCTAAGTCTGAGTTAGGTTGGCAGCCTGAGTATGATGATCTGGAAGTGATTGTTAGTCATGCCTGGGGATGGGAGAAGAAATTAGCGGAGATTGATTGATGACTGTTTATTAATAAGCATTCTTGTTAATAAAGCCTTTCCATATTGTTATAAAGATGATTTTTATATCAAGCCATAGCGTCCATCTGTTAATATATTTTAGGTCCATATTTATTCTGTTCTTCATTTTGTCCAGCGTATTAGTTTGCCCTCGCCAACCATTAATTTGAGCTAGCCCTGTAATGCCTGGCTTAACTAGAAACCTTTGGTTATATTCAGGGATTAGCTTGCCGTACTCTAAATCATGCGCTACAGCGTGAGGCCTAGGGCCGACAATACTCATTGTGCCCTGGATAACGTTTATAAATTGTGGCAGTTCGTCTAGACTGGTCTTTCTTAAAAATTTACCAACAGAGGTTGTGCGAGGATCATTCTTGCTTGCTTGTTTAACAACCGATCCATTATCTTGTGCTGTCATTGATCGAAATTTATAAACAATGATTTCTGTATTGTTAATTCCGCCACGTTTTTGTTTGAAGATCACAGGACCCTTTGAATCTATTTTAATTGCCACGGCAATAATTAACATTACTGGGCTAATCAAGATCAAGATGGTAGTTGCTAATACAATATCCTCTATTGTTTTTATGGCTGCATATAATTTCATATTGCACCATATTAACTGTATTTCATATTGCACCTTAAACAGGCGCATAGCATCAATAAACTAGACTAACTCTTTTATTTTGTATGCCAATTTCTTTATGAAATTTATTTCAATATTGTTTCTGCTGCTCTCTTTAGAGTCATGGGCTAATGAGGCAGATCAAAAATCGAAATATTTAGATTTGACATTAGCAGGTGATATCCTTAATGAGGTTGTTACAGATATTCCAGATGATTTAATTGGCATTGTTCGAGCGCCGTTTGATAGTCCTGACGCTGCGAGAGATTATGCACTCATTCTTGGCGGTTTAATTTTGGCCGATAAGTACACTACAGAATTCTACCAAGACCACATAGAAGATCAGTTTGATATTGTGGATATTCCTGTTGAGCCTAATGGCGATAAATTTCCATCAAGTATCAGCTCATCTGGTCGTTACCTTGTGTTGGGCTTGAGTGGTGCTTATGCAGGATCAGTGATCGCATCTGATGCCAAAGGGCAGGCTGCAGCTTTATTATCAGCCAAGGCGATGACCTATTCTTATGTCACTTCACATGTAATCCTTAAGACATTGTTTGGTAGAAATCGCCCGCATCGTTATTTAAGTAATTGTGGCAAAGCTGGAGAAGAGGTTAAGCCAGGATTTACTTGCGATAATTTGGACTTTGGTAATACGCGTGATAATTTCTTTAAGTCAGGTGGTAACGGAACGGGAATGCCATCGTTCCACGCTACTATGTTGTTTTCAGTAGCCAGAGTTTATCAGCAAACTTATGATGATTATTTAATACCTTATTCGGTAGCAGCGGCGCTTTTTGCTCATGAAGGCAAGGGGCACAACCACTGGGTATCGGATTTGTTTTTAGGTGGTATTATCGGCACAGTGATTGGCGATGTAGTGACTGATAATTTCTTTGGTGATAATGAAGATATAGCTTTGGAGCCGGTTATTGCAGAAGAAAGCCAAGGTGTTAATTTGAGTTACCGTTTCTAGGGTTTATTGCTTTGTTTAATAGTGTATTAATAGTTTGTGTAGGTAATGTGTGTCGCAGCCCAATGGCTGAGGCGCTATTAAAGCATAGACTGGCTAATCAATACAAAAATATTCAGATTGCCTCTGCTGGATTAGGCGCTTTGGTAGGTCATGGCGCTGATGCAACTGCACAGAGCTTGATGAGTAAAATGGATATTAATCTTTCTGAGCATAAGGCGCAACAACTCAATACACAATTAATCAGTGAATATGATTTGATATTGGTAATGGAAAAGGGCCATATCAATGCCGT
>Ga0233449_1002847_pt1 | contig 13196 bp, 11 predicted proteins | sample SI_124_October20_FD_183012 | JGI IMG/M metagenome (GOLD analysis project Ga0233449, IMG submission 183012) | Seawater microbial communities from Saanich Inlet, British Columbia, Canada - SI_124_October2016_200_MG | ecosystem: Environmental > Aquatic > Marine > Inlet | place: Canada: British... | reverse complement strand
TACAGTTCGCATGGTGAATCCATTTGGGTTAGCTTCATACGGATTTTTTTGATCCCATTCTTTAATTCGATCACGCCATGAATCCACCGCCAACCGATGAATGTGAGGGTGAGCTAAAAGTTGTTGAATGAATAGTTTAGCATCGGAATGGATCGGTAAATCAGTGGTGACCAATTTCCCTAATTCAGCAGAATCGATATCAACATGAACGATTTTTGCGTTCTCTCCAAAGCTGTCATAACGTCCAACAATTCGATCATCAAAACGTGATCCAATGTTGAAAATCAAATCCGCGTGGTGAACGGCAAGGTTGGCATGAAAAAATCCATGCATTCCTAACATCCCTAAATTGTTTGGATTGTCTTGAGGGAGCACTCCTTTTGCAAGAAGCGTTGTCACGGTTGGAATGCCGAGGGTATTCACCAGATCATTTGCCAACGCATCGGAGCCAGAATGTTTGATCCCTTGTCCAAGGAGCATCACAGGGCGTTTCGCTTCGTCGAGAAGTTCAATCACTTCTTGGATAGTATTAACGTCGATGGGGTCAAAAGCTTTTGTGGTGGAATCCGTCCCTGCATTTTCGATGGGGGGGATTTCAAAGTGGCGCGGATGTTCGGCTGCCATGATGTTTTTGGGAACGTCCACATGGACAGGTCCAGGTCGTCCACTGGTCGCGATGTGAATCGCTTCGGTGATGATACGAACAATGTCGAGTGGATTCTCTACTAAGTAATTGTGTTTGGTGATGTTGAGCGTTATCCCCGTCATGTCCACTTCTTGGAACATGTCTTTCCCAATCATTTCTAGAGGGACCTGTCCGGTGATAGCAAGCATTGGAATTGAATCCAACATAGCATCAGCAATTCCCGTGATGAGGTTAGTTCCTCCTGGTCCAGACGTTGCACAGCACACGCCAATTTCTTTTGTTGTACGTGCCCAACCTTGAGCCGCAAATGCTGCGCCTTGTTCGTGTCGGGTGAGGACGTGTTTTATTTCAGGGTGATGAGGCAACGCGTCATAAAAAGGAAGAATCGCACCACCTGGGTATCCAAAGATTGTCGAGACTCCATGGGCTTTGAGAACATCGAGTATCGCATCTGAAACGGTGTAAGGACGGGAATCAGTCATGATGAAAAGTTAGAACGTTTAATTTTTAAATAAAAAATCTCGCCAGGTGGCGAGTTTCTGTGAGTCGTAACAATGAAGTTCAATCACACAGCACTCGCCTTCTCAGTAATAATCACTGAGACGACTGAAATACCGATAATGAGGAGAGACTTATTGTTCATGTTGAAGAGACTATAACTTCAAACCACATGCTTGACAAGCAGTTCTGGCTTCCTTAGCATTGGGCTCATAACAAACTACAACCATGAGTTTTAAATCCGAAGTGGAGGAATCGTATGAACGTATTTCTAAGTATTTGCATAAAGTACCGCTCATCCGCTCAGACTATTTTTCTGAAAAACTAAATTGTAATTTGTATTTCAAATTGGACAATATTCAACACACCGGCTCGTTCAAAGTCCGGGGAGCATTGAGTCGCGCGTCTCTTTTAGATGACGAACATATTGAGAAAGGATTTGTGACAGCTTCAGGCGGAAATCATGGGTTGGGCGTGTGTTATGCCGCGAAGATTTTTAATACAACCGCGCGGATTTATGTGCCAGAGGCCACGCCAGAATTCAAGAAACAAAAGATTCGAGACATGGGTGGAGAGGTTTTAATTCACGGGAATTCTATTTGTGAAGCTTCTTATAAAGCGATTGATTACGCGGAACAAAATGACAAAACGTATATTCACGGATTTAATGACGAGGATGTGATTCGTGGACAAGGAACGTTGGGATTAGAGATTTTGAATGAGTTACCAGAAACCGACATGATCATCGCTTCGATTGGTGGTGGTGGATTGATTGCGGGAATCGCAGGGTATGCAAAAGAGGTTAAGCCAGAAATTAAAATTTACGGTGCCCAAACAAAAGGGTGTGACGCGATGCGAAAAAGTTTAGATGCGGGGACAAATATTGTGATGGGAAAAGTGACCTCGATCGCGGAAAGTTTGGCAATTAGTCAGGTGGCTAAACGAACGTTGGAGTATGTGGAAAGATGGGTGGACGATGTTTGTGTCGTGACAGATGATGAGGCGATGAAAGATGTGGTCAAGATTTTGCAGTACGAAAAACAGTTGGTTGAACCAGCCGCTTCATGCAGTTTGTCTATTCTGACCACTGGTCAGGTTGAAGACATTGAAGGGAAAAATATCGTGGTGGTTTTGTGTGGATCGAATTTTCCTGTAGAACGATTGAAGGAGTATTTATAGAAAACGGAGCACATGAATCGCCTGAAAGAAACGATATCAATGATTCGCTCGTATACGATCTAATCATTGATTCGGCCATTTTCTTTCAGGCAATCCACGCACTCCGCTTTCTATCATAATCAGTAACCTTAGAGCAAAATGAACCCACATAAAATCGCCGTATTGTCAGGAGATGGAATTGGACCAGAAGTGATGGCAGAAGCGATTAAGGTCTTGGATGTGGTGGCGGATAAATTTGGTCATGATTTTGAATGTGAGGACGCGTTGATTGGAGGCGCGGCGTACGAAGCCAAAGGCACACATTTCCCCGAAGAAACATTGAAAATTTGTGAACGAAGTGACGCGATTTTATTTGGATCAGTTGGTGGACCAGTGGATCAACAAGACAATCCTAAATGGAAAGATTCGGAAAAGAACTCATTGCTTGGATTACGAAAGGCCTTGAATTTAGGGGTAAATATTCGACCAGCAAAAGTGTATTCGATGCTTTCAGATCTTTCGCCACTCAAAAAAGAAATCATTGAATCGGGCATTGATTTGGTGGTGATTCGTGAATTGGTGAGTGGGATTTATTTTGGTGAACATGTGACAGAGGGAGATGAGGCACGTGACGTGATGAGGTATTCAGTCCTAGAAATTGAAAGAGTGATGAAGTTTGCGTTTGAAACGGCGATATCGAGAGGGCAAAAATTGACCGTTGTGGACAAGGCAAATGTTCTTGATACCAGTCGATTATGGCGACGAGTGGCCAATGAGATGTCTGGACAATACGCGGAGGTTGAATTGGAATTCATGTACATCGACAATGCTGTGATGCAAATGATCAAAAACCCATCGCAGTTTGATGTGGTTGCAACAAGCAATATGTTTGGCGATATTTTGAGTGACGCAGCCTCAGTTTTACCAGGATCTTTGGGATTGATGCCATCAGCCAGTTTGGGAGATACGATTCATTTATACGAACCCATCGGAGGTTCAGCTCCTGACATAGCCGGAAAAGGAATCGCTAATCCAATCGCTCAGATTTTATCCGCAGCAATGATGTTACGGATTTCTTTCGAAATGGAAAAAGAAGCAACCGCGATAGAATCAGCCGTGCGGATAGTATTGGAAAATGGTGGACGAACGGGAGATATTGGAAGAGGCAGTGAAAAGGTTTGGGGAACAGTTGAAATGGGAGAGGCAATTCGGGGCGAAATTTAGTCGTTTGGTGTTCTCCTAAACTTGACTTCCCCTCATCCCCTGATTAATATCAAATCAATATGAATCAAAAATTGCTCAACACACTTCTGCTCGAACTCCTTATCTAAGGGGCTTGTGTCGCGTGTCTAAGCAATCGTCGCATCAAGCTCCTCGATCTCTGAAGGAGTTCTTTTTATTTATGCTTTTAACTCACCCCACCATGTCATCCAAACAAAATCACATTCGTATTTTCGACACCTCGTTACGAGATGGAGAGCAGTCTCCAGGAAACTCAATGAACTTAAAAGAAAAGCTTCGCATGGCAAAACAACTTGAACGTTTGGGGGTAGATGTGATTGAAGCGGGGTTTCCCATCACCTCACGACAAGACTTTGAAGCCGTACGAGAAATCGCCAAAGCAATCCAAAATGCTGAGGTGTGTGGATTGGCACGAGCAGTTGAAAAAGACATTCAAACCGCGTGGGACGCGTTGCAATATGGAACCAAACCACGGATTCATACGTTCATCGCCACCAGTCCGATTCACATGGAACATAAGTTGAAAAAATCTCCCAAGGAAGTGATTGAAATGGCAGTGAAGGCTGTGACATTCGCCAAATCATTGTGTCCACGGGTGGAATTTTCTCCGGAAGATGCGTTTCGATCAGAGCCAGAATTCATTTACAAAGTGTTGACCGCGGTGATAGAGGCTGGCGCAGATGTGGTGAATATTCCGGACACTGTTGGATACAGCACTCCTTCCGAATACGGAAAACTAATCGAAGGCATTATGAAAAACGTTCCCGGAATTGAAGACGTGATTGTCTCAACACATTGTCATAACGACTTGGGAATGGCGGTGGCGAATTCATTGGCTGGAGTTCAAAATGGTGCACGTCAGGTGGAATGCACGATCAATGGGATTGGTGAACGCGCCGGAAATGCTTCTTTAGAAGAAGTGGTGATGGCCATTCACACGCGCAAAGATTTCTTTGATATTTCCACAAGAATCAAAACTCAAGAAATTTATCCATCTAGTCGTTTGCTCACCTCCATTACAGGAGTGCCGGTTCAGCCAAACAAGGCCGTGGTGGGAGCAAATGCGTTTGCTCATGAATCGGGAATTCATCAAGATGGCGTGTTGAAAGAACGCACCACCTACGAGATCATGAAAGCGGAAGACATTGGATTGGACAGCAATCGATTGGTGTTGGGAAAACATTCGGGACGCCATGCATTGAAAGATCGGTTAGAAGCGTTGGGTTATGAGATGAGTGATGAAGAATTGAATGATCTATTCGGTCGATTCAAAGAACTCGCCGACAAAAAGAAAGTGATCTATGACGAAGATTTGGTGTTGTTGGTGAATCAAGCCACGCATCAAGACGCGATGTTTACATTTAAAGAAATGAAAGTGACATCTGGAAATGCCGAAACTCCACAAGCGGAGGTCACGCTCATCGCCAAAAATGGAAAAGAAATGCAGGCCACTGCAGAGGGGGATGGACCAGTGGATTCCGCGTATCAATGTGTGAATAAAATCATGGAAGTGGAGAATCAACTCATGGAATATTCAGTGAATGCGGTGACGGAAGGGATTGATGCTCAAGCCACTGTGAACGTTCAAGTTCAGGTTGGGAGTCGGATTTTTTCTGATGGAGGAAGTGACACGGACATCATCGTGGCAAGTGTGAAGGCTTATATTGGAGCGCTCAACAAAGCCCTCATCATAAGTGAAATGAAGGGTGAAAAACATCACGCCGTTTTATTTGAAAAAGTAACCGTTTAAATCATCATGACAAAAAATATCATTGATAAAATTTGGGAGCAGCACGTTGTGAGTCAGGAAGAAGGTCATCCAGCAATTTTTGCGATTGATCTTCAATTGCTCCATGAGGTCACTTCAGCACAGGCATTTGCGATGCTTCGTGATAAAAATTTGGATGTTTGGAATCGAGGTCATTTTCTTGCAACCGTGGATCACTCCATTCCTACTCGTAAAAACCGCGAGGTGATTTACGATTTGAAAGCACGTAAACAGGTGGAGATGATTCGGAGCAATGTGAAAGATTTCGACATTCCATTTTACGATTTTGAAAGTGGGTATCAAGGAATTGTGCATGTGATTGGTCCGGAGTTGGGAATCACTCAACCCGGAATGACGATCGTTTGTGGGGATAGTCACACCTCAACACATGGGGCGTTTGGAGCATTGGCTTTTGGAGTGGGAACAACGGAAGTTGGATTGGTATTGGCCACTGGCTGTATTCTTCAAAAAAAACCAAAAACCATGCGCGTGAATTTTGAGGGATCTTTTAAGCCAGGAGTGTTTTCAAAAGACGCGATCTTGGCGCTCATTGCACGAATTGGAATTGGAGGGGCGAATGGTCACATCATTGAATACGCAGGGGAAGCCATTCGTAATATGACGATGGAAGAGCGGATGACCATGTGCAACATGAGCATTGAATGTGGGGCACGAGCGGGAGTGATTTCTCCTGATGAAGTCACGTTTGATTACATCAAAAACCGTCCATTTGCACCTAAGGAAGAAGACTGGAATCAGGCAATTGAGTACTGGAAAAGTTTAGCCAGTGATCGTGGAGCAACGTACGATAAAGCCATCACGATTGATGTGGATGAGTTGGATCCTATGGTGACTTGGGGAACCAATCCAGGGCAGGGAATAGAAATCACAAAAAAAATACCATTCATAAAAGATCTTCCAGCCAAGGAATACACCACGGCAAAAAAGGCCCTTGATTATATCAAGTTGAATGAAGGAGATAAGATTGAAGGCACGCCAATTGATTGGGCATTTTTAGGATCATGCACGAATGCTCGGATAAGTGATTTGCGAATTGCTGCTGGATTATTGAAAGGTAAAAAGATTCATCCAGAGGTGAAGTTTTATGTGGTGCCTGGGTCAGAAAAAGTAGAAGCGCAGGCGGAGAAAGAAGGCCTCGCAGATATTTTTAGAGACGCAGGGGCGCAGTGGAGACGTCCTGGATGCAGCATGTGTTTGGGGATGAATGACGACAAAGTCCCGGAAGGCTCGAGGTGTATTAGCAGTAGTAATCGGAATTTTGTAGGACGCCAGGGGCCAGGGAGTCGAACGCATTTGGCCAGTCCAGCGACGGTGGTTGTCTCTGCCATTAAAGGGAAAATCACGTCGCCCGTTCATTCATTTAATTAAAAACAAATTCAAACATGCAGCCATTTAAAAAAATAATCAGCCAAGTTGTCCCGATTCCATTAAACGATATCGACACGGACATGATCATTCCCGCTCAGTATTTAACAAGTATTAGTAAAGAGGGCTATGGAGAAAATTGTTTTCGCCGATTGAGAGATGAAGATAAAAATTTCCCACTGAATCAAGATGACTACAAGAATTCAAAAATCTTGGTTGCTCAACACAATTTCGGGTGTGGTTCATCAAGAGAACACGCGGTGTGGGCATTGATGGGATGGGGATTTCGAGTAGTGATTGCCGTCTCATTTGCTGATATTTTTAAGAGCAACAGTGGAAAGAATGGAATGGTTTTAGTCGAACTCCCAGAAGAAGTGGTGATGGAAATAGTAAACGCTTCGGAATCTGGTGAGTATCAAGTCTCAGTTGATTTAGAGTCTCAGGTCCTCACGTTACCGGATGGAGCTTCTCATAAATTCCCTTACGATCAGTTTAGAAAATCGTGCATCTTGAAAGGCTACGATGATTTGGATTATTTGATGTCTCGAAAGAAGAAGATTGAAAATTTTCAAAAAAAGCGTGAGGAGAATTTATTCTACTCAACGCTTAATTCGAATCGGTGAGAGTGATTAGGCGAGTTAGGAAAAGAAAAGAGTGTAGAAGTCGTGGCTTGACTTAGTGGAGAGAAATATGGTTTAATATAGCCATGAGTCTATTCATTCAAAATAATGCCCAACAACAAAACAACCAAACATGGTTGGGCGACTTGCGTGAATAAATAATAAAAAGTTCAAAAGTAAGCGTCCAGCCAGCTGGGCGTTTTTTTGTATTCTATTTTTCTAAAATCTTTTCACATGTTTATTACATTTCTATTCAAAGGCCTATTGCTTGGACTATTTTTAGCCATGCCCATTGGTCCAATCGCGTTGCTCTGCATTTCAAATACATTAGAAAAAGGGCGTGCGGCAGGATTAGCAACAGGTTTAGGGGCGGCAACCGCAGATGGTATTTATGGGATATTGGGGTCATTGGGATTTGCCGTGATCGCCACATCCTTGAGTTTATATGCGGTCTGGATAAAAGCCATTGGTGGATGTTTTCTCTTATATCTAGGGCATCATATTCTTAAAGAAAAAATCAGTAAAAAGCGGGCGGATATCTCAAGTAAGACATTATTGAAAACGTACTGCTTGGTGATTCTATTGACCCTCATGAATCCCACCACAATATTAACGTTCATGGGGGCATTTGCAGGGATGGGAGTTGGAAATACAAATGGTGATTTGGTCTTGAGTTTATATTTGGGAGTTGGGGTTTTACTCGGATCAATCCTTTGGCATTCATTATTGGTGAGTGGTGCCACTCTTTTGAGAGAGCGAATTAAGACTAAACATTTGATTTGGGTGAATAAAGCATCGGGGGTGTTGATTGGAGGCTTTGGTTGTTTGTCGCTGGGGAGTTTGTTTTGGGGGTAAATAAAAAAAGGGGAGACCAATGGTCGCCCCTTTCCTAATTCTTCTAAAAATATTTACCGTTGAAACATTCCTCGAATCTTTCGACCAACCACTTCAATATCATGTTCTCCTTCTTTCTTTCGCATTGAATGAAGATTTTCCATGTTGTTTTTTTCTGCTTCTTCAATCCATTGTTTAGCAAAGGTTCCATCTTCCACTTCTTTCAAAATCTTTCGCATTTCATCTTTTGCCGCTTCTGTGATCACACGATTTCCTCGAGTGTGTCCTCCATATTCAGCGGTGTTAGAAACCACTTCCCACATCTTTTCTAAACCTCCTTCATTCACTAGATCGGTGATGAGTTTCACTTCATGTAAACATTCAAAGTAAGCAAGTTCTGGCGGGTATCCAGCTTCGGTTAATACTTCAAATCCAGCTTTGATGAGAGCTGCCAATCCTCCACAAAGAATCGCTTGTTCTCCGAATAGATCTTCGTAAGTTTCTTGAGCAAAGGTGCATTCGAACGCTCCTGCTTTGGTGAAGAACATAGACTTAGCCATCGCAAGGGCGATGTCTTTCGCATTTCCTTCTGGCGTATCAACATGAACCGCAATCAAGGCCGGCACTCCAAATCCTTGTTTATACATTTTGTATTCTTCCGTTCCTGGCGCTTTTGGCGCCACCATGATCACACCAATTCCCTCTGGAGGAGTGATTCGATCGTAAACAATATTGAATCCATGGGAGAAACTTAAGATATTTCCCGCTTCTAGGTGAGGCTCAATGTCCGCTTCATAAACGGCTTTTTGCCATTCATCTGGGATGAGAACGTGAACAATGTCTCCACGTTTAGTCGCATCTGCAATCGTAGCCACTTCGAGTCCATCTTCTTGAACAAGTTTCCAAGACGCGCCTCCTTCACGAGCGCCCACAATAACCTTGAGTCCAGATTCATGCATCATTCGGGCTTGTGCACGACCTTGTGCGCCGTAACCGATCACGGCAATGGTCTTTCCTTCGAGCAAGGAAACATCAGCATCCTCGTCATGATATAAATTCACTTCAGACATTTTAAATGGGTTAAGAGTTAATAAATTGTTTATAAGTTTGTAATGGGAGATATGTTAGCCTGTTTTTGTAGGTGGTTAGCCCCCGGGTGGGAGGGGATAAAGAGACAAGAATCAAGAAGTCACCGCTCCCTTAGAAGCACTAGAAACCAGCTTCGCATACTTCGCCAGCACTCCACGTTTATATCGAGGCTCTGGCGCTGTCCATTTGGCTCGTCTTGCTTCCATTTCTTCATCACTCACATCCACACTCACCGTTTTATCTTTCGGATTGATCGTTACAATATCTCCTTCTTTTAAAAGCCCTATAGGTCCACCCACCACCGCTTCCGGGGCAACGTGTCCGAGCATGATCCCATGTGTTCCTCCAGAGAATCGGCCATCAGTTATTAAAGCAACATCTTTCCCTAATCCAGCGCCCATAAGTGCCGCAGACGGCGACAACATTTCTCGCATTCCTGGACCACCTTTTGGTCCTTCCGTTCGAATGATGATCACATCGCCTTTCACAATGGTTCCATCCAAGACGGCATCCAGTGCCGCTTCCTCAGTTTCATAAACCCTCGCAGGGCCGGTGTGATGATCGATTATTTTTCCACTCAATTTTAAAACCGATCCTTCGGGCGCCAAGTTTCCATGCAAGATTGTGATGTGATGTCCAGGAGGAGAATAGGGCTCTTCTAGTGAGTAAATCACCTTCTGATCCGTCGGCCTCGCTGGCGCATCTGCTAAATTCTCAGCGATGGTTTTTCCAGTAACGGTTAAACAATCTCCATGAATCAATCCCGCATCAAGTAAAACTTTCATGACCATGGGAATCCCTCCAATCTCATCTAAGTCTGCCATCACATAATCTCCAAAAGGTTTAAAGTTTCCAATCAGTGGAGTCTTTTCAGCAATCCGATTGAAATCTTCCAATTCCAATTCAACGTCGGCTTCATGTGCGAGCGACAATAGGTGCAGCACTGCATTCGTTGATCCACCCAATGCCATCATCACGGTGATCGCATTTTCAAACGCTTTGCGTGTCATGATGTCACGCGCTCGTGTTCCATTTTTCATCAAATTAAAGAGTGCTTCCACCGTGTCTGTGCAATCTTTTTTCTTGGCTTCAGATAAAATATTTTCAGTGGTCACCGCAGGATGAGAGGCCGTTCCTGTGAGACTCATTCCCAACGCTTCAATACAAGACGCCATGGTATTGGCGGTGAACATTCCTCCACACGCTCCAGATCCTGGACACGAATGACATTCAATTTCTTTCAATTCCGCATCGTCAATTTTCCCTTTTGAATGAGCACCAATGCTTTCAAACGCACTAACAATCGTGAGATCTCGGCCTTCGTATTTCCCAGGAAGAATCGTTCCTCCATATAGGGTGAGGCCAATCGAGTTGTTTCGAGCGAGAGGAATCAAAGCTCCAGGAATGCTTTTGTCACATCCCCCAATCGTGATAATCCCATCCGCCGAATACCCTTCATGCATGGTTTCAATACAGTCAGCGATTAGCTCTCGACTCATCAATGAATATTTCATTCCTTCCATCCCCATGGTTTCTCCATCACTGATCACAGGCGTTCCAAAAACAAACGGCATGCCGCCGGCAGATTTCACGGAGTCAAATAAGACATCTCCCATGTCACGTATGTGTGCATTACAGGGAGTGGCATTGGTGTGAGTGACCGCAAGCGTCACAATGGGTTTATCAAAGTCTTCATCTTTAAAGTCCACTGCACGGAGCATCGCACGCGCGGCTGAGCGTTTCGCCCAGTCATCTCCACCACGATGTCCCACCAATTTTCGACTCGTTTCGTTGAGTTCAGTCATTTTATACAAGGGTTAAATAATGATCGTAAGAAGGTGATCGTCCATGAACCACATTCATGTACGCCTCTTTTATTTGTGAAGTGATCGGCCCAGCCGTTCCCTCTCCATAAACATGATCATTGATCGAAGCGATGGGAGAAACTTCAGCCGCCGTTCCTGTAAAGAACGCTTCGTCCGCTGACCATAAATCGTCAGGGGAGAGGATCATTTCTTTGACGTCATGACCTAAATCATTGGCGATTTGTTTAACCGTGTCTCGAGTGATTCCAGGCAGAATAGACTTTTTTTGAGGAGTGAGGATTGTGCCGTCTTTGACTAAAAATAAATTCTCTCCAGGACCTTCCGCAACATTCCCTTCGTAATCCAAGAAAAGCGCTTCATGGAAATCAGTGCCTTTGAGGGCCAAAACCGCCAAAATACTGTTCACATAATGACCGGTGATCTTGGCATCAGATACCGTGGATTGAGGATGAATACGAATATAGTCACTGATCTGAACCTTCACTGCGTCATGTGATAAATATTTACCCCACGGCCAACACGCAACGATTGTATCCACAGGCGCTCCCACAGGATTTAGCCCCATCTTTCCATACCCAAAATAAATCAACGGACGAATGTATCCTTGTTCCAATCCATTCTCTCTAACCGTTTTAATCACCGCCTTTGTGAGCTCTTCCACCGAATAACCCACTTCCATGTCTAAGACATCTGCCGAATACATCAAACGCTCCATGTGTTCTTTGAGGCGAAAAATCGCCGTGCCTTTATCGGTTTTATAGCATCGAATTCCTTCAAAGACTCCACCTCCATAGTGGAGTGTATGAGTGAGGACATGAGTGGTGGCACTGTCCCAAGGAACAAGTTTTCCATTCATCCAGATGGTTTCGGTGGTTTCCATGAGGGAATAATTAGTAATAAAAAAATCTCGCCGTGTAGAGGACGAGTTCAGTTATCATTAACGGTGAACTCGTGCCCTAGAGTAGGACGTCGACGAGAATCACTGAAATGACGGGTGGAAATGAATTCATATTGAATAAAATGTAGTGGTGGCAGCTGGATTCGTCAAGAAAAAGAGAGGGGGAGGGCTTGGAGAATAAGGCAAAATAAGTTATAAATAACTCTTATATTTATGCATTGAACTCATGGCGTTAACAGCTCGCAGAATAGTGATGACCATTCCAGGTGATGACAGCACAGACATTGCGGAAGGAATTCCAGTGGATGGAGGCATAGCGGCGCTTGATTTTGGAGAAGACGATTCGGATGAATTTGCGACAACAAGTTTTATAGGAATGACAGAAGTGAATTGCTTAACTCTATTAGAAGGATCTGTGGCTTATGAAATTGAATCTTACGATGATGAGTATGGCGAAGCTCAGGACACAGACCCAGGATGGTTGAACGTGGGAGAAGAATTGGTCTTATCGCAAGGAGCGGTGGTTCATTTTATTCAGTATGTGAGACGAGTGGTTTTAGATGTTTCGCGAGGAGGATTTATTCATCTAATGGATGGAGCAGAAAATCCATCAGTGGTAGAGCAGGGCATAACCAGTAGGTACAAAGGTCCACTGTTTGATTGAGGTTAGGCAGGGGGCTATTTCCCTAGTCTTCTTATCTATAGTACAATAATTCTAATCTTTTCATATTTAACCCTCCCAAACATGGCAAAGAAAAAATGTAACTTCAATTGCATCGCTAAGGTCTTACTCGTTATCGGTGGCCTCAACTTGGGTGTCATCGGTGCTGGAATGCTTTCCGGAAACGAATGGGACCTACTCAATTCGCTCCTCGGCTCATGGCCAACAGTAGAAGGACTGGTCTACTTAGTTGTAGGTCTTTGCGCTCTCTGGATTGGAAAAGCATGCTGCATGGCATGTAAAGATGGAAAGTGTAGCTAAATATACCCCCCATATAAAAAAGGCTTCTAGTTCATTTGAATTGGGGGCCTTTTTTAGAATAGATGATCCAAGGCCAAGATCACGGCATGCATTTGATGTTGCGTCACATCAATCCGTAATAGTGCTTCATCGTCTTTATTCATCACTCCTCCAATCGCTAATTCGTCTTCGGTCGGATTCTCTTCAAGAAACTCATTTTCAGCCGGTCCACCCACTTGCCAACTAGTGAGTTGATAAAGGCCTTCATCA
>Ga0233449_1002840_pt1 | contig 13221 bp, 9 predicted proteins | sample SI_124_October20_FD_183012 | JGI IMG/M metagenome (GOLD analysis project Ga0233449, IMG submission 183012) | Seawater microbial communities from Saanich Inlet, British Columbia, Canada - SI_124_October2016_200_MG | ecosystem: Environmental > Aquatic > Marine > Inlet | place: Canada: British... | reverse complement strand
TCTCGTAATCCTGTTGCAAAGGGGATGGCTCCTTGTTCCTTTTGTGGTGTATTCCGCCGCCAAGGAATAATACATTTAGCAAAGAGAGTAAATGCAAGTGTGGTTGCACTGGGGCATAACCTCGATGATATGGCACAAAGTGTATTGATGAATATGCAAAAGGCAGATTTGGACAGAACTCTAAGGTTGGCTCCCCACACAAGTACTCCTCTTGCAGGAATGACTCCAAGAATAGTTCCCTTGCGTTGGGTTCCCGAGCGTGAAATACATGCTTATGCGATGTACAAAAACCTCCCCTTTTTCCATGGAGATTGTCCATATGCCAAAGGTGCATTACGTCAACGCCATCGTGATTTTGTTGCAAGTATGGAAGAAGATGTCCCTGGTTCAATGCATGGATTACTTCATTCAGCAGATCGAATAAAAGAGTTATATGCGCAAATTCCAAATGAGAATGTTACCGACATTTCGCCAATTCGTGAATGCATTCGTTGTGGAAGTATCACTAGTGCGGATGTATGTAAGGCCTGTGAGATGATGGATTGGGTAAGGGATTCTACGAATCCTCAATAACCAATAATTATTACAAGAGATTGTCAATTATTGCTTCCATATCTTGGCTTCTGCCACAATAATGGCACCTCAGTTCAAGAGGCTCAATTGAATGTACTTTCAATCTATGAGGTAGGGGCTCACGGTCACCCCATGTGGCACAATTGCTGAAACAACAACGAGCGACACCGATGATTTCTACACCCAAATTTACAACTAATTTCTCTGCAACTGAATAGGCGCGAATAATTGAAACGCTTGCTTCAGGTGCTATGAGGGCGAGCCTATCTAATTCAGATTGAGTGATTTCTCTATCTTCAATCTTTACTACATCTTTCCCACCCATTTTCTTACTTGGGACATTCATGGCTAGTGTAATGGGTGTTGAACGGCGCCCATCTATTCCGAGCATTTTCAATACGGTGATTGCACAACCTGCGGGGATATGGTCAATGACAGTACCATTATTGATTGCAGTAACACGGCGCATGTGAGATTCGGTGGACATTAATTTTCACCCCCGTTTGAAGAAATAATTGCTGGTACTTCTACATTTAGTAATCTGCACAATAGCGACATTCTTGCAACAACACCATTGAAAGCTTGTTCAAAGTAGCGTGCATGTTTTGTATTATCTACATCTGGGCTAATTTCACTAACTCGAGGTAATGGATGCATAACAATCATTCCTCCCTTTGCTGGACTTAGGTCTGCAGCACATAATTTGAAAATACCAGCAACCCTAGCATATTCATCTTCATCAGGGAATCGTTCTTTTTGAATTCTAGTCATGTAAATCACATCAGCAGAAGGAATAACTGAACTGAGGTCTGCTGTTTCGGTAATATCCGCTCCATGCCTTTTCAAATCAGAAATAATCTCATCGGGCATGGATAGGCTTTCCGGACTAACAAATGTGAGAGTGCAACCAAACCTGACTAGTGCATGTGACAAGGAATGGACGGTACGGCCAAATCTAAGGTCGCCAACTAAAGCAACATTTAGCCCTTCTAGAGTGCCATGGGCTTGGCGAATGGTGAATAAATCCAACATGGTTTGAGTTGGATGGTGGCCGGCGCCATCGCCTCCATTCAAAATTGGGACTCTTGCGGAATCACTTGCATATTGTGCTGCCCCTTGGCGAGGGTGGCGCATGGCAATAATATCGGTATAGCCATCAACCATTTGGATCATATCAAATAGAGTCTCGCCTTTGACAACTGAAGATGTTTTTACATCACCTAAGTTTACAACTTCACCACCAAGTCTCTTCATAGCAGTTTCAAAAGACATTCTTGTACGCGTTGATGGCTCAAAAAATAAATTACCCAATATTTTTCCTTCCAAAAGGGGAAGGTAAGTCTCACCACGTGCAACAGGTAATAGTCGTTCGGCATTATCTAGGACCTCAATAATCTCCTCATTAGTTAGGTCGTCCATCGTGATTAGGCTGGCCATAATAACTCCCCTAATGTATTACCTGAGCAATTATCCCATTAACTTAACTACATGCGGAAAAAAAAGGAAAAGCGTCAAAGATTTTTTAAATAGTGAGGTGGAGGGGCTATTTGATGAGTTGAGAGACAATATTGTGTTTTGGGTTTAAGTCAGCAGGCCAGCCTAAATCAACCGGCATATCATCAATTGTTGTAAGCAATCCTGAAAGAAGTAAATGGTTTGCAAAAGGTTGTTTTTCAGGCAGACCTGCTTTTTTCATCCATCGCCGAAGTGACATATCTGCTGGGTGAAAGCCGCTCTCAGTTGCAACTTTCAATAATGACCATCCGTTTGAATCCCAGGTGTGAGTTGCTCGACGATGGTCCTTGCAGGTAATTGGAATTGGCTGAGTCTTGTACCGACTAATCCACTGACTTGCTATTTTTTCTTGGCCTTGCTGAGGTGATTTCCAATCAAAAATTGATGCGGAAGATGAAGGAGGGTTAGGAAGGTGGCCCCGGATATGCATTTGGTGAACTAATTCACGAACAGCAGGGTTATTTTTGTCCATTTTTGAAGCATCGGTGCATTGCTTTGCAGCAGAAAGAGTAAGATCTTTGTCTAAAAGTAAGAGTGCTTTTGCAACTTTACCCATTACCCAATCGTCAGCCCCGTGCTTGTGAATCCACCATTCCAATTTATTGAGTGCTTCTGAAGATTCTCCCATGATTCGCATACGTCCAACATCTCCAAGCAGTAGTTTTTTTCCAAGAGGGTCATTTGAATGGATTTTTTCACTCCATGGTTTGAGTTCATTCCAGCGCCTGAGGAGGTCGCGGTTTATCCTTACACTTGGCGAGAGGGAGGCATTAGCGGCGTGCATCATATCAAAGTGAATTTCTTCTGGTGATAATACTGTGGCAATCCACCTTAGTGCTACGCCTTCATAACCAATCGTGGGAAGGCGATCAAGGCGTGGGTTTGCTTCGAGGTAATCTCTTTGGGCGAGGGATGCGGCAACTAATATCATCTGAGCCTTAGGAGCATCTTCGCCGCCTCGGAGGGCAAGAAGTGACAATGCTTGCTCTTCTGCTTCATCCCAATCTGCACTAGCCGCGTTAAGGATCATTCCTGCATGAGTCCTCCTAACGAATTCCATTCCTTTGGGGTCTATTGCCATTAATTCATATCTGCTAATTGCTTTACTCCAGTTGCCTTCTGATATTAATTCAGTAAATGGTTTTTGTTTGAGGAATAAATTATCCTCATAGCTCCGCATTTTTGCACGCTTTTTTCCACGTGCAGCATCCAATATTATTTCATCCAATTTATGCCTTTCAATCCAAGATGGAATCCAAACAAATAAGAATGCAATTTGCCCACCTGCTGCTAACATCCAAGTCAACCGCTCCAGCGTTTCCTTTTCAAAGACCCCACAAACACTACTCTGCCAATTGCCACACTGTTCTCCTTGAGGGAGGAATGTAGAATCCCAGAAGGTAATCATTGCTAGCATCAATAGCAGCATTGACTGTCCAGCAAAAGCGGAAAAACAGAAATTTAGAACTTTTGCTTGCTCAGGCCTGTCAGCCCTTAGCAAACGTGGGTCGGCAATTCTTATTCCTCCTTTGCCAGCAATATCACCAAGCCCCAAAAATAATATTCTTGCAACTTCATAAACGAAAGCAATTCCAACAATTGCCACATTAAGTAAAAGGAATAGTAATACTGCAGTGACTAAGGGTATTCTAATTCCTGATTCAGCAATATTGGCAAATAATTCAATCGCATAAAAACCAAGAAACCCCCCCTCTTCCATTACGGAAGTTTGGAGGGTATATTCGGGTAAATCAAGGACTTTGTCTGAGTGAATAAATGTCTCTGGGGAGAAAGTAAGTACTATTATTGAAATCAATGAATTTAGTGCGGTAAATGGCATTGCAACCGCCGTTACATAAACCATCAAGGATAATGTTTGGCGACGAATGGAAGGTTTTTTTGGATGAAGGTCGGATGGTTTACCTTGCGATAGTAGTTTGTTTGAACGCATCAACGGTAGCCACGAAGAACCCATGACGCGTCCATAGGCAATAACTGCAGGCAGGAAGGTCAAAAATAATGCTAATGCGCGCCGCTCACCTAAATCAGTACTTCCTACTGCCAATATTTGGTAAAGCAAAATAATGATAGAAATCCACAATGCTCCGAGGAAAATGTACATGGCGTTCCTCGATATTGATGAGTCTTGCAAAGTTGCTTTCTTTTCACCTGGCTGCGATAATAATTGTGTCCCTAAACTAACTACTGTTGATGCGAGTGCTGGGCCTATGACCATGACCAATCCAAGTGCAACATTAATGGGTGAATAATTATCTTTCAGTCCAAATATGGCAAATGCCCAATCAAAAACCAGCAATAAAATACCCGTTAGAGCACTAATATAATTCACTACACCAAAGCGCATCCTCTTGTCTTTAAGCAATTCTTTTGCGGAATCTACGGTTTCAGTTACCGTATGCACTTCATAGTGATTATTCATCCGCTGGAAGGCGACCTGCAGACCTTTTAAATTCCGCGGGACAAGCCACTTCCACATAAATGCAGCAACTAAAGACGCTATGAAAAGGGGTGCCAAGTCTATCGTTTGGAAGCCATTGGCCATCTCCATACTTCCACCCCCTATGGGGGTGGCTATGCATTATTCATTCTAAACCCAGCGGCGAATAGCCCTTCTCTCAATCAATCAATTCCATGCATATCCATCTTCAATGTAGAGGGATTGCAATTATTCCTGTGATTTTGCCCGCTATGGCCATATGTCGTATAATCTACTCATGATCCTACTCCTCATCAGTACAATCATTGTTGAGTCTCCATTGCATTGTCATTACAGAAACTGAATACCACAAGGCTAATGCGATTGAAATTGAGACAAGCCACCAAATAGGCGACCAACTCCAAGGGTCAGCAACACCTTCAATTTGACCAGGAAATGGGAAAAACGGCCATGTAGACCATGCTCCTGTATGTGAAATAATATCGATAGCGGCGTGACTAGACCAAGCAAATAACATCCAACTTCGCTTCCCTTTGTATCGTAACCAAAAGAAACCAAGCAAAGGGAAAAGGAGTGAATGAGTGAACCAATATCCTACCAGCCACATTGAATTTTCAACTCCAATCCAATGTGCAGGGTCGTAAACCCATGGCCAATCACCAGCAGCCCAAGAAAAAACAAAGTGTGCTGGAACCGCTCCTAAGTCAGGAGCCGCACCTAAGAAAGCTCCAATCCACCTGCCTTGTTTTCGTTGTGGTAATGATTTTTCCCACAATGCAAGTTCAGCGATAATAGCGCCGATGATGGCATGGGTGAGTACATCCATATTTTTCCCTCAAGTGGTGTAATAAAAAAAAGTACTGTATAAGTAGCAAGTAAAAAGTAGACCAAAAAGTGACCACCATTACTCTGCAGTAGAGGTGTATTACAATTATCTGATTACAGATCGCCTTCTACCCGAGGGGCAAGGAAGTATGTGACGCTACCTGCGCCATCAGCAAATTCAAACTCAATCTTTAGGGGCTTGTTTTCGTCAAATCGTAGGCGAACTGAATCTACACTTGCCATTATTCTTGCGATTGGAAGAAGGTAGGTTAGACTAAATTGAGAACGGACGGGACTTGCACATTCAATGCTATTTACTTCATCAGAATTGTATGATACATTGACACTGTCGGTATCGCCTGAAACATGTACAGTGAATAGATTATCTTCAAGAGACAAATTGACTAAATCACCAACTTGGCGAGCAGCACGAAGTGCTTGGGAAAGGTCGTTACCTTTTAGGTCAACCATGGCATTTAGCGGTAGATCTGGGACATTTGGTGGAGATAAATTGGCAGGGTCAAGTGGACGTATGACACGGTCAATCTTGCCGAGGTTAATATTCACTTGACCATTTTTATCATAATCCATTTCAACCATATCGCCAGATGTTGCAAGGCTAAGCAAGTCTTTCATTTTTGGCAGGTCAAAACCGAGTGATGAATTTTCAACTTCATATCTTTCAAAAGCAGCAGCATCTACATTCATTTGAATCATTGCTACGTGTGATGGGTCAACAACGCGGATGTTTAATGCGTCTTCGTTGAAGTCGAATCTTGCCTCTTCAACTACCACGTTTAGTGTGTCAATTATGGTTCTCATCAAGTCGGAACGTGCGGTGATATTGAGCATTTCAGCATCCCTCAGTCACACGGCTCTCAATGAAGGCTCTTATATGATGTGGATTAAAAAACATGATGAATTGTATCTGAATGGCGTAGTTTTTTTCCCAACAAGCTCGTTTTTTCACTTCAAACATATCAACACCTATCTCTTGACTCTTAATTAAGAATGAAATTGCCTTGCGCAATGAATTATTGGCGTGGGGCCTTAGTGTATCATTTTTCAAATCTGTGTTAATATCATTTTTCTGCAATAGCGCAATAGTTTGGGCTTTTTTATATGCAGAATCATCTATATTATTTATTAAAAAAAATACGTTATCGATGGGCAAAAATTATTTTTTGTATGATTCCATTAGAGTCCGCGCCGAGAGGCATATTTATGCAAAATAATTGATTTGAAGCGATAAGTCAATAATTGGATGCCGATTGAAGCAAACAACGGACGGGCGTTAATTGTGGAAATTGAAGAAATAATTGGTTGGTTTTTTGGACTTTCAAATTTTCAACAAGGAGCATTTTCTTTGATTCTAACCGTGATAATTGCATTTATTGTGAAAAGATTGGTTTGGTTGCCACTAGATCGTTTTGCTGACCAAACAGAATCTGAAGTAGATGATGAAGTAATAGATTCTATTGGCAGCATGACATTTACTGCAGTAATAATTGTAGGTATGGTAGTTTCGTTAAACTTTGCATTGAAGGATAATGATGTGATTAGTATTGGTAACAATATTTTGTTAATATTCCTCGTTTTGTTTTTCGCTCGCCAATTTTCGAAATTGGCAACCCTCCTTGCTCCAATAATCTTCAATCACGCCTCGCAAAAAATTGGAATTGACCTAGAGGGCGCACAATCTACTTCAACAATAATATTGAAAATAATCATTTGGGCAACTTGTATTTTCCTGTGTTTGGAAATATTTGGGGTGGATATTACCGCGTTACTAGCCTCAATGACAATTATTTCCCTTGTTATTGGGATGGCATTACAAGATTCTGCAACGAAAATGATTACCAGTGCTCAACTATTGATTGACCAGCCTTTCAAAGTGGGTGATAAAATTGAAGTATTGGGTTATACAGGTATAGTGAAGAGCCTTGGAATGATGTCTACTAAATTGCAAACTCAGAATGGATTGATGGTAATTCTACCTAACCAGAACATTGCAACTTCGACAATTATTAATTATGCCAAAGGAGGTACTGATGATGCCCCCCGCCGTGTGAACCTTAGAGTTGAAATTGGAGTTGGATATTCTGAGAACCCTTCACATGTAAAACAGGTGATAAAGCGTATTTCCTCTGAATGCCCTTTCATTTCAAAGTCAATTTCTGATGTAAATGTGGCAATAACCTTGCTTGATGGATCTTCGGTAAATTACCGAATTAGTATGTGGATTGATGATTATGAGGACGAGTGGATTGCAAGAGATTGGCTTTTCCATCGTATATTAACAACCTTTGAAGAAGAGAATATTGAGATTCCATTCCCACATCTAAGTGTAATTACTGAAAAGAACTCAGCCCTATCTGTGGCCTCTAAGAAGAAAAAGGATGCAAGGATTCATGCTGCCCGCTTCAAAGAGGCTACTGAAGTCAAAGACTATTTCTTGCATCGCGAAGAAATGAGGCAAAGACAAAATGAAATCAATTCAATGATCAATTCTAATGATGGAGAGCAAGACTCGCTATCAAAAGAAGAAATAGAATTATTGCGCAATGAGTTATTGGAAATTGATAATTATCTCGCTCAAGGCGATGATGACTGAAATAACGTTTTCAAATATTGTTTCTTCTTGAGGCTTGGCAATTATTCACTTGCATATGCAAAGAATGAAAATTGATATTCCGGCCAAGATTATTTTTTTGAAGGCGTTAGTTATCCTTCCTTCATCCAATTTTGAGGCAGAAATACATAAGACCACCAAACCCACCCGATGTTTGATGATAATCAGTCAGACTCCTTTGCGAGTCTCATTTTGTGGCGGGGGGAGTGACCTTCCAGCGTATTATCAAAATTCTATTGGAGGAGGTTGTGTTACTTCTTTGTCTTTGGCAAAGTACATCCATGTAACTGTCAATAAGCGTTTTGAGGATGACATCCGTGTTTCTTATTCAAAGACCGAAATAGTTGATAATTTTGAGGATTTGGAACATGAATTAGTTCGCGAAGCAATGCGAATGACTGGTGTGACAAGGGCAGTGGAAATAACCACAATTGCAGACATCCCTTCTCGAGGGACAGGGCTTGGTTCTTCAAGTGCGGTAACAGTTGGTTTACTTTCGGCATTGTATGCATATTCGGGACAAGATGTATCGCCTCAAGTAATTGCTGAACAGGCTTGTGAAATAGAGATAAATATCCTCGGACAAACTATTGGACGTCAGGACCAATATGGTTGTGCAATTGGCGGGGTAAATCATATTATGTTCAACCCAGATGATTCTGTTGAGATTGAACCAATATGCCTTTCAGATAATTTGCTTTCCAAGATGAGTGATGAGTTTTCTTTGCTTTATACCGGTAAAACCCGTTCTGCAACTAAATTTCTCTCTCACCAGTCTGCAAATACTGCGAACAATATGCCTTTGTTGAACCGGATGGTTGAGCAAGCAAAGGAAGTTAGAGAACACCTGATCAATGGTGAATTTTCTAGAGTTGGCGAATTGTTACATGAGGGTTGGTTATTGAAGAAAGAGTTGGCGAGTGGAATTTCTTTGTCTGAAATTGATGAATTATACTCAACGATTCTTTCTGCCGGCGCCACCGGCGGTAAATTACTCGGTGCCGGTGGCGGCGGTTTCATCCTCTTCCACGGTTCAGCGGAAGTTCGGGCGAGGGTTGCTGAAGCACTTCCTAGTCATCGACTATTAGCGCTTGAAGTTGCAAAGAACCCGGTTTCTATTATCTTTAGAAATTAAGAGGTGAGGTAAGTTGAAGAAAGAATTTCGTTTGTTATTGGTAGTGGCATTACTGATATTGGCTACAAAATCTATTGACTTACAAGATAATTCTCAAACCCTTTTTGATGATTCTAGTTATTTTGATTCAAATGGCTCCAGTAATAACTCCTCCAGTAACAATATAAATAGCAATGGTTGGACAGAATTAACTTTCACTGGCCCAATGCAAGCCCAATCTAATTATGATGGGAATTTCACAACTCATGTTTGGCAGAATATGGCTTTCCCTTCTCCTTTCTTAGATAATCAGAGCATGAGCCTTGACCAACAAATAGACTCTCAATTTGGAAATGAAGATGGTAATTTAAGCATTGATGAGTGGCAATTATTTTCCAATTATTCTGCAAATCAGAGTTTATTGAGCATCCCTGGTATTCTGTTGGATTCTCAAATTATTTCTGCGAATGTAACAATGCAGAATATTACCTTTGAAGGTGCCTTCCCTCACATTGTTGGATCTGAAGTGAATTATTCTTGGTATGCATCTGGTAATTTTTCTGGACAGAGGGCAAACTTACCTCTTGCCCAGTTAAGCGTATCACATTCACCAACTGGAATTATTCATCACCCAGTAACAATTATTCTCAATAGCCCTGTTGAGTACAGATATTCACCTCCATCTGTGGAAGTATCTGGTAGCCCAAGTAATTTCACCGTTTATTATCCATCAATCTCCTCATTTTATGTGGTAACTTTTGGAGATAACACACCTCCTTCTTCTCAATTAGTGACGCCCAGTGCCTCTCATACGAGTATTGATTGGGTAGAGGAGCAACATTTTGAAGTTTCAACCTCAGATGCAGGACTCAATCATGGAGTTTCATGTGAATGGAATTTTTCTACTCCAACAGGGAGCGTTCAAAAAAGTGGAAAAAATGTTTCCCTTAATCCGAGTAATATTTCTATTTGGGATATGGGGCAAACTCTGCAAGTGATTTCCACCTGTAATGATTATCATGGAGAGAGTGCAGTCATTAACCATTCTTGGGGATTAGATGGGCAAGCTCCATCGGTAAATTGGTTGAATGCAACCGTTGGTTGTGGTGAAAATGATGATAGTTTTGCTGAAGAAAACATCTTGAATTGTGATTCATTAAGTATTCCCGCTGGTACAAGAATTGAGATTTTTGGCAATATTAGTGATGATTTTACCCCTCATCCTCTGGCGATTTGGTCAAGTGATAAGACACCCAATTGGTGGCAAGAAGGAAAACAGATATCAATAATTTTCTATCAAGGCCCGCAATCAAATTCTTTTGATGATCCTGTTGAAGAACGCTATCTCGCTCGAAACACCTCTACTAATGTGCTCAATTTTACCGTGAGTGATGATGCCGGTCATGTTTGGCAAAGGACATGGGATGTGTATTTGTTAGATAATCAACCACCTTCAGTTAGGCCAAATGTTCTTGCAAATGATATCCCTGTAAGTAGTTCTCACTCTGCGCACGAAGGAGATGAAATAAGTGTTACAATGAATGAATCATTTGATGATATTTCTGCGATTGAAGATATTAGATGGTGGTTTGATTTAGACAGTGTGCCACTAGAGGGGATGCAAAATATTAGTTGGCAAGAAGCGAGATATTTTTCACTTGGTAAATTAGGTGGAGGTTATCATTGGGTAAATATTACCAGTCAAGATGGTTCCGGCAACCAAAATATTGAACCATATCCGTTATTCATTATGGTTCAACCTAAAGCAGAATTGGACCTACAAATTATTCAAGTCCATCGCGATGAATCCAGTGATTCATCATTATCTCCAAATATGGTTCGTCTTCTTGTTACAATTCAAAATAATGGAGGGCAGAGTGGCCCTTTCCAACTTTGTGTGGAAAAACAATGCGTTAACCAAACCGCAGTTGCCGCGACAGCAGATGGACCTGGAATCTCAACCCACAATTTAGAATTAGATCTCGCATATGGTGCAGACACAACTGTAATGGTTGCATGGTTTGATGCGAATGATGAATTAAATTTTGCTGAAATGGAATCCGGCATATCGATTACTAGAGAATATAGCGCAGTTGAGAAGTTTGCTATGGGAGCGGTCATTGTAACAATTCTTGTTGGACTTTGGTGGCGTTCAAAAAGTGCAAATGAAGGAAAAAGCAAATAGATTTTTTTCATCAATTTGTTAGCCTTTATATTAGGTCCTTGAAGCGAAGTGCTGATGAAGTATGAGAGGGGGGATACTCTATTCACAGAGATGGAATTTCACCTCGCGCGCACACGCGAGGGAAAAATAATGGAAAAGGAGGTGTAAAAATCGCAACAAAAGGACCACTGAAAGGCAACGATGGGTGGGATGATTTATCTCCTCGTCTGCAAGAATTAGTGCGCAAACGAAAGTGGACGCCAACACCAATTCAACAAGCCTCAATGAAGTATCTTTGTGCAGGCGAAGACAGATTACTAGTTGCACCAACTGGTGGAGGGAAAACTCAAGCCGCTATTTTGCCTTTGTTGAACCGCGCTATTATTGAAGAATGGGAACCTTTGGCTATCCTTTACATCACTCCCTTGAGGGCGTTAAATCGTGATGTTGACCGGAGGCTGAAAGAAGTGGCCTCTGAAGTTGGATTGCGTGTAGATGTGCGGCATGGTGATACTACACCTTATCAAAGACAAAAACAGGTCCGCAAGCCCCCACATTTACTGGTCACCACACCTGAAACCTTCCAATTATTGTTCACTGGACACCGATTGCGTGAAATGATTTCTAAAGTTCGGGCGGTAATCATTGATGAGGTGCATGAAGTTATTGGGAGTGAGCGAGGTTGGCAATTATCTGTTGGGCTCGCGCGCTTGGAAACATTAGTTGGTAGGCCAATTCAACGAATCGGCCTTTCAGCAACAGTTGGAAATCCAAAGCAGGTTGCAGATTGGCTTTCACCTCAAAGGATAATTGGCGATAAAGAGTACCGCGTCGGCGAGCCAATAATTGTCAGTAATCTAAGAGGTACCGAATTGTTGGTACAATCGGAATCTCCTATCGTTGGGGATGAAGCATTTGCTTTGGAATTAGGCATGTCCAATCGTGCCTATGCAAATCTTCGCCGCTTAGGAGATATCTTGGAAAAAGAATCACCATGTTTAGTTTTTGTAAACTCAAGAAATACCGCTGAAACCGTTGCTCAAAGAGTTCAAGCATTAGCCCCTAACCTCAACATCGGAGTTCATCATGGCAGTCTTGCTGCTGAAACAAGACGTGAAATGGAAGATAATTTACGAGCAGGAGAACTTCATGGTCTTATTTGTACGAGTAGTTTGGAATTGGGAATCGATGTTGGAAGTATTCGTCGTATTATTCAGTTGAAGAGTCCACGCTCGGTTGACAGAATGTTACAACGCGTAGGTAGAGCCGACCACCGCCTCGGCGGAGTCGGTATAGGCGACATCCTCGCTTGGGACGCAGATGATGTCGCTGAATCAGCAGCAATAGCAAGAAGGGCATTATGTGGCGAAATTGAGGGAATCGAATGGAGAGAAAAACCCCTTGCAGTAGCCGCAAACCAACTGATATTATTAGCCCATAGTCACAAATTGGTATTGATAGATGATGCAACGGAAATTATTGCCAAAGCCCCCCAGTTCAGTGGATGGAATAGGGAAGAAACAGTAGAACTCCTCAAAATTTTGGCTGATGGTTGGCTGCTAAGAGTGGCAGACGATCCAGAGCAAAACCCGTGGTGGGAATGGGGCCGGTTGGCCTGGGAAAAAACGGTTGCATATGCAAAATCAATCGGAGTCACCCTGCCGGAGGAATTGCCTGAAATTGACAAGGAATCACGTTTACCTGCAAAAAAATATCGTGACTTGAAACCACCAATTCCCCCTGATTTGAAAGGTGGATGGTTTAGCCCTGCCGGAAGGACCCGGCAGTGGGTAATGAGTCATTTGTCGATGATTCCTAACCGGCAAAAATATCGAGTAAGAGATGCTGTGACTCGCAAGAGTTTAGGTTCTGTTGATGAGGCATTCGTACTTTCATTAAACGACTCTGGGGAAGATGAGGATGGTGCAACCCGTCGCTTT
>Ga0233449_1002836_pt1 | contig 13242 bp, 10 predicted proteins | sample SI_124_October20_FD_183012 | JGI IMG/M metagenome (GOLD analysis project Ga0233449, IMG submission 183012) | Seawater microbial communities from Saanich Inlet, British Columbia, Canada - SI_124_October2016_200_MG | ecosystem: Environmental > Aquatic > Marine > Inlet | place: Canada: British... | reverse complement strand
TGGTCTGACGGCACCTGTTGATGTGATGGTAAAGGGGTCTGCTGGATATTTTTGTGCGGGACTGACAGATCAGGCGCGATTTACAGTAACCCATAACGTCGGGTGGGGCGTGGGTGACAATATGTACTCGGGGTCTGTGGTTGTGGGAGGTAACGCAGGCGCGATTCCCGGAGTCGCGATCCGAGGCGCCGAAATCGTGATTAAGGGGAACATGGGATCTCGCGCCGGGCAGGTGATGAAGGCAGGCACTTTGTGCTGTGCTGGTAATGCGAATTTCATGGCTGGATACATGATGTATGGCGGCCGAATTATCATATTAGGTGATTCCGGTGAGAGACTCGGCGAGGACATGTCGAGCGGCGAGATTTTTGTGGCGGGCAAAGTCCAAGATCTTGGATCGGACGCGATGCTGACCGATATCTCTCAATCGGAAGTAGATTCTCTTTGCGAATTTCTCGACCGGTACGAGATTAAAGCGCCCAAAAGTTTTTCGAAAGTCATCAACGCGGGGACCAAGCTTCGATATGGCACCCCTGAGCGACCGATGCGAAGTATCCCGTTCAGCAGTTTTTCAGGCGCGTCCTCTTATTGGAATCCGAAAGTGCAAGAAGATGTGGTGATCAAGTCGCAGAGCGGGCGGTATCGAATTCGAGGTTACGGTGGCGCTCGTCCGCTGCCACACCTAAGCGATATTGGCTTTCGTAAGAATCTTGAGAATGCGGGAAGTGACCGTAATGTTGTGCAAAGCGTAGAGATGGCAACAGAGATCGGCGGTATCAATGGGGCACGACCGCTCAAACTGAGCATGCCAGTCATGATTGCGCCAATGAGTTATGGCGCCCTTAGCCGATCGACAAAATATGCGATCGCCATGGGTTCTGCAATGTCAGGAATCGCTGAGAATACGGGCGAAGGCGGAATGAGCGATGCGCAACGTGACGCTGCAGGCCAACTGATTTTTCAGTGCCTTGGCGGGCGACTGGGATGGAATATCCATGATATGCGGCGAGCAGACGCACTTGAGATCTACATTTCGCAGGGTGCGAAGCCCGGACTGGGTGGCCAATTAATGGCCAAAAAAGTGACGCCTGAATTAGCTGAGATCCGAGGAATTCCATCGGGCATCGATCTTCGGTCTCCGTCAAGACATCCCGATATTTTAGGCGCGGATGATCTGGTTATTAAGGTCGAGGAGTTCCGTGAGGCCACTGGCTATGAAGTGCCCATAAGCGTCAAATTGGGTGCCGGACGGATTCGCGATGACATCAAAATCGCCTCTAAAGATGGCTTTGATTTTGTCGAACTGGACGGAATGCAAGGTTCGACCGGTGCGGGTAGCGCTGAAGTCATCGACAACGTTGGCATCCCAACGCTTCCTGCAATCATTGAAGCTATTGAAGCGCTGGAAGAGATCGGCGCGCGAGAAAAAATTCAGTTGGTATTGATGGGTGGCCTGCGGGATGGCGTCGACGCGGTGAAAGCCTTGTGCCTTGGTGCTGATGCGGTTGCTTTTGGGACTTCAGTCATAGTGGCGGGCGGTTGTATCTCATGCATGCAGTGTCATGTGGGTCAGTGTGTCACTGGGATTGCAACTCAGGATCCAGAGCACGAGAAGCGTTATAAGCCTGAGATCGAGGCTAGCAATATTCACAGATTCCTTGAGAGTGTTCGATGGCAAATCGCCGCACTCACCGACGCACTCGGTTACAACGATGTTAAAAATTTGAGCCGCGATGACTTGGTGGCTTTAACCCCTGAGGCTGCGGACATCACGGGCCTGCCATATGAACCGGTAGTGAGCGCGTCTGTGATGCAAGAAGAAGGTATTAACGCATGACTGTATACAATCTTGACCGGATTAGCGTTCCGGTCACCCCGCCCGGATTTTCTGACGACACATCCGATCTACATTATGTGCCGGCACCTTGTCAGGTCGCTTGCCCCGTAGGAACCGATGCGCCGTCCTATATCGGTTATATCTGGGAGCAGAAGTACGCCGAAGCTTTCGAAGCGATAACCGCGACCAATCCTTTCAGTTCAATCTGCGGGCGCGTTTGTGACGCGCCGTGTGAGCCCGCCTGCCGGCGGGAGAGCAGTGACGGCGCAGTACAGATTCGCAATTTAAAGCGCTTTGTAATGGATAAGTTAGGGCGGGACGCACCGATCACAAAATATGAAGTATCACGAGAACAGTCCGTCGGTATTGTCGGTTCAGGCCCTGCCGGATTAACTGCCGCTTTCGAGCTCTGCAAGGCGGGGTTCGCGGTTGATATTTATGAGATGACCGATCGCTTGGGCGGTACTATGGTTTGGGGAATACCCCAGTTTCGACTGCCTGCAGGCGTTATTGAGGAAGATATTGAGCGCTTGCAGAAACAGTGCTTGGGTTTGACAGTGCACCTCAATACGTCACTGGGCTCAGCAATATCGCTTGATGAGCTGAAATCTCGCCACAACGCTGTGTTGCTTACGATTGGAGCTTGGTGGGGTAAGCCGATGGGTGTTGCGGGGGAAGATCATCCCCAGGTTGAAGACGGCGTTAGCTTTCTTCGTCGAATTAATGCAGGCGAGCGCCCTCACATGCCCGAAACCGTTGTCGTTGTTGGCGGAGGAGATGTTGCAATGGATGCCTGCCGAGCAGCACTTCGTCTTCCAGGGTGTAAGTCAGTCAAAGTTGTTTATCGTCGCGGGCCTGATGAGATTCCTGCGCGGAAGATTGAGCTGCATCATGCGCAAAAAGAGGGTATTGAGTTTATTTACAACACGCTTCAAACGGGAATCGAAGCTGACGGTGATGACCTGTTACTCCGATGTGTTCATACCGAGGCGGGTGCACCCGATGAAGATGGGCGTCGATCTCCTGTGATTGTTGATAACAGCGAACACCATATTCACTGCGGAATGATTATTGCTGCAGTGGGCCAGAAAGGCGTTAGCGAAGCTTTGGATGTAGATGGATTAATGTCGGGAGACCGGGTCGCAACTGATTATTCAACGATGCAAACCAGCGACCCCCAAGTGTTTGCCGCGGGCGATGGTGCTTTCGGCGGGTCTACCATTGTGATGGCGATGAATCACGGACAGCGTGCAGCGTATTACATTAAGGCCGCGCTAGATAACGTTGAAAACCCTATTGCATACCGTACGCCGTATCGCACTCGCCACGTACCGGTTGCGCAAGATCTTGAATGGGAGCAGTTTGCACTTGAAGAGCCCGTTTTTCATGGTGTCGGTGAGAAGCCTGAAGCTTTTCCGGAGATTGAGGATACCTATGATGAGTCTGCTGCCCGCCGTGAGGCCGCTCGATGCTATCGGTGCGATGCGGAGACGGGTTCGACGGACTACTCTGTTAGGCATCGTGAAGATCTTTTTTCAATGGCTAGAACCCATCCGCAAGATACTGCCAAGCATCAAGCAATGCTGCAGCGCCGGCTACTGAATCGTGAAAATCCCTATCCGTCAGAGCGTCCAGCGTCGCTCGATGACCTGGTTTTCTTACCTGCGAACTTGTCTCGACTGGTTATTGATCCCTACCGTGAGGCCTGTCGGATTGATATCTCGCTCTCGCCCGATGTCTTATTGAAGCAACCGTTTTTAATAGCCGGACTTGACCAAGCTCCCGAAGAAGTTAGACGATCTGCATGGCATGCAGCCAATGAAAATGGCGTGGGTGTCATCAGTCAAACCGCGCCTGACGACAAATCCAGATGGTTTCAAATTCTGGACGCCAACAACACCCCTGATCAAGAGGCCGCTGGATGGATTCAGCCCTGGTCAGAACTCTTATCACCCATCGACCGGCGCGACAATGCGCCATTAAAAGGGATTTCGGTAAAGCATCCTGATGATATCAGCGCCGTTCTTGATGTTGCGCTCGATCAGAATTATCAATTTCTTTTTTTAGACGCTACGGGTGGCAATGCAGACTGGGCGAGCGAACTCATGAATCAACCACGTTTCGAATTACTATCAGAGACTGTAATCGAAATGCGTCGTCGAAAAAAAGAAGAAGCGCTGGTATTAATTTATAGCGGGGGAGTCCGCTCCGGAACTGACGCAGCGCGTTTGATTGCGCTAGGGGCAAACGCTGTGGTTTATGGTGTTGCAGCTGCGTTGGCGCTGGGCGGTGAGATTGGCCAATCTCAAATTGAGTGGAGATCCGATCGCGCTCCGGGTGAGCGGACGGATGGTCTTACGTCGATTCTTAATGCCCACGCTGGTGAGGCGTCAATGATGGCGCGTTGTACGGGTAAAACATGCCTTCACAACCTTGAACCTGAAGATCTTCGAAGCGTAACTTTGGCGACCAGTGCGGCCACAAATATTCCGGTTCCCGGCCATAACGTGACACGCGCCCGATTGCTCTAATGACGGCTCGCCCGACGAGATCGGTGCCAGCACTTGAACGGGACTCGTCCACTGTGGAGGGCAAAGCCAAGCCGCTTGAAGATGCGATTGGCCGGCAGGTGCATGTTTATCGAACCCAGCTCGGGATGACGATTTCCAATCTCGCTCATCAGTCAGGGGTTTCGGCGGGAATGCTGTCGAAAATTGAGAATGGTCAGACGTCGCCGTCGCTCAATACGTTGCAGTTGCTTGCGGCCGCGTTAAATGTGCCGGTGACTGCGCTTTTTAGAAAATTTGAGCAAGAACGCGAAGCTTCTTTTGTTCGAGCAGGACAGGGCTTGGTGATCGATCGGCGCGGGACTCGCGCGGGACATCAGTATCACTTGCTGGGCCATTCGGTGGGTGATCGTGCAACGCTGGTCGAGCCCTATCTAATTGTGATCTCGGAACCATCCGAAGTGTTTTCGCTTTTTCAGCATGAAGGGGTTGAATTTATCTATATCCTGGAGGGAGAGGTGGTTTACCGACATGGATCCCGGCTTTACCCGATGAGTGAAGGGGACTCATTATATTTTGATGCGGATACGCCTCATGGACCCGAGGAATTGGGCAGGCTTCCTATTCGATTCTTGTCATTCATCGTTGAGCCTCAATCAGACTCATGAGATAGTAGCCACTATCAGCTGTTCGTTGAAATAAAAATAATCAATTGGAGGAAACGCCTTATGGCAGTCAATCTCGCCGCGGTCGCTAAACAAAAAAAGATAAAGTATTTTTTGATTAGTTTTGTTGATCTATTTGGGGTCCTGCGCTCCAAGCTGGTGCCGGCCCGCGCAATCGGGCAGATGCAGCGGGACGGCGCCGGGTTTGCAGGTTTTGCTGCGTGGCTAGATATGACGCCCGCACACCCCGATCTGTTTGCGGTTCCAGATCCTGCGAGTTTGATCCAACTGCCATGGAAGCCCGAGGTCGCCTGGCTTGCGGGTGACCTCGTTATGGACGGCAAACCTGTTCAGGCATCTCCACGCGTGGCGCTAAAAAACCAGATCGCGTCGGCGGCAAAAGAGGGTATGCGACTGAAAACCGGGGTCGAGTGCGAGTTTTTTCTGGTGAGTCCAGATGGGATGTCGATCGCTGATGCCAGCGATACTCAAGAAAAACCTTGCTACGATCAGTCTGCACTGATGCGTCGCTATGACGTAATTAGCGAGATTTGCGATTGCATGATTGCTTTACGGTGGAATCCTTATCAAAACGATCATGAGGATGCTAACGGGCAGTTCGAGATGAATTGGGACTATGACGATGCGTTAGTCACCGCTGATCGACACGTTTTCTTTAAATATATGGTTAAGTCTATTGCTGAAAAGCATGGCCTGAGAGCGACCTTTATGCCCAAGCCCTTTCTGAATCTGACTGGGAACGGCTGTCACGCGCATGTTTCAGTATGGGATAAGTCGGGCAAGAAGAATCTTTTTATCAGCAAATCAGATAAGTTGGGTTTGTCAAAAATGGCGTATAAGTTTCTGGGAGGCGTATTGCACAGCGCAGACACGCTAGCGGCCATATTTAATCCAACGGTTAACAGCTACAAGAGAATCGACGCACAGGTCACCTCGTCTGGTGCAACCTGGTCACCGAACGCGATCACTTATGGCGGCAACAACCGAACCCATATGGTTCGGGTGCCAGATGTTGGTCGATTTGAGATGCGTTTAATGGACGGTGCGGTTAACCCCTACTTATTGCAGGCCGGCATATTGGCCGCGGGTCTTGATGGTGTGGCTAATGACCGTGATCCGGGTAAACCGTCATCGCTGAATATGTATACCGAAGGTCATAAAGCGACCGGGGTTCGACGCCTGCCGTCCAACCTGCTTGACGCCATAAGGTTGTTCGAAAAAAGCAAGGTGCTTCGTGCGACTCTTGGCAATGAACTGGTCAATAGTTACGCCAAGCTGAAACATCAAGATTGGCGCAGTTACAGTGCGGCGATCAGTCAATGGGAGCGGGACAACACGCTCGACTGCTAATATTAACGCGTCAGGTTAGCGGGTTAGCTCACATGAAATTATTGGTTTTTCAGCATATTGGGTGTGAACATCCCGGAATTTTTCGACAGTTTTTTGATGAAGCCCGGATTGATTGGGACGTAGTCAAACTTGATGCGGGAGAGCAGATTCCGCCGCTCGAACGCTTTGATGCGCTCTGGGTAATGGGTGGCCCGATGGATGTCTGGGACACTGATTCGTGCCCTTGGCTTGTTCCCGAGAAGGAAGCGATTCGACGTTGGGTGCAAACGTTAAAAAAGCCTTTTCTTGGCCTTTGTCTTGGTCATCAGCTTCTCGCCGATTCGCTTGGGGGGACATGCGGGTGGACAGATAAACCTGAAATTGGAATCCTCGACGTTGATCTTGCTGGGGAAGCCAAAGATGATCCATTACTGAGGGGGGTGGACGCGTCCATCAAATGCTTGCAATGGCATTCAGTGTCAGTGACAACGCCTCCGGCGGGTGCCTTGCTTCTCGCGAGTTCGCCGGATTGTCAGTGGCAAGCCATGCGGGTTGGCAAGAATGCGTGGGGACTACAGTTTCACGTCGAGTTGCAAGAGTCCACGGTTCAAGAGTGGAGTGAGGTGCCGGCCTACGCGGAAGCGCTTGAAAAAGCCAAAGGATGTAGTGCACTTGCTGAAATGAAACGCGATGCAAACGCGCTCATGCCAGAGTTCAATCGTAATGCACGTGTAATCTTCGACAATTTTACCGAGGTAATGAGAAGGTTCTAGCCTCTCAACAAAAATCATCGCCCGGAGACCATTCCGGTCGCGCGAGCTCAAAATCGTCAAAAGTAAAAGCGGGCGATACCGTGCATCCGATCAAGGACCATTCGCCCATCGATTGCATCGAAAACCAGGTGTGGGCCGGAACCACCCAGTGATACTGCTGACCCTCGGTAAAATCTTTTCCAAGCGTGAGATCTTTGATTTTTTGCCCGTCAGACGAGGTTTTAACTTTCATGGGATCGCCATCATAAAAGTGCAAAATTTCATTTTTACTGAGGCGATGCCAGTGCGACGTTTCACCTTTTATGAGGAGATAAAAAATGAGACTCGTTGCCTCCCTCGTGTCACGGAAAGTTTCAACGAAGTGCCCCCCTCGGGATGGGCAGAAAGTTTTAAGGCGCTAATGATGTCGGCTGCTTTTTTCATGAATCCACTCTCTATTTTTATTTACCTGATTTAACAAGAAGCTGCGAGCGCCGATCTCGTCCACATGAACTGTGAATACTACGGCAAGCAATAAGTATCGGATTCATTTCGGAAACATTAAATCTGTTTCTTTAGAGATTTAACTGCTTAGTGGCCCCCCCAAGCAACCGCGGGAGTTTCAAGGTCAGACCAGCCGATGTTTTATCTTAAGTCCACCAAACCTCTATGACATACTCGAATCGACGGCGTCAGAGATTCAAAGGATATACCTGTGCATTCACTCGATAAACGGTTTCTAAAAGAGATCAAACGCGTTCTGCCGAGCCAGACCATTTTGCTGTCGGAAGAGCAGCGCAAACCCTATGAATGTGATGGACTGTCAGGTTACCGGGCGTTGCCAGGGGTTGTATTACTTCCTGATACCGTCGATGCTGTGAAAAAGATTCTTGCACTCTGTCAGCGCTACCAGATTCCTGTGGTCGCGAGGGGCGCGGGCACGGGCTTATCGGGAGGGGCTACCCCTCACCCGGAGGGTGTTCTGCTCAGCATGGCACGGTTTAATCAAGTGCTATCGATCGATCAAGTTGCGGCGACCGCTCGGGTTCAGCCTGGGGTTAGAAATCTTGCGATCAGTGAGGCCGTAGCCGATATCGGGCTTTATTATGCGCCGGATCCGTCCTCGCAAATTGCTTGCACGATTGGCGGCAACGTTGCTGAAAATGCGGGAGGCGTGCATTGCCTTAAATACGGTCTTACGGTTCATAACGTAGTCTCAGCTCAAGTTGTTTTGATGGGAGGCGAGATTCTGGAGATTGGCGGAGAGGCTTTGGATAATCCTGGCTATGACTTGCTGGCAGCTTTTGTTGGGTCTGAAGGTATGCTGGGTGTTGTCACCGAAGTTACCGTACGTCTTTTGCCCCGTCCGATAGCAGCCAAAGCGTTAATGTCGTCCTTTGATTCAACCGAGGATGCTGCGGCGGCCGTTGCCAGGATCATTGCTGAAGGTATCATTCCGGCTGGCCTTGAGATGATGGACAACCCTGCAATTGTTGCGGCAGAGGACTTTGTGAGCGCCGGGTATCCACGAGATGCCGCCGCGATCCTGCTTTGTGAGCTTGATGGCGGAATCGAGGAGGTTGAGGCTGACGTGGCCACAGTTTCCCAATTATTGCTGGATTGCGGTGCGATTGACGTCCACGTCGCGCAGGACGAATCCGAGCGCGCGCGTTTTTGGTCGGGTCGCAAAAATGCTTTTCCGGCGGTCGGGCGAATATCGCCGGATTATTATTGTATCGATGGCACAATCCCGCGCAGGATGCTCGGCAAAGTCTTGGCCGGAATTACAACTCTCGCAACCGATTACCAGCTTAAGGTCGCCAACGTTTTTCATGCCGGCGATGGCAACCTTCATCCCTTAATTCTTTATGATGCCGGCAAGCCGGGTGAATTTGAGCGCACCGAGGCGTTGGGGGCGGAGATACTGCAGCTCTGTGTTCGTGCCGGCGGTACCATTACCGGCGAGCATGGCGTTGGGCTTGAAAAGATTGATCAGATGTGTGTTCAGTTTGGAGCCGGTGAGCTTGAACAATTTCATGCATTGAAGAAGGTATTTGATCCGGACGGTCTACTCAACCCCGGAAAAGCCGTGCCGACCTTATCCCGTTGCGCGGAGTTCAATGCGATGCATGTTCATGGTGGACATCTTCCGCACCCTGAGCTGCCACGGTTTTGATTCGAGGTTTCAGGTGAACAATTTTATTCAATCCCTTGCGGAAACGGTCGGCGAAGCGGCGGCGAAAGGAGATCCGCTTTGTATTCAAGGCGGGAACACCAAAAAATTTCTAGGTCGGGAGCCTCTGGGTAAGCCGTGCTCTATTTCGAGCTATGCGGGTGTGACCAACTATGAGCCCACCGAGCTTGTCATTACCGCCAAAGCGGGTACAAAACTAGTGAATATTGAGGCTACTCTCGCCGAGGCGGGCCAAATGCTTCCGTTTGAGCCTCCCGGTTTTGGGGTTGACGCTACGATTGGAGGCACAATTGCTTGTGGATTATCCGGACCCGCCCGGCCTTACCGCGGCGCAGCTCGTGACCTCGTTCTCGGAATTAACTGTATTAATGGAAGCGGCCAAGTTCTTAAATTTGGCGGCCAGGTCATGAAGAATGTTGCGGGGTATGACGTATCCAGACTCATGGTAGGTGCTATGGGAACATTAGGGATCATGACTGAGATTTCCCTTAAGGTTCTACCCACACCCAAGCACACCAGAACGCTTGTGTTTGAGTGTTCCAGTTCGGCTGCGCTGAAAAAAATGACATCTCTTTTTGCCCGTTCGATTCCGGTGACGGCGAGCGCGTGGCATGATGACTTTTTACGTATTCGTTTATCTGGCGTTAAGGGCTCGGTTGATGCGGCATCGGCCGAGCTCGGTGGAGATTTTGATTCGGATGGGGATCAGTTCTGGCAGAAAATCAAGGAGCACCGACTTGATTTTTTTAATGGGCCCGGGCCGTTATGGCGATTGAGCCTTAAACCAAAGAACGAGGTGCTTCCGCTAACAGATCCGTACCTGATTGAATGGGGCGGCGGTCTTTATTGGGTTAAAACTTCTCGACCACCGTCAGATTTAATAAAGATTGCCGCATCTGCAGGGGGGTACATTACACGGTTTAATGGCGGTGATCGCACGGAGAACCTTGCTGGATTGGAAGATGTTGGTTTGCGACTTAATCAACAGCTGAAAAAAGGCTTTGATCCCCAAAACATTTTAAATCCCGGCCGGTTATTTGTCTGAAACATTATGCATGTTGAATTAGCCCCGCAATTTTCTGAATCCGAGTTTGGTCAAGAAGCGAGCAGCATTCTTGGCAAATGCGTTCACTGCGGTTTTTGCACAGCCACATGCCCCACCTATCAAATTCTTGGGGATGAGCTTGATGGGCCACGGGGGAGAATTTACCTTATCAAGGAGTTTCTCGAGACGGGTGATTGCACGGACACCACGCGCACGCATCTGGATCGTTGCCTGACCTGCCGCGCTTGTGAAACAACTTGCCCGTCCGGCGTCAATTACGGAAGACTGCTTGAAATAAGTCGTCCGAGAATAGACCAAACGGTTCCAAGAGACCGGCGCGATCGATTCAAGCGGTGGCTGCTTCGTCGATTGATTGGCAGTCGTTGGTTCTCGATGATTTTCAGGATAGGCCAGTCGTTGAGAGCGGTAATGCCGTCGGTTGTGGCAAGGCATATTCCGGAATCGCGACCTGCGGGAGATCGCCCTACGGCCCGGGCCAAAAAAAAAGTATTGATGTTAGAGGGTTGTGTTCAACCCGCAATGGCGCCGGTGATTAATGCAGCCGCAAGTCGGGTGCTGATGCAGATGGGTTATGAAGTTGTGTCTACACCATCGGCAGGTTGTTGTGGCGCGATAGACCTTCATCTTGGCGCAGAAGCCGAGGCTAAGGATGCGATCCGCCGTAACATTGATGCATGGTGGCCTCAGGTTCAAACCGGAGATATTGAAGCCATTGTGATGACGGCGAGTGGTTGTGGCGTAACCGTGCGTGATTATCATGAGCTCTTGAAAGACGATGCGATGTATCGTGAGAAAGCGCGTCGGGTGAGTGAGCTCACTCGAGATCTTTGTGAAGTGATTGATCCCGATAGGATAGAGCTCAGCGGCACATTAGAGGGTGTTCGAGTCGCATTTCATTCGCCCTGCACGTTACAGCATGGGCAAAAAATAATCGGAAAGGTGGAGTCAATTCTCAGCGCCTGCGGGGCTGACCTTGTCGTGACTAAAGAAAAACATCTTTGCTGCGGGGCAGGTGGGACCTACTCTCTACTCCAACCCGAACTGTCCGAGAAATTGCGTCGAAGAAAGGTTGAGAACTTGACATGCGATTTGCCAGATTTTATTGCGACGGCGAACATTGGCTGCCTCACACACTTAAATTCGGATAGCCCGACGCCTGTTCGCCATTGGATTGAGCTCATTGACCCTTTGAAATTAGAAAATTGAGTCATTCGGCTAAATCCACCCGCGTGGCGACTTCAGTCAATTGCAGCCAAAAAGGCGCATTTGTAGCCAAATTTGTAGCGCATCGAAGAATAATCGCTAATTCGGCGCACGATTACAGGCCTAATGAGTTCGGATCTTGCGACTCAGGCTGCCAGATGCCGCGGCTTGGTTTTAGGTCAATGCTTGCCTAGAAAGCATAGTTCTAGTACTATCCGCGCCTCAAATTTCGTATTTATAGCTTATCCAAATGAAGACCTTTAGTGCCAAACCTGAGACCGTCAAACGTGACTGGTTCGTTGTGGATGCAACCGACAAAGTCCTCGGTCGTCTGGCGAGCGAAGTCGCCATTCGTTTGAGAGGCAAACACAAACCTGAATACACGCCACACGTCGACACGGGCGATCATATTGTCATCGTGAATGCAGAGAAGGTGCGGGCAACGGGCAGAAAGGTCGAAGCCAAAAATTATTACAGCCATTCTGGCTATCCAGGCGGTATCAAGCAGGTAACGCTTTCCGATCAACTTGAACGTCATCCGACACGAGTTCTGGAAGCAGCCGTCAAAGGGATGTTGCCCAAGAATTCTCTCGGCCGAGCGATGTTTGCTAAGCTTAGAGTGTATGCTGGGGCAGAGCATTCCCATCAGGCCCAGCAGCCGAAGGTGCTGGATATCTAATTGAATAAAAACAGACAGAACGATTAAAGGGTAATACATTGGCACAGACTGGCGAAATTCATTACGGGACCGGGCGACGAAAATCATCTGTTGCACGCGTCTATCTCACTCGCGGTACCGGTAGTATTACGGTCAATCAAAAAACTCTCGATCAATATTTCGGCCGGGAAACGGCTCGAATGGTGGTGCGTCAGCCGCTAGATACGGTTGAGATGGTCGATAAGGTTGATGTCAATGTCCGGGTTGTGGGTGGTGGCGGTACGGGTCAAGCGGGCGCCATTCGCCACGGTATTACCCGAGCCCTGATGAGTTATGATGAGAGTCTCAGGCCAGCACTTCGAAAAGCAGGGTTCGTGACGCGTGATTCCAGAAAAGTTGAACGCAAGAAAGTCGGACTTCATAAAGCGCGCAAGGCGCCTCAGTACTCCAAGCGATAGTCACCTTGGTGTGACCTGGATTCGCGTCTGCGAATCCCTCGGCCGCACCTCTAAATCGTCGAGACAAAGCAGCCTTTGGCTGCTGTCATCTTTTTCCTTAATTCGAATATACGCAGGCCTTCTGTGTTGTTTGAATGTTGGTTTTTTTCTTCCCTCTTCTCTTCTTGCCTCAGAAACAACAGCACAGGTTTTGACGCCCCTTGATAGCACTGTCCCTGGTGCGGAGGGGGTTGAATCGATTGGCAACTTCATTAAGTTGGATGGGGTAAAGAAACCGGATCATGAATTTGCTTGGGTCGGGCACGCAGCTATCATCCATCTAAATTTTGGGGGTGAAGAAGGCGAACATAAGATTCGCGTGGACCATAATATTTTTCTAACCGAGGCTTATCGCTTTGACGTGATCGGGGCGGAGGATCGTCTGATCGGGCAAGTGGTTTCTCTGAGAGAACAGGACGGCAACTGGACGGCATTCCAAACTGGTTGGACGCGAACAGGATGCGGCTGCGGTCGAGATATTACCCAATTCTCCGGCTCTGCGGTGGGAGACTC
>Ga0233449_1002833_pt1 | contig 13257 bp, 7 predicted proteins | sample SI_124_October20_FD_183012 | JGI IMG/M metagenome (GOLD analysis project Ga0233449, IMG submission 183012) | Seawater microbial communities from Saanich Inlet, British Columbia, Canada - SI_124_October2016_200_MG | ecosystem: Environmental > Aquatic > Marine > Inlet | place: Canada: British... | reverse complement strand
AGACAAACGATAAATAAGCCGCTCATCTTTTTCCAGCCAACTCAGTCGCTCTCCGGCATAAATCGGCCGGCCGCAGTACCGAAATAATCGCTCCAGACCTTTTCTGTCATGTGCCGCTATCCTGACCAGGGCGTGTAGGGAAAATCCGCCGCCGTTTCCCCAGGTTTGCATTTGTTCTGACTCATCGGAACTCAGCAGATCACGTCGGACAAACAGTCGCAGTACTCTTTTTCTGATGGTTTCTTGAACGGTCTGGATGACTTTTTGAGTTAAACCGACAGTTTCGTAGAACTGCAATCCGTTTTCGGTTTGTGCAAAGACGCCGTCAATGAGGCAACTGTGATAATGCAGATGGGCATTGAGCATTGAACCGAAACGATGGATATAAGTGATTCCGCCATATTTTGCAGTGAGCGGTGCATCTGGGCAATGTTCTCTTAAATGTCCCAAGGTGATATGTAGTGAGGATTGCGCTAGCGTATCTCGTCTATAATAATTATAAACCCAACCATGATACGAATTCTTAAACAATCCATTCTTGGTATCCAATACCATGGGCAATCAAGTCAATGACATTGGCTTGATTCTCCGATGATTCAGAGAAGGAGATGAGAACACCTTCTTTTGAAAGTCCATTGTCCATATCGTTTAGCCAATAAGCGTAACCCTCTTCATCCGGATCTCGATCTAGGACATTATTATAAAGTAAACGCACAAAATCAGTATTGGACGGGGTATTTCCATATAAGGATTTAAACTCAACGCTAGCGATAAATGAAGAGGCCACATCATTAAGAGTAAATCCAGTATCCATCTCATTAATCCAATAGCCTAGGCCTTCAAAATCGGGTTCACGATCAAATGCAGTCTTGTATAAGCGGTAAGCCTGTGTGGTGGCTACCGAAGGGAGAGCGTCAAGGATAAGATTGCCATCAGTAAAAGTAACCTTATCTATGCCCAAATAAGAAACAGATTCATTGGCAGCATTAGCTAAGGTAAATCCACTGGCGGTTTGCTTGCTGATATAGTTCGATAGTGAGTCGTTAATGGTCCAGATATCATTTCCAGTACCACCATCGAGAATAATGCCATCAGAAAAGCCAGTAAGCACATCATTGCCGCCGCCTGCATAGATGTTCTTTATTAAGTCTCCAATAATGATTGAGTCGGATTCATCTGTTAGAATAACATTCTCAATGGCTAGTGAATGATCAGACTGATAAATTCTAATATTTGAAAAATTATTTTCACTTGCTAACTCTATAGTACCATTCGAATAATCATATATCTCTACGGCATGAGGGGAACCATTTTCTGCTGTCTTATCGCTTCCATCATGGGGCAAATAAATAGCGCCAATGCCTGTATCAACGTACACACCGATATCATAGTGTACATTTACGCCATTACGATAATAATTAGATACATCAATAGTATCTATGCCATTAGTGGCCCAAGCCCAAAAAACACTAGAATCATCCATATTGATAATGTTGTCATTACCTACAAAAGTCTGACCAAAATGCTTATTCGAGTTACCGGTATATGTGTTATCAAATATATAATTAATTCCATCTGTATTTTTAGATGGTCCATATATGTTTAAAAGCGTTTTTAAATCTAACGGGGCAAATGAGGCTTGGCTAACATCTAAATACATTAAATTCACATCATTATAACTCATTATAGACAATAAGGAGGTATCTAGTGTTGGATCTAAATAGGGCGCATTGCTGCTCCCGCCCCCACCCCGGTAATTACCTGGATGCTCCAACCCTAGTGTATGCCCAAATTCATGCCATAAAATGCTCATAAAAGAAGCACCATTAACGCCCAAATCCGTAACATCATCACTAATGACTAGCCTTTGATAGCTGCCTGTATTAGGATAATCCGCATAGCCACCGAGCCACGTATTGGCAGTAGTTAACCTAATTTGACCACTTCCCGCAGATACCTCTTGAAAATCCAGATCAATGACTCTAGAAATGAGTTCCACCATTGATTTAAAAGTTGCTTGCTCTCTCTCTGTAAAAGGCGCAGAAGAAGCTGATTCGCCAGGTCTGGTTTCAACAAGATGAGACGATGGTATAACTGTACTGGCCGTATAAAAAGAATAGGAGATCGAATTGCCGTTATGTACATAGCCTGAATTCAGAGTATTTACATAGGGATCAAGAAAGCTCGAAAGTTGATCGGGGGATTTATCCCACCATGAAAGATCAAATGTAGTTGCCATTTTCTATTTTCCTTAATTAGCTATGGTTTATTTTCGTACTCTATCAAGAATAGTAATTTCAATCCATAAAGTCAAGGTATATTGAGCCATAGCAAAAGAAAGAGCTAAATCACTTCAACTTGCGCTTACGGCCTGCTGGCTTGCGCCCATCTCACTTAACATTTGGAGTTACCTCCGCCTGCCCGATGCTTGCTATCTGGTGGTTGACCTACCTTGCCAGAGCGGGAATTTCACCCGCTGGAATTATCGACCTTGCTCGGCCGCACACCCCATTGGTTTTTGCTATTTATTGACTATAAATAGGTGTATTATTGTTATTCACTAAAATAGGAGGTTTTATGAAATTACATTGGATTTATGCCATCAATATATTATTAAGTTTCTGTTTTGTTTCAATAGTGCTGGCAAATGAACCATCCTCACATAGAATGAAGCCTCGACCATTTCCACAGTTACAAGCTAAGACTTACCAACTAGAACAAACAAATATACAAAGTAGAGCTCATAAATCACATTCTCCTGAAGTAATTGATTTAGATTTTCTCAGTGATGATGAACTTTTGAAAATTCAGAAAGGGAGAAAGAGATCAAGTTCAATAGAATACAAATCAACTTTAATAGGAATACCAAGAACAATACCCCATCAAAGAACAAAGGATTTTGTTTGGAATGATGCTTTATATGGTGGAAAGGTTTCCAAAGTACAGATTATTTCCTATGATGCTAAAGCGTTACGCGTGGGGTTAATCATTAGAGACTTACCAATCGGTTCAGAATTACGTTTTTATTCACCATCAAACCCTGATAAAGTCCATTTTTTAACAGCTAAAAAGATACGCTACGTAATACAAAAAAATATCGAGATAGACGGGCTTTCAGAAGAATCTCAAACTTATTGGTCACCAATAATTCAGGGTGACACCATTGAATTAGAAATCTATTTAAAAAAGGAAATAGATATTGAAGCTTTTGATATCGAGATTAAATCGTTATCTCATATATTTGATTATAATATTACTACTCCAAGTAGTCAGATTCCTAATAAACGAAGCTATTTAGATTCAGACACCTGCAATCTCGATTACAAGTGTTATGAAAGTACTTGGGAAGTTGGAAAGTCAGTAGCTAAAATGGTTTATACTGACAAAGCATCAACTTACTTCTGTACTGGTACTTTACTGGCTAATAATTTGGACAAACCTTATTTCTTAACTGCTAATCACTGCATAACAACTCAGTCTTCAGCTTCATCTTTAACAACCTATTGGTTTTATACTTCAACAAGTTGTAACAGCCCTTCTATTAACGATTATAAAATAATCAATTCTGGAGGCTCATTACTTTATACTAACTCAACTGTTGATACTACTATGCTTGAACTCAATGAAAACCCACCTGCTGGCGTTTGGTTCGCTGGGTGGAGTGCAAACTCAGTTGGTTTAAATGAAAATGTTACAGGGATACACCATCCTAGTGGAGATTTGAAGAAAATCAGCTTCGGTTATATTTCTGATATTACTGGATATAATTCAATTGATGATAACTCTCACATACAGGTAACTTGGCAACAAGGAATTACAGAAAGTGGAAGTAGTGGCTCACCACTTTTCTTGGATGGTGGATATATTGTAGGAGTACTGCATGGAGGATTAAGTTTTTGTAGTTCACCAAATGCTCCAGATCTTTACGGTCGTTTTGATTTAGCCTATCAAGATGGTTTAAAGGACTGGCTAGACGCAACAAAGACAAAGGAGAATGTCACCAGACTCTATGTGGCTACTTTTAACCGCGCACCAGATGCAGAAGGTTTAGATTACTGGCTAAATGAGTCGGGATTGCAACTTGAACGGATTTCTCAAAGCTTCTTTGACCAACCAGAGACACAGGAACTTTATCCCCCTGAAACATCGGCTTATGACTTTGTATGGTCAGTTTACGATAACCTTTTTAACAGAGAGCCAGACCCTGAAGGGTTGGCATATTGGGAAGAGGAACTCCAAAGTGGAAGCATTCCTAAATCTACATTTATTTTAGCTGTAATTAATGGTGCTCAGAATACTCAAGAATATGGTAATGATGCCACTATCCTAGAGAATAAAACAATAGTTGGGTTGGCATTTGCTGATGCAGGCTTAAATGATGTAACAGAGGCTACAGAAATCATGAGTGGTATTACGGATGATTATGCTACGGTTATTGCTGCGCTTGAAACATTACCGCCAACACCAAACACGATACATATTACCAATGACTACCAGGTTGAAAGTTTGGGAACAGAAAGCACTATCAGTACTACTATTTCGATAGATACCGCTACATCAAAAAGTCTCTATCTAGTACTTAGCAACTATGCCAATGTATCTGGCAGTACGACTATTACACATAATCCTAAAGCTATAGCAGCAGTACAATCCAGATCTATAGTACCTGCTAACTCTACACAAAAACCAGTTATTCTCCATGCCCCTCAGCATGTTCAGGATTTTAATGCGGATGTCAAAACATTATTTGTAAAGACAGATACTAATTTACCCCAAAGAAAAACCATAGCTGTAGCAGAAAAAAATCAAGATGCTGTTGGCAATATTACAACATTTTATCTTGATGATACAGGATCAGACACTACCATGGCTACAGCGCGAAAAGTGGTTTCAAATGTGACAACAAACTATGGTCTCAAGACACTTAATGTCTGGGTATCAGACGATAGTTTTGGTTCGGGATGTACAAAGTCCAGATGTGTCACACAGGATATGGTTGATGCGTTAGCTAACATCTTTTTGAGCAGTGGTGCAAATAATGATATTTATGACTGGGTCAGCAACATTTATGAAGCGGAGTGGGGAGAGGAAGCCGCAAGCAAATATAGTAACTTAATTGGTGAAGATAATGAAATTACTATCTTGCTGACAGATATAGATAAAGATGATAGTCCTAATGGCGGAGTAGGAGGCTACTTTTGGTCAAAAGATAACTTCATTTTTTCTAATACAAATGGCTCAAACGAAAGAGTCATGTTTTATATTGATTCAGTCATGTTTGCTAATACTGATAGTGGTGATTTCTGGCAAAAAACGACATTCTCAACGCTTGCCCATGAATTGCAGCATGCGATCAATTTCTATCAAAGTACTGTTTTACTTGATGCTACTATGGATATATGGATAAATGAAATGCTCTCTGAGTCTGTGGAAGATCTTGTTGCGACCAAGATCGAAGACATCGGTCCAAGAGCTGTTGCGTATACAGATGGAAGTGCTGGTTCTGCAGGGAATAGGAATGGGAGATATCCACTTTTTAATGCAAATAATACACTCTCTCTTCCAACTTGGAATAATCAATTACAAGATTATTCTAAAGTCAGTGCATTTGGAGCTTATCTCACGAGAAACTATGGAGGTGCAAAACTCCTTCATGATATTATGCATAATACATATGAGAATGAACAGGCTATAGTGGATGCTGTCGGAAAAACAGCAGATGGTTCAGGAAAAACATTTAACAACCTACTCAATGAATGGGGTATTGCTGTATTATTATCTACTATTGAGAGTCCAGAAAACTTACCTACGTATAATACTGGTGACTTTACTCTCGATACCTATAACAGTACAACGTACAAAATGGGTTCCATAAACTTTTTTAATTATGATTCATTACCGACCATATATACCACAGCAGGTACAATTCAAGCTCAAGCAAATTATTACTATAAGGTAGGCGATAATCTAACGGGAATCATTACCCTTGATCTGGAACTTAACGGTCAAACAGAAGCAACACTGATAGCAAAATGATAAAAAGAATAATTATAGGTCTTATTATCATCGGATTCATAGGATGTGCTCAAAACAATACGATGGAACTTGAGGGGAGACTGGCAGTAAAAGGCTCCTCTATTCATACATATCTAAACATTAAAGATATCAAGAGCAACAAAAACTACAAGATTCAAAATCAAGAGAGTTTTGACTTGATGCAAAAACAAAATCAAACGCTTAGAGTCAAGGTGAGACTTATCAAAAAAGCCATAGGACCAGGCTTCCCTGCTGTAGTAGAAGTATTGGGAGTAATAGAAGTAAAATAATATTCTATCTTTTTTACAGCACTACAAATAACTTGTCAGCTTTGAAATAAAGAATCAACCACTAATGTGCGTTTTTCAATTGGAAGCGAAACAGTTTTATTTATTAGATATTCAGTGTTCATTGTACAGATTTATAAGCTATTGCTTATTAATAGAAGATATGGAGAAGCGGTTTACTCCCTCTTATTATTCTGTTCCATTAGCATTCTGATCATGTGTTTTCTTATTTACCAAATAACCCAGCTTACTTATTAGTCAGTGGGTGTTACCCCTTCATAAATCGGGTACCGTTCTTCTTCGGTCAGTCGGGTATATGTCTCTGGCATAGTGATCTCACATTGGGTTTTAGTCGACCGTGAGTTTCGCCCCCTGGCCATTAAAATTCAATGTGTCGCACTGGCGACTCAAATCCGCGCAGTTCAATAATGAATTTTTAAAGTCAGTATCATTTAATCCTGATAGCCCTGTAGAAAAATTTAAGTGATTTTAATAGTGAGACATGAAATAATAATGGGTTTATAGATGTTTGGGGATTGCTAGTAAATATGAAAGATGAGCAAAGGTCTGAATTACGCGAGGCGTTAGTGCTTTGTAAAGGCGCTTTTTTATCAGCAGCTGCATTTAGTTTAGTTATTAATATACTAATGCTAACCCCAGTAATTTATATGCTGCAGTTATATGATCGCGTTCTTAGTAGTCGGAGTGAAGAAACGTTAGCGATGCTGACGCTTATTGTGGTAGCTATTTTTATTACTCAAGGAGCTTTAGAGTGGGTGCGTTCGCAAATTTTGGTTAGGGTTAGTACGAAGTTGGAAACTTTGTTGAATAAACGTTTATTTGTTATTGCGTATAAAAAATCACTTTACACCGGTGGACAACAAGCAAATGGGCAGCCGTTAGATGATTTGACGTCTTTACGTCAATTTCTGACAGGCAATGGATTGTTCGCTTTTTTTGATGCGCCATGGCTGCCTATTTATATCGCTTTGATGTTTTTATTCCATTGGTCTTATGGCTGGGTAGCTATTTTTGCAGCCACAATTTTGATTGTATTAGCTATTATTAATGAAAAAAGCACACATAAGGTACTTAATGAAGCAAATAGTCTGGCCGCACAAGGTCGTGCATTAGTTAATAAAAACCTTAGAAATGCCGAAGTGATTGAATCAATGGGGATGTTAGATGACGTTCATAAGCGATGGTTAAAGGGAAGTGAAAAAGTTTTGTTGTTGCAAGCCATCGCTAGTTCACGTGCTGGCTTGATTTCATCCGTATCAAAAACATTAAGAATGTTGTTTCAGTCTTTGGTTTTAGGTCTAGGGGCATATTTGGCCATTGAACAAGAAATTTCACCTGGACTCATGATTGCGGGTTCAATTTTATTGGGTCGTGCTCTTGCGCCGATAGATTTAATGATCGGTAATTGGAAGGGGTTTGTTTTAGCGCGGGCACAATATGGGCGCTTAAATGAGTTGTTGCATCAAATTCCTGAGGATGCGGAGAAAATGTCTTTGCCTGAGCCTAAAGGCTGCATCCAAATACAACAAGCCGTTATTGCTCCCCCTGGTTCAAAAGTGGCTGTTATTAAAGGTGTGTCCTTAATGATTGAAGCAGGGGACTCTGTAGGTATTATTGGTCCTAGTGGCGCGGGGAAATCAACCTTAGTTAGAGCTTTGTTAGGTATTTGGCCGGCAGCGAGTGGAAAAATACGCTTAGACGGCGCGGATGTTTTTGCTTGGAATAGAATGGAGCTAGGTCCTTATATTGGTTATTTGCCGCAAGATATTGAGTTATTTGAAGGAACAATCAGTGAAAATATTGCACGATTCGGTGAACTTGATGCTGAGAAAGTAGTTTTAGCCGCTAAGATGAGTGATGTTCATGAGCTTATTTTACGCTTGCCAAATGGATATGACACAGTGATTGGTGCGACTGGCGGGAATTTATCCGGTGGACAAAGACAAAGAATTGGTTTGGCTAGAGCGCTATACGGTAATCCAAAGCTTGTTGTGTTAGATGAGCCAAATTCCAACTTGGATGAACAAGGTGAAATTGCTTTGGCCAAAGCTTTGGCTCAATTAAAACAGGCGCAAGTAACTGTTATTATTGTGACGCATCGAAATAGTGTTTTAGGCAGCGTTGATAAATTATTGATGCTTGATGAGGGGCTACTGCTGGCATATGGACCTAGAGATGAAGTTCTTTCTCATCTACAAAAGCAGCGATCACCCGAACCAAAGCAGAAGAAAACGATGACGGTTCCTGTCGCATAAGCATGCGTAGAAATTGTCATGAATCAACCAATAATCTAAGTAAATTAAATGTAATGTAATGGTTAAGAAAAGCTTTATAGAAAATGGTTTTGAAGATTTAAAAAACAAACTTAAAAGCATATTTAATGCTGAAAATAAAGAGACTGGTTTTGAAGATTTAAAAAACAAACTTAAAAGCATATTTAATGCTGAAAATAAAGAGACTTCGGAAATAGTTTCAGACAATCTTCCTGTCATATTACGTACAGATGATAGACCCATACGAAATATAGGATATAGCATATTATTTGTCATGATTGGTGTCTTTGGGACATGGAGCTATATTGCCCCTATTGGTAGTTCGTCGCTTGCCAGTGGTGTTGTCGCGGTTAAAACACATCGTAAAACAATACAGCATCTCGAAGGAGGAATCGTAGATAGTATCAGTGTGCGTGACGGGGATTATGTTAATTCAGGGGCGACTTTGCTCACATTAGACAGCACCCAAGTTAAGGCGCAGATAGAAATATTCAGCGGACAGTATATTTCTTTGGCGGCTATTGATGCCAGACTTACAGCGGAACGTACAGAATCTAATGAAATAAAATTTCCTGATACCTTTAAAGATCTAAATGATTCTCGTGTTCAGGAAGCAATACAGGGTCAACAGCAAATTTTTATAGCCCGAGGAGACAGTCATAAAGGTGAGATCAACCTATTGAGTCAGCGAGTCAAACAGCTCGGTTTAAAAATAACAGGTTTAAAGACGCAGCAAAAGAGTAAAAGGCGATTATTAGGATCCTATGCGGAAGAAATAAGTGACATAAAAGAGCTGTTGGCAGAAGGTTTTGCCGATAAGCAACGACTAAGAGAATTGCAGCGTCAACATACGATGACTCAAGGTGACATTGCTTCACTCACGACAGAAGTCGCTAGCGCACAAATGCAACAAGGTGAGACTGAGCTGGAAATTGTCCAAACAACACGTAAATTTCAAGAACAAATTGCAACACAGTCTGAAGAAGTGAATGCCGAATTATTTAGTATTAACGAGCAATTAATTGTTGCTGTAGACAAAGCAGAGCGAAGCATCATAAAAGCGCCTGTCAGCGGCTTTATACTCGGTATGGCTACACATACGGACGGTGGCGTGGTGATGCCCGGAAGTCCAATCTTAGATATTGTTCCTGAAGATGAAGAGTTAATTGTAACAGCACAAGTAGCACTCATGGACATTGATAAAGTGGTAGTAGGTACTTCAGCAGAAATAAGATTTAGTGCTTTTAGCAGTAAAACAACACCGGTTATGGAAGGGCGGGTAAAAACAATTTCAGCCGATACCCTGACAGATCCTGTCACAGGTATGCCCTTTTATGAGGCGGTTATCGAATTAACACCAGAAAGCACACAAAAACTGGGTGGCTTAGTGCTTATTCCGGGTATGCCAGCAGAAGTATTAATTAATACAGGCAAAAGAACGTTTTTTGAGTATTTGGTTCAACCATTATCAGACGCTTTTTCGCGCTCTTTTATAGAAGAATAATAATGAGAAAATTAAAATTAAACTTACTTTTAAGTTTCTTGTTAGGCATCGCGTCACCAGCGTATGCGGATGATTTATTGGAGATATATCAGAAAGCACTTATTTCGGATCCTAATTTACAGACAGCAAAATTAGAATTTGAACTATCAGAAGCTCAGCAGGGACAGGCCGGAAGTGCATTGTTACCCCAAGCGAGTGCCAATGCAAATGTCTCCTACAACTCCACCTCGGTTGATGCAATACCAGGCACCCGTGAATTTGATGGATACCGCTACTCAGTTTCTATAACGCAAAGCATGTTTGATGTGTCTAAGTTTTCAAATTGGCTAAGATATCAAGCATTAACCGATAAGTCTCAGGTAGAGTATCAGCAAGCACAGCAAATATTAATGTTTGACGTAGTCGATCGATATCTTAATGTACTCATTGAGCGCGATAACTTAGTCTTAAATAAGCAAGAAATCGGCACAACAGAACGGAATTTACACCAAATCAAACGACAGTTTGAAAAGAGCGTTGTCACCGTTACCGATGTGTATGAAATGGAAGCCAAGCTAGATGCATTAATGGCAGAGCAAATAGAAGCTGAAACCAAACTTGATATTGCCAAACAAAATTTAAAGGAATTGACAGGTTCTTCGTTTGGATTATTGTCAGAATTAAGAGAAGATGCCCAGTTTTTAGTATTGCAAGGCGATGTGCAGGAAATTGCCGAACAGGCACAGCAGAATAACCTGCTAATTCATGCTCAAAACAAAGAAATTGAAGCAGCAGATTATAATGTCATCAGTCAGAAAGCAAAACATCTGCCCGTCGTTGATCTACAGCTGCAATATTATAATACAGATACCGGTTTTCAAAACGCCCAAACCGCCGCGATTGCTACTAAAGTAGCAGCTATTAACGTGACCATTCCTCTGTTTTCTGGAGGAGCAACCTATTACCAGGGGCAAGAAGCCTCTAGGCAATTACGCATCAGCAAGCAGAAAAGAATTCATTTATTACGCGCAATAGAAAAAGAAGCGCGAGATGCTTTTTTAAGTGCTAATGCCAGTGTAAAACGTATAAAAGCACAAAAAAAAGCACTGAGTACAGCAGTAAAAGCTCGTGAAGCCATGGAGAAAGGGTTTAAATATGGCATGCAATCCATAGGAGATGTTTTAATCTCACAGGCACGAGAATACGCTGCTAAAAGAGACCTTTTTAATGTGAAGTACATTTACATCAAAAATCGTATTCGATATGAGCAGGCCTCAGGCAGATTAAGCATTGACTCGTTAGAAACTATTAATCAATGGTTAAGAGTCTAAAAGGATTTTTAAGGTGATTATAATCTCCTGAATTCAGGTCTCTAAAAAAGTAATCAATACTCAGTTATTTTAATGAAAAGCATTAAAGTGCTACCTGTCTATAGAACCTGTTACCCCTATACGCAAGGTGGCATAGAAGAAGTTATCCGTTAATTAACGAGGGCCAGCGACAAACTGGGCATCAATAATCGTATTCTATGCCCTAAGGCTGTCCAAGAATAGAGGCCCTACTACGGAAAAATCCCTTTTGGCTATTTTTCCCGAACATTTTCGTTAAAGAGCACAACTATTCGCCTCAAATGTTCGAAAAAACTGACTCAAAAAAGCTTTCCCTCGCTACGGCTTCTATTCTCGGACAGCCTCCTAGTAGAAGCAGCAATGCATCAGCGTGCGATGATTTCTACCGATCTAAATACAGGAACTTCGTATATAAACAGTAATGGCATAACGGGACTGGTTGTGCAGGCAAAAAATGCTCGGCAACTAAGAGAGGCAATGGAAGCATTAAGTCGAGATCCTAAATTGGCAGGTCAAATGGGCGCAGCAGCCTATAAGAGATATCAACAGTTATTTACAGCAACAGTAATGGGGAGTGCTTATGCTGATTTATATCGCCAAGTCATAGGGAGAGAACAAGATTAAACATATTGGTTAACGTAAACTCCTTCAAGCCACTAGTGACTCGAATAGGTATATCGATTTTAGGGCCATGTTATTGTATAATTTGAACCGGTATTATTGGGTTTTCAAAAGAAATATAGGATCCTCATTACGTAAGCGGATTTGTGGGTACGACATGCTAGCAAATAGAATAGGCAGAATATTGGCATTATTAGTATTTTTGATTTTCTATATAAATGAACGCCTAAGACACCTATTTGTTGAACGTCTGTGTCCACTAAGTTACTGACGTTAGTTGACTTACTCATTGAGGTTCAAGTCTATAACCCCGTTAAAATTAGCACCCTGAATACAGATCAACTTAACTCTCCCTTAAACTGAGACTTTATAAATTGAAAACAGCAATCATCACAGGTATCACAGGGCAAGATGGCGCCTATTTAACTCAATTACTTTTAGACAAAGGCTATAAAGTTATAGGGACTTACCGAAGAACCAGTTCGGTTAATTTCTGGCGTTTAGACAGCTTAGGTGTAACCCAACACCCTAATTTAGAGCTGATTGAACATGATATAACCGATTTAGGCAACAGCATTCGCCTATTGCAATATGCCAAGCCCGACGAACTCTATAACTTAGCAGCGCAAAGCTTTGTCGGCGTCTCCTTTGAGCAACCACAGACGACTGCCGAGATCACCGGCCTAGGCGCACTTAACCTACTAGAAGCCATTCGCATAGTCGATAAGTCGATACGCTTTTATCAGGCGAGTACCTCCGAGCTTTATGGTCAAGTGCAAGCCATTCCACAAAATGAAGACACACCATTTTATCCGCGTAGCCCGTATGCCGTCGCAAAACTATTTGCCCACTGGAGTGTTGTTAATTACCGTGAATCGTATGATATGTTTGCGAGTAGCGGAATACTCTTCAACCACGAATCTCCGCTCCGTGGTCGAGAATTTGTCACGCGTAAAATTACCGATAAAGTCGCTCGAATTGCACTCGGCGAAACCACCCCTCTAGAGCTAGGCAATATGGATGCACAGCGTGACTGGGGCTTTGCCAAAGAATATGTAGAAGGCATGTATAGAATGTTACAACACGATGTTGCCGATACCTTTGTGCTGTCTACCAACCAAACCCATAGCGTCCGTCGATTTGTAGAATTAGCCTTTGCCGTGGTTGATATACCGATCGAATGGCAA
>Ga0233449_1002813_pt1 | contig 13324 bp, 17 predicted proteins | sample SI_124_October20_FD_183012 | JGI IMG/M metagenome (GOLD analysis project Ga0233449, IMG submission 183012) | Seawater microbial communities from Saanich Inlet, British Columbia, Canada - SI_124_October2016_200_MG | ecosystem: Environmental > Aquatic > Marine > Inlet | place: Canada: British... | reverse complement strand
CTAGAGATTTATTTAGGATTTTTTCCAGTTTTTTATAGATATTTATTTTTTCTTATTATTTTAGATTTATTTTCTGGATTTTTTCTGGATTTTTTCTGATTTTTTTCTGGATTTTTCTGGATTTTTCTGGATTTTTCTGGATTTTTAGGATAATTTGATAATACCATTTTGATAATCAAATGATAATATGAAAACTTTGATAATACCATTTTGATAATCAAATGATAATATGAAAATAAAGCATTTAAAGAGACAAATATACTTAATATAATATGGATAATACATATGACATCACAATCAGTAACAAACGAATTTATGATTTCTATAATACGAACCCTAATGTCAATATAGAATCTATGAATTTAATTCTGTTAGATTTTTTAGATACCATTGGTAAGGATTTAAATACAGTTATGAGAGACAAAGCAATCGATGAGTTATCCAATAATATTAAAGACATCAAACAACAAGTACTTGCTCTTAATGATGGATTTTCTGTAAAACTACACGAGTATAATAAGGAATATATTGATACTATGAAAACATATATATCTTTATCATCATCTGAAAATAGAGATATCATTATTCAACTGTTAAACAAAAATACAGACACATTTATTAATAAGATTAGTCAAACCGCACCAGAGACAACGGTTGCCTTAAAAGAAAATATGGATTTATTAAGAGAGACAATGGCTAGAGACATCAAGGAATTTGTCTCATCTAATAATCAATCGTCTGATTTAAAAGAATTTGTCTCTCAGATGGATTCAAAAATATTATCCATCCAACAATCCTTATATAGTGTTGTCTCTAGTAATCAAGAGAATCTTTCTAGTAAATTAGATTCCATTAAAGAAAATGCTGTTGTCAGTCAACATACGAATGATAAAGTAATGAATGAATTAAATGAATTCTTATTCAAGTATAAAACCTCTAGCCAACATAAAGGCGCTTTCTCAGAGATTCAATTACAATCTTTACTTAACAAAATGTATCCCACTGCAGAAATTGTTGATTCTCACGGGGAAACTTCTTGTTGTGATTTCATTATTAAACGAACAGGTAAAGATGATATTCTAATTGAGAATAAAAATTTTAACCTATCTGTAGATAATAGAGACATTAGTAAATTTTTATTTGATGCAGATAAACAAAAATCTCATGCTATTATGTTATCACAACAGTCAGGTATTACAGGTAAACCTGATGGGTTTATTGAACTAAATGGTAACAAAGTTATTATGTATTTACACGAAGTTAATTACAATACCGATAAAATTCGTATCGCAGTTAATACGGTCGACCATTTATCAGTCAAATTAAATGAAATTTCAGGTGGAGAAGATGAAAGTCTGTGTATTACAAAAGATGCTTTGTGTAGAATTAACGATGAATATCAAATGTTTTTAAGTCAAAGGTCTTCTCTTCAAGGTATTCTAAAGGATTTTAATAAAAAAATGAATTCTCAAATTGAATCCATACAAATGCCTACGTTAAATACGTACCTTAGTGATAAGTTCGCGTCTATCGAAAATAAAGTTTTTGTATGTGAACACTGTGAGCTTACATTTAAATCTAAACGTGCCTTGACTTCTCATGGAAAGGTACATACTAAAAAAGCAAAGGTCGATATAGAATCTTAATGGTGATTATAAAATATATATTTTTATAAGAGACATAGTTAAAATACTTACCATTACTCTAACTATTAAATTATTATTATAGTTTAAATAAATATCATATATATTTATTATAATGTCAGATAAAATTTTATCTGATACCGTACAAATTAATTGTATTTCAATCTTAGATAATAAATATTATCTACAAGTAAACTTATTTGTTGAACAAGTTAATCATTTAATTGATCGTATTCCACCGGAACATGATATATATAAAGAATTATCTAATTTACATAATTTTAAAGAAACTTTTAAATATCAAAATATACATACAAACCTACACGCTCGTATAGATATCACTCATATTAATAATATCACACAGGGTATTGTGAATATGAGCGATAGGCTATTACGTGTGATTGATTGTATTTTTAGTAGTAATTTAAAAACAACACAAGACTTATTAGATATGTATTAAATATATACGTTCGCTGGTAATATATTTAAAAAACGATGTATGGCATTTACACAAGATACTTTAAGTAAAATTAATGATGAATACCAAATGTATTTAGGGTATCTACTAATAATAAAGTTTATGTATGACCGTTGTCAAGTGACATTTGAATCGAAACGAGCGTTAACTTCTCATGGAAAAGCATATACCAAAAGTTGATAAAGCTTCTTAATTGTGATTATAATTTATATATTTATATAAATTATAAAGTTAAAATACTTATTTTAATAATATAGTAACGATACTGTCACCATTTTTGTCTCTTTGTTATCTAACCAATAATTCACTGTATCTAATAATTTATTTAATCTTACGTTCCATTCCTTTATTTTACATTGTTTAATCACGCATCGTCCTGATTTATTAATAGACCAACATGAGGTAACCTTTATTCCGTCTTCTTGGGTATATGAGTCGGGATTAAATCGAATAAATATTACAGGACGATGACCTAGGTCTTGAGACAATTCCATCATGCGTTTATGCTCACATGTACTGTCATAGTCCGTATGTTGGTTCTCATCGATCTCTATAATTAATACTTGATGTCCAATATCTAATAACATATCGGGTCGTCTCTTTGAACACCCGCATTTAATGGATTTATCACATATCCATTCAACTGATGGGATGGACTCTTTCATGAATTCAATAACGGATAATTCCTTTGTCTTATAATTACGAGAGGTTGGTTCGTTTGGAAATAAATGTCTAAAACAATACGCACAATATCCTTTATATTTTTTATTTACTAATGTTTCACACCAGTCACTTTTACATCGTGATCCTGTTACATTGACCATATGTGACGAAGCATGATCTACACAATATGATGCTTTATTTCCAATGACATTAAATGATGGATGTTTAATGCATCCTATGTGTTTACATTTTGTATTAATCACATTAATCATATTTTCTGATTTATGTTGCTTACAATACATAGCACTTTTTAAATGACTCAAGTTATAATAAGATTTTTTATTACAGTTTAATTCATTACATTTATAACTATTTATATTTATCATTTCTATTCCTGCGTGTTGCTTACAATAAATAGCACGTGTTTCTCCGTTTAAATTAAATGATGCAGTTTTATTACAATATTCTTGTCTACATGTGACCTTTATACTGTATACATTTATCATATCTTTTATTTTATGAACGGAACAATACATTCCTGTTTTTTTACCCGAAAAATTAAAATTCGGTCGGGTTATACACCCTTCATGAAGACATTGTTTATTTGTAACGTTAATCATGTTATCTAATTTATGCTTGGAACAATATAATGCTTTTTTATTGTTTTTATGACAGAAAGAAGCTTTTATTATACATCCTTCTTGAACGCATCTATTGATATTGACATTTATCATACCAGGGGTTTTATGCGTCGAACAAAATATACCTTTCTTAAAGTTTATAAAATTAAAATGTGGTTGTATGAAACAATCCTCATGTATACATGATTTACTAACCACATTTACCATCGTCGGTAATGAATGGTCAAAACAATATATTGCCATGTTCTTTTCCTTAAAATTAAAATGCGGTGTCTTATAACAATCTACATTTAAGCATTGATGATGTAATACTATTATCATACTATCTAATTTATGTGTTTCGCAATACATTGCCTTATTACATGGGTAATTAAATACAGAACGTTTATTACACCCAGATAAAATACACATTAAAATTAATATATACACATTTGTTCATCAATTTTATATTATCTTTTCATAATAATATAAAATTGATAACACTTGTAATACGTCTTAGTTTTATTATGAACTCATTTCCATCACAACGAATGTTATATTGCGATGAGCTCGATACATTTAGTATACTTCCAACACCAATTAATATATTTATTGCACATGATATGGAAGATGACGATACAGTGACTATAGTTGAAAATATAATCAAAAATATGCCTGACCATATTTGTGTTTGTGATACATCAAATATATTAAATAGAAATCTAACTGATAACATACTGACTCATATCAAGTCGTGTGATTTAGTTATATTCTTAATGGAACCGACCGTCCGGAATGAACAAATTAATATTAATAACAATGTTTTAATTGAATTCGGTATGACAATTGCTCTTGATATACCAATGATGATATATATTAAAGGTTATGACTCCGCTTTTGATACACATCGTCCATCAATGATAAATGGTATACAAGTTGAACGGTATTATACATACGAAGATATAGTAGATTTTATAACACATAAACATATTAATGCGTGGGAATTAAAATCATCAACTACATATTCAAAAGCATCCGATAATTTAAAGGCTGAACTTGAAAAAGAACCAATTGGAGATATCCTTGATGAGATTATTACACGAAATTTAAAGTTTCATCATTCAGATGATATTGTTAAATTATATATTGGTAATTATTTAATAGACCTTTGTAGTGAAGATGGATATAATTATGATTTTATTGACAAGAGTATCTCTGTAATGAGAGACATGTATACATCTAATGTTACAAATATACTGTGTAATATGTTTCATACATTTATTTGTAATTGTTTACATCAACTATTTCGGAAAAATAAAACACGTTATTTAAATGAAAAACTAGTTATGTGTAGAAGAATGTTACGACGCTTCATCGTTGACTTACAGCGTGATAATAATTATCATTTTAAACACAGACATATTATTAAATGTAACGAACAATTTCTTGAACCAGTCATTCTAAACAAACCTTCATATTATTATGAAGATGGTAGCTCAGATGATGGTTACGAGTCAAATAAATCTAATGATTCTATTCCTGATTTTATCCCATTTGTTAATGAATGTGACGCACATCATACAAAAATTACTAAATAATTTAATGTGGTTATTTATTAATTCTCATCAATTTTAATATACCCGCCAACTTGTTCCCATAGATGATGTGTGTGTAAAATTTAAATTCGTTTTAATCATTCGATCTAGATAATCCAGGTGTTCTCCTACCAAATGCGTGTTTTGATTTTGTTGTGATTTTAGCTTACACGAGTGGTGTCCAATATAGTTCATTTCGCATACCCTATGCGTTCGCGGTAATATATTTAAATGTATATCTTCATAAAAACATATATCCAATATAGTATCGAGTGGAGCATGAATTAGATGAACTCTTGCCATCGTGCTATACGCTTCATGTGCTATGTCCATTAGTTCATACATAACGGCGTTGTATCTGTGCTTGGCATTCACATTTATCGGTCGTATAAAGTCGTTTATATATGTACTTAACTCATCTGGCATATTCATTTAATATACATCATAAAGTAATTCTATATCAATTTTATTCTAAGAGACAAAATTAAAATACTTATTTATAATTTTATATTTCTTAATGTGAATACTTATAAATCATTCATATCAAAATTATACTCCATTAGATACATTTAGAATCGCCTTGGATGAAATACAGACGCTATTAATTCTTCTTTAAATATATTAGTTGTCTCTGACATTTTTTCATAATCATATTCAAATATCGACGGATTTTTACTTAATATATCCCAGATCGTAACGTGTGAAACTATAATTAATAAACTCTATATCCATTTTTGAGACAAAGTTAAAATACTTATTAATCGTTATATAAAAATCATTTAAGCATATAAATATAATATGTATATGTCTAAGACCATTCCACCATTATTATCAAAGGATACACTTAAAACTATTTATTATGGAGCATTGGGTACAATTACATTTGGATCATATAATCTATGGATTATTAACAAGAATCAGGAATTAAATAATAGAGTTCAAAATATGAAACATATGAAACATACTACCGAAACAAAAAAATTACTCAATGCACAAAAACTACTTCACGATGCACAAATACACAATCTAGAATTACAACTACATAACATGACCTTATGGTGGTGGCAAAAGGTATAATTATACGATAAAGCTATTCATATCAATTTATTCCAAAGAGACAAAATTGATACATTAAACAAACCCTTTTGGTTCAGCATAAATCACAAAATTCTTATATTAAGTTTCCACGTTAGGCATATCATCTCTTTTTTTTATTAAATCATTTAAATAGTATTAAATCATTTAAATAGTATTATTTAATTTATACATATGTCAATACAGTTAACTACTGACCTTAATTTAGCTGATATTGTCGATTTTGATAAAATATTTAATACATTAACCCCGTCGAATACTTTTAGAGACGAGACAATTACCGAATCTCATAAGCATGTTATTAATCCATATAAGGCTTTAAATGATAACGATGAATTATACGCATTTATAAATACGACAAAACATTTTCTAGATGTTAACACATTTACTATAAAAGATTCTACTTATATATATAAAGCCGAAATACATACTGGTTGTGGAAATGGTGATTTCTCCTCGAATTTTCATACACATAATCCATTAGTGACACTATATCTAATAGGAAACTCTCATTCTGATAGTTATGATGATAAGATACCACTGACACGAGACACACATCATTTAAATATTAGTGCGGTTCATTCACGTAAATACATAGAGGTTCATTCCTCTGTAAAATTAACTGAACTTACAATTTATTTTGATGGTTATTATCTTTGTTCAAAACTACGAAATGAAATGTGTAAGGGTAATACACCTGAATCTATATTATATGCTAAAAATACTCAATGTATTGCATGTATTCGCACCGGTTCACAATTATATGTGCGTGCAAATTTAAATACACGTTTACTGGATAATATACATAAAAATAATAAAACTGCAATATCAAGAGATGAACTGATGAATATACCAATAACAACGTATAGATTAGGTTAAAGCATTAATTAGATGAACTCTTGCCATAGGCTTCATGAACCACATCCCATCAGTTCATGCTGTATTATATCGGCGTTTGGTATCTACATTTATCTGTCGTATATAGTCATTTATATATGCGCTTAACTCACGAGGCATAATATATCTATATCCATTTTTTACAAAGTTAAAATACTTATAAATCATTCATATCAAAATTATACTCCATTAAATAACGTTCAAACCTTTTGGGATGAAATACAGAAGCCATTAATTCTTCTTTAAAAATGTTAGTTGTCTCTAACATTTTTTCATAATCATATTTCTTTGAATAATCCATTGTATATGCTGGATTAACTCCACAACCTCCTCCTCGATATAAAATACAACCCGATACAATAGATGTTTCATTGGTTGGTCTTTTCCATGAGGTTCCAATTGGAATGCCCCACCTAAGAATTGCACAGGATGGGTTATATGATTCAAAATACACATTTAACTTAATTAATTTATAGGTTGATTTAATTATAACATCAATTTGATGAAAATATTGATATAAATATAAAAGATAAGATTCTGGAGTTATAGTTACTTTTAAATTACCCATCTGTCTATACATTACTATATTTGGATCATTTACATACATATTAGTTATGTAAAACGAATTGGGTAATATACGATACATGGGTAATATACGATACATTGGTAATGTATAATAATAAAACCCATCCTCTTGGGTAAACGTATTTACATTGATTTTTTTTATAACATCACATTTAGCTGCTACACATCTATCAAATGTCAATTCGTTTTTATATATTATAATGTAATGTGACGCATCATATATCTATTCTTTACATATTGACTCAGTGAAAAATGTATATTACTTTTATATAATTCATTTAATAATATTAACATATTTATAAATATGGATTTATATTATGAAATAACTTATATGTTAAAACAGCTGTCACCTTTATTTATAAATAGTTCGGGTGATACGTGTCAGTATAAACTTAATACTAATAAACAACATAACGACCATTTCTATATATCGGTCGAGTACGGAGGTGACTATGAAATAAAAATATTTAAAATAGATAAAAACACATATGTAAATGCGTATCAACATGGTGCAAATAATGTGGAAGACTTTTTTAATACATTTTGTACCATTAATGTCTATACAGTAAATAATATTTTATGTAATATTAATCCTTTAAAAAACATTTATTTAAACCCAATATGTCCATATAAATTTATATTTAAAATGATATTTAATATAAAGTGGGACGAAGTTATTAGGTGGTATATTATCCATAAAGATGGAAACGATAGTATGTGTATGGTGGAGAGTAAGGATTATAATTATGTTGTAAAATTTTCCACTAGTTAATAAAGGGGTATTAAAATCTTTATAATAAAATTGACGATAGTATATATTATATGATTTAACCAAATGGAAGACAACCTATTAAATAGGGTGAAAGATTTAGATTGGTTTTTAAAAAATAAAATATTTCATTATTTAGAATTTAATCCATGTGATAAAGAGGAACTTTTAAATAGACAACTACGAATGAGCATGCCATTTTGGTTTAAGTCACCTGGTCTTGCGTTACCTTTTATAATGATAGGTAACAACTTCACAGACTTAAGAGACATTGAACCCGCGAAACCTTTCACGATTGTGTATGATATATTATAAGAGAACCATTTATATTACATTTTCGAATGCTTTACTTTACTCATATCAACCACTTGTGTACATCCAAAACCACCTTCATGTTCCTCAAGACTAAGTCTACAACCACCATTTTGTTGTGATATTGCGTTTGGTCCAATTGCTGGTTTAATAACCTCTGGTTTATTCATTACCCATAATAAATTAATATCTTTAATATAATAAAATTGATAAAGAGGTTGTTAATATAATAATAATAATGAAGCCATTCAAACAGCTTCCTTAAAAGATGGAGACGTTACCATATCTATACAAAGTGATAGTTTAACATTTGGTAGACAACTTAAATCTACTTCTCAATTATACCCAGCCATTTCAAGGGATTCATTAAATATTTTAAAAACAAATTTTATGTCTTACATTGATAAATCAGTCTTTACATTAATAAAACAAATGAAAATAGCACAACATATTGTATAAATAATCACTCATGTCGAAATCATACATATCATCACTCATGTCGAAATCATATGTATCATCACTCACGTCGAAATCATATGTATCATCACTTATTATACCATATAATATTTTTATATATTATGACACACACTCGTAGTAAAAATAAGCGTAATAAACGGTCGCACACTAAACGTCGACAAAGGGGGGGTATATTAGGCGATATAAAAAAAATCGGGGCATATACAAGAGGTGTTATTGTTTCAGGTGTGGTAATACCAGCAAATTTAATTAAGTCGGTTGAATACTTATCACAAATTAGTAAGGAAGTTATAAACCGATTTCAAATGACTTTAACGTATCATAACAAAATGAAATTAATAACATTAAAAACATCAAACGATGTACTTAAAATAAAAACTAACTTGGCTAGACAAAAGGTACAACAAAAATCAAACCGAAATATACGTAAAGGAAATTTAAATAATAAAAAACACACAGCTAAAACTTATCGTCAAACACAAAATCTTAATAATAAGAAACAATTTAATGACGTAAAATTTGCACAACAACATGAAACCAAAATGAAAAAGCAATACGAGTTATTATTTAATAAATATATTGATTCAGTAATAAGAACATATTGTTCAATAGGATATATATACAACCATTGTGGTGATCAGGTATTTAAAGCATACTTAAATCATATAAAAAAGGAATTTAGTGTAGCTTTCACTAGTGACAACAAGAAAAACTTACTTGACGATATACATTTGACTAAACATATAAATATATTTAAAAAAATATTTAGTCACTACCAGTTATTAAAATCATTACCATTATCAGATACTTTAGATAAATCCAGAATCATACGTGAGTTGGTTCAAATGGCATCAGATACAGATTTTTTTAAAAAATTATCTAAAAGTTATGACCACTTAAAACAAAAGCAAGATTTATTACTTCCTCCCGAAGAAGTACCTATATTAAATAAATTAGAACCAATGTCTGTGAATAATTCTCCAGTAAGTACAGCGAATAATAAGTCTCCAGTGACTACAGCGAATAATAATTCTCCCGTGAATAAAGTAAATAATTCTCCAGTGAATACAGCGAATAATAATTCTCCCGTGAATAAAGTAAATAATTATCAACCTCCACGTAACAATACCGCTACATATTTATCAAATTCTCCACCGCATCAAATGACTGTACCATAACTGTGTTTAGTATTTATATTTTTAAGAGACAAAGTTAAAATACTTATTGTTCCACCTAAAAGCGTATGTTTAATAAAAATGATATAGTTGTTAGTCATCCGACATACATACACAAATAAAGAACTAGGTTGGTCAGAAACAGATGAGTGGCCTATTCAAATTCAGTATGAACAATTATATCTTACCGAAGATTTAAATTTAACAGCAATCATTAAAAATCCTAGTTCTATGATTGATTATGATACAGCAAGACACAAGAATAATATACCTGATTTAGAATTTCATTACAGAAATATTATGTTTTATACGAAACCTAAAGTGTTTGTTTGATATAAATATCTTTTTGTATTTTTTTATTATAAGTAAAATTAAAATACTTATATACAAATATTTGTCTCTGAGATTTTTCCAAGAGTTGTCTCTCAGAATATCCATGACCTTTCAAAATATTTTCCCAGATTTGAATTCGTTAGTGTCTTCCCCCCCCCCCCCCCGGTTTTTTTTTTTTTATTCAACCTTTTTTTTATTGGAAACAATATTTTAAGTAACAAAAACAATAAAAAACAATATCATATATATGATACACATAGTCTTAATTAATTAGAGTATTGTTTTTTTATTGGAATTATTGTAAATTTATTGGAATTAAATAGATATAAACAATATTTCCAATATATATCAATGAGTTTTATATGCGAATTATGTAACTTTAAAACAAATTTGTCTGCTAACTATAAACAACATTTACAAACAAAGAAGCACATTACAAATTACAATAATGAAAAAAATCAGTCAACCCAAAGTCAACCTTTTGTCAACAATAGTAAACCTTCGGTCAACAATAGTCAACCTTTTGTCAACAATAGTAAACCTTTTGATAATAAAAAACAATATCCTTACGTACCTCAATTCGAATGTAAATATTGTAATAAACATTTTAGCCATAAACAAAGTTTATCCAAGCATATTAAATATTCTTGTAAGAAAAATGATGATGAAGATTTAAAAGAATTAGTAAGACTATTAAATTTACAATTAGAACAACAAAAAGAAGATTCTAAAAAACAAATTGAAAATCAACAAAAACAAATAGATAAACTTATGGATAAACTACAAGTTCCTCAAGTGTCCAACACAACCAATAACATCCAAAATAATAATATTCGTTTATCTTACAAGGACACCGATGTGTCTCACCTTACTGACGCAGACTATCGTAAATCTGTCAACTGTATACTCATGTGTGTAAAAACATTCATAGGTATCGTTCATCTCGACCCAAACCATCCGGAAAATATGAATATTTATATTTCCAATCTGAAAGATAAATACATAATGGTTTACACTGGTGAGACATGGGAATTAAAAAATAGAGATTATGAAATGAATAGTCTATATGACCATAATGAAATGTTACTTAGCGAATGGGTTAAGGAACATGGTAACCATGATCTACAAGATAAATTTAAAACATATTTGGAACGTAAGGAAAACTCATTAGAAATGATACACGAGGAAATAAGGTTGATGCTTTACAATAAGAGACATCTGGCTATATGTGAATAGAATTATTTATATTGATAAGGACAAAATATATAATATCTATAAAAAATAATTTATAATTAATGTACATGTGTCATAAGCGTTAATAGCAATAACATTTGTATCTTATTTTATAATTAAGGAACAATTTACAATAAAAAACGTTAGGTACTGGAAGTATATTAATTAATTTACTGTTACTATATGATTATTAGGTTCATCATAAAGTATTTAAATATATTTATGTTATCATATAAATGCATTGGGTTTATATATTAAAATGTGAAAATAATCATTATTATGTTGGCGAAACGACAAGATTATATACACGTTTTTGGGAACATCTTGAAGGGAATGGTGGATTAAATACAAGTATTTATAAACCTACGGATATCGTGGCCATTTATAAAGTATCTACTATTTGTAAATTTATTGATTATAATTATATTATTATTAATAATATTTGCAATATATATTTTAATCGAGGTGAATCTATCTTAAAAACATTTAACATAGATACTAACACTGAATACGATAATTTATGTGCTGAAAATAATGTCACCGAATGTATGATGTTAAATAATATAGATAATTGGCAAAATATTAGAGGTGGTAAATATACGAGATTTGATGTTGAATATACGTTTCCTGATAATAATCATATAAAACATTTACCTTTGTGTAAATGTGGTTTTCCTTGTGATATTAAAAAACATAAAGAATATAATTATTTATATTTTAGATGTCCAAAGAAAAATATGTGGTCCGATTTAAAAATACAATTTAATATTGTAGACGAACCGTGTAGTTATTATAAAAAATATACAAATGATAATGATTATAATAAATTTTATGAAGAAAAGAAAAAAAAAATAAGTGATTTAGTTAATAAATCATATTGGTTAAAAGAACTCATTGGTGGAAATTATGAATTTTGTGTTGGTGGTTGTGGTAAGGAATATGATGAAAATAATAGTATTAGATATTCACGAAGAGCTATAAATTTGTGTTTTGATTGTTTCATCCAAAAAAATGAAGAATTAAAAAATAAATACAATGAATTGTCAAACGAATATATTGATGTTCCGCCTAAAGGCGTATGTTTAATAAAATTGATTTAGTTTTGTTAGGCAACCAAACATACATAATGAAATTTATTATGTTTCGCGTTGGAGATGGGGATTAATTTTAAACAAAGTAAAAAAACAGTATGAAATTAATTATGATACATCGAGACACAAGAATAATATTCCTGATTTAGAATTTCATTACAGAAATATAATGTGTCATACGAAACCTAAAGTGTTTGTTTGATATAAATATCTTTTTGTATATTTTTATTATAAGTAAAATTAAAATACTTATATGATTTGTCTCTGAGATTTTTCCAAGAGTTGTCTCTCAGAATATCCATTACCTTTCAAAATATTTTCCCAGATTTGAATTCGTTGGCGTCTTCCCCCCCCCCCC
>Ga0233449_1002809_pt1 | contig 13349 bp, 14 predicted proteins | sample SI_124_October20_FD_183012 | JGI IMG/M metagenome (GOLD analysis project Ga0233449, IMG submission 183012) | Seawater microbial communities from Saanich Inlet, British Columbia, Canada - SI_124_October2016_200_MG | ecosystem: Environmental > Aquatic > Marine > Inlet | place: Canada: British... | reverse complement strand
CCGGAGACCATTTCCGGGACGTCATGTCACGAAACGAGCCGGATATCTGGCCCGTATTCAAGGACTATTTCTTTGACAGCACACAAAACAGGGTGCCGACAGAAGCCTTGCCTGTGCGGGACCTCACAGCAGCCGATTTTGCCACACCACCAAAAGATGGGCTGCGGATCACCTGGCTTGGGCATTCAACCTTGTTGGTGGAAATCGATGGCTATCGTGTTCTGGTGGACCCTGTATGGGGGGAACGGGCATCACCTTTCAGCTGGATTGGACCCAAACGTTTTCATCGCCCGCCCCTGGCTCTGAAAGATTTACCAAAACTGGATGCCGTGGTGATCTCTCATGATCACTATGACCATCTCGATTATCCAACAATTCTTGAACTGGCCAAAACCGACGTAAAATTCATCATGCCGCTTGGCGTGGGATCGCATCTGGAATACTGGGGTGTGCCAGCGGGACGTATTGTTGAACTGGAATGGTGGGACACACACCAGGTCGGAGACCTGAAACTTGTTGCGACACCGGCCCGGCATTTTTCCGGTCGCGCCCTCAACCGCAATCAGACCTTATGGTCGGGCTGGGCCTTTGTCAGTGCAGAACATCGTATCTGGTACAGCGGGGACACCGCCATGTTCGATGGAATTCAGGAAATCGGTGACCGGCTGGGGCCGTTTGATGTCACAATCATTGAGACAGGTGCCTATAACCAGCGCTGGGCGGACGTGCATCTGGGACCGGAACAGGCCGTGCAGGCGCACAGGATGGCTGGTGGTAAATTGATGATCCCGGTTCATTGGGGAACGTTTGAACTGGCCTTGCACAGCTGGACAGCACCGATTGAACGGACGGTGGAGGCTGCGAAAAAATGTGGTATCGAGGTCGCCTCACCGCAACCAGGGGGCAGTGTTGTCCCCGGCTCCGGTCAGGAGTTTGCCCGCTGGTGGCCGACCGTTCCCTATCGCAATGCCCGTGAGGAACAGATTGTTTCCTCCGGATTTGAAAACCGGGTTGCGACCTGCGCAACGGGATAAAGTGCGCGACATATAAGATCACAAAAAAAGGGTGACCCGTTTGACCGGGGCACCCTTTTTGTCAGAAAGACTTTGCTGATCGAAGTTTGATCAGGCCTGTTCTTCGGCTTCTTCTGCAGGAGCTTCGGCAACTTCTTCAGCTGCGTCGTCATCCTGAAGGGCAGCTTCTGCATCTGCTACGGCGCCGTCTTCAAAGATTTCTTCAACTTGCACTTCGGCAACATCGTCTGCTGTTGCGGCTGCAACATCAGTCGTTTCGCCTTTTTCATCAGCGGCCTGTTGTGTTTCTGCTTCTTCTTCCGTCCGGGCTGTGTTGATGTTGATCATCACAGAGACTTCGGCATGCAGTTGGACGCGGATGGGGTGCGTGCCCAGCATCTTGATGGCCCGATCCAGTTGAACCTGGTTGCGTGTAATGGCAAACCCGGCTGCGGTCGCAGCTTCTGCGATATCGCGGGCTGAGACTGAACCATAAAGCTGACCACCTTCACTGGCTTGACGGATCAGCGAGCAATAAACGCCATCCATCTTCTCGGCAACGGCTTCGGCTTCAGTTTTTTGCGTCAGGTTCTGGGCTTCCAGATCAACGCGTTTGGTTTCGAAACTCTTTCGGTTCGATTCATTCGCCCGCAAAGCTTTCTTCTGGGGCAAAAGGTAGTTGCGCGCAAAACCGTCTTTTACAGTGACGACATCGCCCATCTGGCCGAGTTTCTCGACTCTTTCCAGCAAGATAATTTCCATCATTCTTTCTCCTGGCCGTTATCTTGGCCATTTTCAGGGGAGCTGCGTAAACCGCTTATGCGATTACGTAACCCGGCCCATTGATCAATTATTCCAAGCCCGGCAACGACCACCAATGGCCAGCCGAGAATGAAAAGCAAAAGGTAAAAAACCAGCAACAATGCCGTGCGTGCCTTGGTCAGTCGGGCCAACAAATGAACGATGCCCAGACCTGCGAAGATGTACGGATAAAGTAGATAAATCGCGATTGTCCGCGCCATCAATCCCATCATGTCGGACAGAAACGCAGACGCCAGGGCGATTGCGAGTGCATAAAACAGGCTCTTTGGAACCTGTAAATGCGCGATGTCCGCTGCCGGCCGAAGATTCCAGCCAAAACGAATGGCCAGTCCCAGTGCCAGCAAACCGTTGACCACATGCATGGTCATCCAGGAGACCCCGACCATCGCCGGCAGCAACGACGACATTTGCGCCACTGCGTCCTGCAACTGGTCGGTTGGCTCTTTGCCACCCGTGGCCGCGAAGGTCTGCACCATGCTTTGCATGAAGTTTTCCAACCCGTACCAGAGACCGCCTTCGTTTTGTGACGTCCAGGCCAGTACCGCCATGAACAGCAGGCTCGCACCCGCTGCCAGCCAGGTCAGAAGGTGACCTGGTGGATACCATATCTGAGCCTGTCCATTGGCCGACATTCTCGACATCAGGCTGAAGCGAACCAGGATCGCAGCGGGTGCTGCGTTGAGGATCGCGTAAGCCAGAGCGTCGAGCCAGCTGCCCGCTAGAAAGGCGACCACTGTACCTGTCAGCGTGGCGATCAAAACGACCGTCACGCCGAGGCTGAAACCAACCAGATAAAGCAGCAGTGGTGACAGATAGGCAAGAATCAACGCCCCCGGCGACGGCCACTGTACCGTGAGGTACAGCAGGGCGCTGAGGGCTCCTGCACCCATTCCACTGAGAGCGTGTCTCGACATATGCATGACCGTTGCGCAAGGCTGCGCTGATCCTAGCCCAGCACGTAAGGCAAGAGAGCCAGGAAACGGGCGCGTTTGATTGCCCGGGCCAGCTCACGCTGCTTTTTGGCTGAAACCGCAGTGATGCGGCTCGGCACAATCTTGCTACGCTCAGAGACAAAACGCTGAAGCAATTTTGTATCCATGTAATCGATCTTCGGTGAGTTGGCACCGGAGAACGGGCAGGATTTGCGGCGACGGAAGAAAGGCCTGCGGCCTCCTGTAGATGTCGTACTCATGCTGCGTCTCCCTTTTCTTCAGCGGCTGCTTCGGGCGCAGCTGCCGGGGCGGCTGCAGGTGCTGCGGCGGCCGGTTTCTTGTCGTCCCGCTTGTCACCACGACCCTTGTCGTTTTCGTCATCACGGCGGACGCGACGTTCGTCACGGGCCGTTTTGCTTTGCATGACAGCAGAAGGCTCTTCATTCAGCTCGTCGACGCGGATTGTCAAAACCCGCATGACGTCTTCATTCAGACCCATTTGACGTTCCATTTCGTGGACCGCTTCATAAGGTGCATCAATGTTGAAGAGAACGTAATGTGCCTTGCGGTTCTTCTTGATCCGATAGGCGAGGTTACGAAGACCCCAATGTTCTGTTTTTGGAACGGAACCACCACCAGCTTCGATGACTGCGGTAAATTCCTGGGCCAGTGTTTCGACCTGTGCGGCAGAAACGTCCGGCCGCACGAGAAAAATGTTTTCGTACAGCGACATGCGCGTGCACTCCCTTTGGCTGAACTCAGCCCCGAAAATGGGGCATAGCCGGGTGATTCCGGCAAGGAGTTATGTTGAAGCGGCGGAATATACAGATATTGCAGCGCAGTGCAAGCGTTTAGAGAGCCTTGCCTGACAAAGGTTTTTGCTATGATTTCCACCAAATCAAATCGGGGTCAAGGACAATGACCCCGAGGCACGCCGGGATCGTAATCCTCTCTGTCATTGATGAATCGGGTGCCCTATAAAGAGAGCAGCATATTTGGATCACGCTATGGGACGATTATTACGATGAAAAGAGCGTTTTTATTTCCGGGTCAGGGCTCGCAAGCCCCTGGTATGGGCAAGGACCTTGCCGAAGCATTTGCGTCGGCGCGAGAGGTCTTTGAAGAAGTCGATGATGCCCTCGGGGAAAAGCTTTCGGCCATGATGTTTGAGGGCACAAAGGAAGACCTGACCCTGACGCATAATGCGCAACCAGCCTTGATGGCCGTCAGTGTTGCGGTTTTGCGCACCATTGAAGCCGAAGGCAAGGTGGCGTTACCTGATCTTGCCAGTTTTGTTGCCGGGCATAGTTTGGGCGAATATTCGGCGCTGACGGCAGCTGGCGCCTTTCCGCTGGCAACCGCAGCCAAATTGTTGCGCACCCGCGGTCTTTCCATGCAGGAAGCTGTGCCCGTTGGCGAAGGTGCCATGGCGGCCATTCTCGGCGCCGAGCTGGAGGCGGTTGAGGCTGTTGCCAAAGACGCCGAATCAGGTGATGCCGAGCAGGGCAGGGAGCCCGGCGTTTGCACTGCCGCCAATGACAACGCACCAGGACAGATTGTGATCAGTGGCAGTACCGGGTCCGTTGAATATGCCATCGAACTGGCAAAGGAACGCGGCATCAGAAAAGCCATGAGGCTGCCGGTTAGTGCTCCTTTTCATTGTTCCTTGATGGCTCCGGCAGCGGATCGTATGGCGGAAGCGCTGGACGATATCGACGTCGTGCCGCCGCGTGTGCCAGTCGTTGCCAATGTCACGGCCGCGGCAGTCAGTGATCCTGAAACCATCAAGAAGTTGCTGGTCGAACAGGTCACGGCGCGGGTACGCTGGCGCGAATGTGTGCTGGCCATGCGCGATGCGGGTGTTGATACCATGGTGGAAGTGGGCACGGGCAAGGTTCTGACCGGCATGACCAAGCGTATTGACGGTGATATTACCGGCAGCGCCGTGCAGGGCCCGGCTGATATCGAAGCCTTTTTGAACAGTTTGTAGGGAAACAGTTATGTTTGATCTGAATGGAAAATGCGCGCTGGTGACCGGCGCTTCCGGTGGCATCGGTGGGGCTATTGCATCCGCACTTCATGCTCAAGGCGCAACTGTAGGGCTGTCTGGTACCCGCAAGGAAGCCCTGGACGCAAAGGCCGCCGAACTGGGTGACCGTTGTCATGTCTTGCCCTGTAACCTGGGCGACGGCGACGCTGTTGCCGAGCTGATCAAGCAGGCAATTGAAGCCATGGGCAGTGTTGATATCCTCGTCAACAACGCCGGGATCACGCGGGATAATCTGGCTATGCGCATGAAAGATGACGAATGGCAAGATGTCATCGACGTAAACCTGTCGTCATCCTACAAACTTGCCCGGAATAGTCTGCGCGGCATGATGAAGGCACGTTGGGGTCGGATCATCAACATTACGTCTATTGTCGGCACAACCGGTAATCCCGGACAGACCAACTATGCAGCGGCCAAGGCCGGGCTTGTTGGTATGTCCAAGGCTTTGGCCCAGGAAGTGGCATCCCGTACAATCACTGTGAACTGTGTTGCACCGGGATTTATTGAAACGCCGATGACAGATGCCTTGCCCGATGCCCAGAAAGAGAAGCTGACCGAAGTCATTCCGGCAGGTCGTCTCGGGCAGGTAAATGACATTGCCGCCGCAGTCGTCTACTTGGCCAGTGAGGAAGCAGCTTATGTTACTGGCCAGACATTGCATGTGAACGGCGGTATGGCGATGATTTAGAGGGATTTTTCCTGATCATCTTCGATTGCACCTGATTGGCTTTGCAAGGTCAGGAAATTGTGCTACCAAACCGCACGAAATAACATGGAACAGTGCTTTTTGAGGCTTCGCGCCGCATTCCGGTATTGATCCGACAGGCAAAATGAAGTGGACTGGTCAGCAAGGCGTTGTTCACCCATTTTTGCCAGCCGCCGAACAGACAAAACAGAACCTATTTTAAGGAACAGACATATGAGTGATATCGCCGATCGCGTAAAAAAGATCGTCATCGAACATCTGGGTGTCGAGGCTGACAAAGTTACTGACACAGCAAGTTTTATCGACGATCTGGGCGCTGACAGCCTGGATACTGTTGAACTTGTAATGGCATTTGAAGAAGAATTCGGTGTTGAAATTCCGGATGATATCGCTGAGAAAATTCTGACCGTCAATGACGCAATCGGTCACCTTTCAGAAGCAGCCAGCTAGTCATCCTATGAAAAGAGTTGTCGTCACTGGTCTTGGTCTCGTAACACCGCTCGCCAGCGGTGTTGAAAAGACCTGGTCTCGTTTGCTTGCCGGTGAATCCGGTGCAGGCCAAATCACCCGTTTTGATGCCAGCGATATTGCCTGTCACATCGCCTGTGAATTGCCACTGGAAGGTGACGGGGCCTTTATTGCAGATGACTGGATGGCGCCGAAAGATCAGCGCAAAGTTGACGACTTTATTCTTTATGGCATGGCTGCCGGGCAGCAGGCTATTGAAGACAGCGGCTGGGCACCGGAAGACGAAGAGGCTTTGTGCCGTACCGGTGTGATGATGGGATCAGGGATCGGTGGCTTACAGGCCATCGCTGATACAGCTGTCACGCTGCACGAACGTGGTCCGCGCCGCGTCAGCCCGTTTTTTATCCCGTCTGCCCTGATTAATCTGCTCTCCGGACAGTTACAGATCAAATATGGCTTCAAAGGCCCGAACCATGCTGTTGTGACGGCTTGTTCAACCGGTGCTCATGCGATTGGTGATGCCGCCCGTTTGATCCAGTACGGCGATGCAGATGTCATGGTTGCCGGTGGTGCTGAAGCAGCGATTTGCCGGATCGGTATTGCCGGTTTTGCCGCCGCAAAAGCCTTGTCGACAAATTTCAACGACGAACCAACACGTGGTTCGCGTCCCTGGGACAAGGACCGCGATGGTTTTGTCATGGGTGAAGGCGCTGGTGCCGTTGTTCTGGAAGACTATGAACATGCCAAGGCACGCGGTGCAAAGATCTATGCTGAAGTTGGTGGTTATGGCCTGTCAGGCGATGCCCATCATATTACGGCACCGGCTTCGGACGGTAGTGGTGGCTTTCGCGCCATGAAGGGTGCCCTTGGGCATGCCGGACTTAATCCGGAAGATATCGATTACATCAATGCCCATGGCACCTCGACGCCGCTGGGTGATGAAATTGAACTGGGTGCGATCAAGCGCCTGTTTGGCGATGCGGCCTACAAGCTTTCCATGTCGTCGACCAAATCAGCCGTCGGTCACTTGTTGGGTGCAGCTGGTGCGGTGGAAGCCATATTCTCGATCCTGGCGATGCGGGACAATGTTGCGCCGCCAACTCTTAATCTTGAAAACCCGTCAGAGGGATGTGACATCGATCTCGTTCCCCTGCAGGCAAAAGAACGTCCGATCAAGGCCGTGTTGTCGAATTCCTTTGGCTTTGGCGGAACCAACGCCTCGGTGGTCTTCAAGGAAGCCCCATAGGACGACGGTTTGTCGGACAACGACGATTTCGAGCAACGCCTGAGGACATCTGCAAACAGGCAGAGCGAACGTCTTTCCCGTATTGAAAAACCCAAGGGCAGGCGCTGGTTTGTGCGCCTTGTGTTTTTGCTCGTGGCATTTGTTCTGACGGCTGGTCTTGGTGTCGTCGCCTGGGGTGTATCGGAATTCAATGCGCCTGGACCGATGACAGATTCTGTTACTATTGTCCTGCCCAGGGGGGCCGGGGTAAACGCCATTGCCAGGAAACTGGAATCGGCTGGCGTTATTCGCCGGGCAGATGTGTTTGTCATCGCAACCCGTATTCAAAAAACAGCAACCAGACTGAAAGCCGGGGAATACGAAATTCCGCCGGCTGTCAGTGCAAAAGCCGTTATGCATATCCTGATAAGGGGCGATACGGTGGTCCGCAAGCTGACGATAGCTGAAGGGCTGCAAACGCCTCAGGCCCTTGAGCTGATTCTGGCGGCGGAAGGTTTGCAAGGTGATCTTGGTCTGGCTGGTGGCGTTTCGTTAGCCGAGGGTGAATTACTGCCAGAAACCTGGCATTATAAATGGGGCGACAGTCGCGACGCTGTGCTGAAGCGAATGCGGACAGGACAGCAAAAACTGTTGTCGGAGGAATGGGCAAAGCGCGAAGAGAACCTGCCTTTCAAAACCATGGCGGAGGCACTGGTTCTGGCCTCCATCGTGGAAAAGGAAACAGGGAAAGCGGCTGAACGTGCTCATGTTGCAGGGGTTTTTGTCAATCGTTTGCGCCGCGGCATGCGTCTGCAATCTGATCCAACGGTTGCCTATGGTCTGTCACCTGATGAACCCCTTGATCGTGCCCTCAGTCGCGCGGATCTGAAAACGGATCATGTCTGGAATACCTATATCCACAAGGGTTTACCGCCGTCGCCCATATGTCTGCCGGGACGGGCTTCAATAAAGGCAGTGCTGCATCCAATGGCGACCAGAGACCTCTATTTTGTGGCAGACGGGACGGGTGGACATGTCTTCGCGGCGACCCTCGCCGGGCACAATCGCAATGTCGCCAGATGGCGAAAAATCCAGCGAGAAAAGAAGAACTGATAATTCAGGCGCCAAAATTTTCCGCTTGTACTTGTGGTTCGTATTATATTTCTATTTATAGTAGCTGATGAAAGCCGAATATTATATGCTCCGATCCAGTGAACGGGGATGCTTGGAAGGGCGCGGAAAATGGTGAAAAAAGTTGGCTTCATAACACTTCATGGCATGGGTGAAACGAAAAAGAACTATGCCGATGATCTACTGGAGGGCGTAAAGGAACGTCTTGGGGACGACGCATGGTCAGAAGTCAGCTTTCAAAGCGTTTATTATCAAAAGATACTGCAAGACCCACAGTATGAATTCTATGATTCTGTCAAAGGCAAGGTTGATTCAAAAGCCATGCGGCGTTTCTGGCTCTACAAGTTTTCAGACCCGGCAGCGCTGGAATATTCCAGAAATATTCCCGACAGCGCCTATGAACTGAGTCAGCGCAAGATTTTTGAAGCGCTGAGCCATATTCAAGATGAACTGGAAGACCCGGAAGCGCCTGTTATCGTTGTTGCCCAGTCCCTGGGCGGCCAGGTCATCTCGAACTATATTTGGGATGCCAATCGCCCTGAAAAACCCGGATATGGTCTGTGGCGACATTATGAACTGGATGAGCATCCTTTCCAGCGATTGCAATCAATGCGCCTGTTGCTGACAACGGGCTGCAACATTCCGATTTTCGTCGGCGGACTGCCAAGTGTGCAACGCCCGCCCATCGGACGGCCACATCCTGAGATGATCTGGGAAAACTATTATGATGAAGACGATGCCCTTGGCTGGCCTTTACAGGACCTGAATGATGCCTATGACGATCTGGTGACGGATATTGCCGTGAATGTCGGTGGCAAGCTGAGTAGCTGGAATCCACTGGCACACTCCAAATATTGGTCAGACAAGGATATTCAGCAGCCAGTTGCTGATCATCTGGCAAGTTTTCTGGAATAGGCGGTGATCCGCAAGAAGTCTTATTTCTTGTCAGGCAACTTTGAGAATATTCGGTCAATAATGCCCATCGGCATAGCTGAGATCAGCAGTATCAGGCTGTACATTTGCCAGGGAAAGGCAATGCGTGCCTTGTTCCGGGATAGTCCTCTGGCAATAATACGCGCGGCCTTGTCTGCTGGCATCAGGAAAGGCATGGGGAATTTATTTTTGTCTGTGATGCCACTTTTGATGAAACCGGGAATGACGACGCTGACACCAATACCATCCGCACGATAGCGACCTCGCAGGGCCTCGCCATAGGCACGCACAGCCGCTTTGCTGGCGCTGTAACCAGGTGCTCCCGGCATGCCGATCAGGCCTGCGAGCGAGCTTACAATAGCGACTTGTCCTGATTTTTGTGCGCGCATGGCGGTCAGTGCCGGATGAACCGTATTCAGGACGCCATCGATATTGACGGCGAAGACTTTTCTTGTCGCCGCATCCAGCCCACCACTGGCACCGCCGGATATACCCGCATTGGCAATTACCAGGTCGAGGGGCCGTTGGGAACCAGCTTCTTCAATCCATGTCGCCATGCCGGATTGATCCGTGACATCTACAACCCGGGTAACAGCCTCTGCCCCGGATTTTCGACAGGCATCTGCAACTTCGTTCAGTCGTATTTCATCACGTCCGCCCAGATGCAACGTTGCACCATCATTTGCATAGTGAAGCGCCAAAGCTTTGCCGACGCCGGATGAAGCACCGGTTATCAGGATGTCCTTGTAATTTTTCACCCGCGCCACCTTTGTTATATCGTTGCTGTACCAGGATTGCAGGGTTCCATATAACCCGAGGTCGATACCGGATACAAAGGCACAAACGATCTTGCCCGGAACGAAATTGCCCAGACTGTTGATCCGGCGGTCAATCATCTATAGTAACGCAGCATATCTGGGTACCTGAATTTCAAGATTATCGGAGGGCGCATTGCCTCTCAACAGCATGACGGGCTTTGCCCGCAGTGATGGTTATGACGATACTGTTTCCTGGGTTTGGGAAGCCAAAAGCGTCAATGGACGTGGACTTGATATTCGCAGCAGGTTGCCAGGAGGCATGGACCAGGTCGACGCCCAGGCCCGTGCCCGGATCACGTCCCGCTTCTCCCGTGGCAGCATCAACCTGAACCTGCAGACACAGCGCAAATCCGGCGAAGCAGAATACGCGATAAATCGTCAATTGCTGGAACAATTGATGGATGTCGCCGCAGAATATGCGGATCGACCAGGTGTAGAAGCCGCCCGTATTGACGGGCTTTTTTCTGTGCGTGGCGTTGTCGAAGCCCGTGAGCAGGAAAACGAGGATAAATCCGTCACGGAAGAGCGTTTCGAGAAAATGCTTCTGGATCTGGATGTTGTGCTGCTTTCGCTGGAAGTTTCCCGCCAGGAAGAAGGGGCGAGGATCGGCGGTGTGCTGAACAAGCAGATCGACGAAATTGAAAAGTTGAGCAAAGCCGCGCGGGTTTCTGCGGCCGCGCAGCCAGATGCCATCCGGGCCCGTTTGGCGGACCAGGTTGCTGAAATCCTGGATGCGGGTCTGGAAGCTGATCCTGACCGGATCATTCAGGAGGCCGCGGTTCTGGCGGTCAAAAGTGACATTCGGGAGGAAATTGACCGGCTAGATGCCCACATTTCTGCGGCCAGGGACCTTCTGGAACAGGGCGGTGTTGTTGGACGCAGACTTGATTTTCTGGCCCAGGAGTTTAATCGTGAAGCCAATACACTGTGTTCCAAGGCGCCGGATAATGAATTAACACAAATTGGCCTGGATCTTAAAACAGTGATCGACCGCCTGCGCGAACAAGTGCAGAATATTGAGTAATTTATTTGGTGACGGAACGTATTAAATGACAACCAGCGACATTGGCCGACGTGGTCTCATGCTTGTACTGTCTTCTCCTTCGGGGGCAGGCAAGACATCAATTGCCCGCCGCTTACTGGATGAAGAAGCCAATATTGTAATGTCGGTTTCCGCCACCACACGTCCCAACCGCAAGGGTGAGGTTGAAGGTGTCGATTATTTCTTTACCGACAAAATTGAATTCAACCTGATGGTCAATCGCAATGAGATGCTTGAGCACGCCAAAGTCTTTGACCATTATTATGGCACACCGGCAGGTCCGGTAAGCGAAGCCCTGGAAAGCGGTTGTGACGTTCTGTTTGATATCGACTGGCAGGGCACCCAGCAACTGGCTCAGAACGCCCGGGATGATCTGGTCAGTGTCTTCGTGCTACCGCCTTCGACCAACGAACTGGAACGCAGGTTAAAGGCCCGCGCGCGTGATCCTGTCGATGTTGTTGAAAAACGCATGGCCCAGGCTGCTGATGAAATGAGCCATTGGGCGGAATATGATTATATCATCGTGAACGATGATTTTGACCGCAGTGTCGCCAGTGTCCGCGCCATATTGCGGGCTGAACGGCTGCGTCGCGAGCGCAGCACGGGCCTGGTCGACTTTGTAAAACGTTTGCGCTCTGAATCCTGACAGGACAACAATACAAGCTGTCTCGTTTGGTTCAGGTCGTCATCTTTTCCAGTGTTCGGGCCAGTGAACACCAGCCCTCGACATCTATTCTTTCAGCGCGATCCGTAGGCTCAACGCCAGCGGCAGTGCACAAGGCTTCGGCATCGACGCCAAGTGTCTTCAGACTTGAGCGTAACATTTTCCGGCGTTGGCCAAATCCGGCGCGAGTAACGGCTTCCAGTATTTTTGGATTGGCTTCAGCCAACGGGGTTTTTCGGGGTTGGAAACCAATGACGCTGGACCAGACTTTTGGCGGTGGTACAAAGGCGTTGCGATCCACCCCAAACATCTTTTCCACATAACACAGGCGCTGGGCCAGCACAGAAAGGCGGCCGTAATTTTTTTCACCTGGACTGGCGGTCAGGCGGTCGCCAACCTCTCGCTGAAACATCAAGGTCAGACCCTCAAACCGGTCAAGGTTCTCCAGCCATTGAACAAGCAATGCCGTACCAATGTTGTAGGGCAGGTTAGCGACAATCTTGACAGGCCCATCTGGCAGGATAGACAAATCAAGCTTCATGGCATCCCCTTCGATCACTTCAAGCCTGCCAGGATAAGCCGCCTGAACTTCTTTCAACGCCTCAATGCTGCGCCTGTCGCGTTCAATGGCAATGACTCTTCCGGCACCATTATCCAGCAGGGCGCGGGTCAACCCACCTGGACCAGGTCCGATCTCCAGTACGGTGCAATGTTCCAGGTTCCCGGCACTACGAGCGATTTTCCCGGTCAGATTCAAGTCAAACAGGAAGTTTTGTCCGAGGCTCTTTTTTGCCGCCAGACCATATTTTGAGATAACGTCGCGTAAAGGGGGCAGCTCAGTCATTCTGGTGAACCGCCTTGCTGACAGCCATATCCGTCGCCATTTTCAACGCAGCTGCAAGACTGTTGGGACTGGCGTTACCGCTGCCAGCTATATTATATGCCGTGCCGTGATCGGGTGAAGTGCGGATGAATGGCAGACCCAGGGTAACGTTCACACCATTATCAAAGTCGATGGTTTTGATGGGGATCAGTGCCTGATCATGATACATGCACAGAGCAACATCATAAGACAGGCGCGCTGTCGCATGGAACATGGTATCCGCAGACAAGGGGCCGAGGCAGTTGATGCCCTGGTCGCGCAGAATATCAATTGCTGGCTGGATAATTTCGATTTCCTCCTGGCCCATATTGCCACTTTCTCCGGCATGAGGGTTCAATCCCGCCAGGGCCAGGCGTGGGATTGTCAGACCAAAATTTTCCTTCAGGTCGTGTGCACAGATTCTGGCAGTTTGAACAATCAGGTCTGTCGTCAGATCATCAATTGCCTGGCGCAAGGATGTATGGATCGTAATCGGCACAACCCTGATTTCTGTGCAAGCCAGCATCATCACGGGATGAACATTGGCGCTGGTATGATCAGCGGCCCGGGCGGCAAGATATTCTGTATGGCCAGGGTGAGTAAAACCTGCCGCATAAAGACTGGCCTTGTGAATGGGGTTTGTGACAACAGCGGAAACCTGTCCCTGTAAAGCAAAATCTACA
>Ga0233449_1002808_pt1 | contig 13351 bp, 16 predicted proteins | sample SI_124_October20_FD_183012 | JGI IMG/M metagenome (GOLD analysis project Ga0233449, IMG submission 183012) | Seawater microbial communities from Saanich Inlet, British Columbia, Canada - SI_124_October2016_200_MG | ecosystem: Environmental > Aquatic > Marine > Inlet | place: Canada: British... | reverse complement strand
ATCTACTTTATACGCTGAAGATATGTGGAATGCTGTTCTTGATGCTGGAAAAAAACATAGCTTAATGGTTATTGCTCCTGCTCACCATAGAAGAATTCAAGCAGGAATTCTTTCATGGGGTCAAGATATGGATGCTCAACATAATCCGTTTCAGTGTAACCTAGGTTACCAGGTTTCATTATCTGGAAAAGGTGAATGGGCTAAAAAAGCTGATTATGTGGGTAAAGCTGCATTAGAGAAAATGGGTGCTGAAATTAAAGATGGTAAAAAACCTTACAAGCTTCAATTAGTTGGGCTTGAATTAGGTGGAAAACCAATTGAAGAGTACGCTCCTGATTTTTGGCTAGTGTCACCAGAGAATGGTGGTGATCCTGTTGGATTTATCACCTCTCCTTGGTACCATCCAGAAAAAAAACAAAACATTGCTATGGGATATGTGCCATTTGATGGAACATTAAACTCTAATGGCTTTCCAAAAGGTACTGTTGGAACTAAATTCAAAGTCCACTTACCTGAAAAATACTCTGACACACCAGGAACACCTGTTGATGCAGTAGTAGTGGATATTCCATTTAAAGAGTCTTTCAACGCAAATACAAGAGAAGTTGTAAAAGGCTAAATATATTTTGGGGGAGCAATATTAAAGCTCCCCCATTTTTTCTATGACTAAAAGTTTTTTAATCGTAATTTGCATTATTATTGCAATTGCTTTAATAATATTTCCATTACTAGTTTCATATAAAGCACAAAAAAATAAAAAGAATAAAAATTAATGTTTGGTGAATTTTTAGATATAATTTTCAAGTCAATTAAATTAGATAAATCTCTTTATACAGATAATAAAAATTTTGGTGAAGCTTCAATTTATTTTGCTGGACTTATAATGATTTTAGACGGGATTGCTGGTGCTGTAGCAGCAAATACAGTGATTAAAACAGCAGTTGCCATGTCAGGACTTACATCAATTATAACTTGGTTAGTTTGGGCAATTTTTATTTATGTAATTGGTGTTAAACTTTTTCCAGATAAAAAAACCAAAGTTCCCTTTAAAAAAGTTTTAATTGCTGTTGGATTTGCTCATGCACCAGGTTTACTTAGATTTTTTGCAGTAACCCCTAACATGATGATACCGATCATTTTTCTTACACAATTTTGGATTTTTGCGGGATTAATTATCTCTACCAAACAAATACTAGGTTTAAAATCTAATATTAAATCATTTGGAATAGTATTTTTATCTTTTTTAATAATAGCTTTTTTATCTATTTCTTTTGTAATGAGTAGAATGAATATGCTTCCTGCAAATCAGATTAGCTAAATAGGAAAAATAGTCTTAGAAAGTCTACAAGACGAGCAAAGTTTATAACTAGTCAAAATCAGATTTTGGGAAACACTTTCGTCCTCTTTCTTACATTCTTCACAAATATTATCTAATTCTTTAGCAATTTCTTCACAATATTTGTCTTCTGACTTATCTACCATTGTCTATTAGTTGCTATCATTAACATAAACAGAAACTCCTCTTGAGTTTAAATCAACATCAAATTTTTTATGTAAAGGAGGAAATGCTCTTTGAGAACAATCCAAACGATCACAAGTTCTACAAGAAACCCCTATTGGTATTTCAGTAGATTTATCATTAATATTTAAATTTTCAGTGTAAATAAAATCTTTTGCATACTTTGCGTCACATCCAAGACCTATTGAGAGTATACTCTTTGCCTTCCCAAACCTTCCAATTCCTTTTTCAACAGTTCTTGCAATACAAACATATTTTTCACCATTGGTCATCTTGCTTACAGCAGCTTGAATAACTCCCGGTCTAGTTAATGCAGAATAAACATTCCATCTTGGGCATGCACCACCATATCTTGGTATATCAATTCCAGAAAGTGAAAATCGTTTTGAAATATTTCCAGCCATATCTACTCTTAAAAAATGAAATGGAATACCTGGAAGTTTTGGATCTTGTAAACATGTTACTCTATGCGTAACTTGTTCGAATGATGTAGCAAATGTATTTTGCAATAATTCTAAGTCATATTTAAGTTTTTTACATTCTGTATGAAATAATTTATAAGGCATCAATATTGCTGCACCACAATAATTCAATAAGGCAACTTTAGTTAATTTTTTTGACTCTTCTGATGGAAAGCTAAACTTTGATAAATATCCATCAATATCTTTACTGGCTCCCTCTTGTGCTATTTGTGCGGCTGCATATAATTTTTTTGTCTCTAGTGAACTATAGTCACTTAATAAAAGTTCTTTTTTATTCTTATTATAAATTTTTGAAAAAGGCTTATCTTCTTCTGGTATTACATCTAAAACTTTTATTGAGTATTCAGATTTTAAATATTCACATAGCGCAATATATCTTGTTCGATTATTTTTTTGAATCTTCTCAAAAACTTTATTTGCAAATTCTTCTAATTTAGGGAAATAATTTTTGTTGTCTTGTAAAAAGTCAGAGATAACCTCTCCAGGAAAAGAATTTTTTCTATTATCTACTATTTTTCCTGATATTTTTTCTATCTTATCAATTAGTTCATGATCTTTTTTTTTAAGGATATCTCCAAGTCTTACAATAGCTTTTCCAATTTTAGGGTTTGTACTAACTAAGTCTTTAACTTCGGGACCCAAAATATCTAAATCCTCAAACAATGTGTCGTCTAAAATTTCAGATATTGTATTTTGTAAATTAATATCTGTTTTAGATGTTAAATCAGACAAGTTGATGTTCAATTTTTCACAAACTAATAACAGCAAATCCCCATCAATTTTTCTTTTTCCACTTTCAATTAGATTTAAATAGCTTGGTGAAATGCCTAAATCTTCTGCAAGTTTGTTGGCTTGTAGCCCTAGTTGCCTTCTAAAAGACTTGATTTTAGGCCCTATTTTTAAATCTAATTGACTCATATTTTCTATTTGTAAATTTTGTAAATTTATATTTACAATTTTTTTCCTCTGTTTACAAGGATATTTAAGTTTTTTATAGATTTTGTAAATTTAGTAAATTATAAAATTTACATGAACAAAAATTTAAAAAACACTGAAAATGAAACTCAAATCATCAAAAAAGAGGATTTAGATCAGCACAATAGTAGAGGTATCTACATGAGAGATGATCATTGTGATTGGGGTTCTAGTGGAATGAGTGATCTTATTAAGTCTTTAGACGATAATAACTAATCCATTCCAACTAATTCAATTTTCTTAAAACAACTAACACTGAAGGATAAACAATAATGAGTGCAGAGAATATCTCATACGACCTTAAAAGATTTGCTGGAATTAAACGTGATTACTCAGAGAAAGAAGTAGAAAGATTAAGAGGGTCAATTAAAATTGAGTATTCTTTATGTAAAAATCAATCTAAAAAACTATGGAATTTATTAAACAAAGAAGCTTACGTAAACACACTTGGATCATTATCTGGTAATCAAGCAGTTCAACATGCTAAAGCTGGTTTAAAAGCAATTTATCTCAGTGGATGGCAAGTAGCTGCTGATGCTAATACAGCTGGTGAAATGTATCCTGATCAATCTTTATATCCTTATGATAGTGCGCCAAAATTAGTTGAAACAATGAATAACTCATTAACTAGGGCTGATCAAATTCAACATATGGAATTGCAAGATGGTGACATGAAAAAAGAAAACGCTGTTGATTATATGTTACCCATCATTGCTGATGGTGAAGCTGGATTTGGTGGGCCATTAAATGTATTTGAGTTAACCAAAAAATTTATAAGAGCTGGTGCAGCAGGTGTTCACTTCGAAGATCAATTAGCGAGTGAAAAAAAATGTGGGCATATGGGTGGTAAAGTTTTAGTTCCAACTGGAACTATGGTTAAAAATTTAAAATCAGCTAGACTAGCTGCTGATATCGCTCAAGTTCCGCTAATTATTTTAGCAAGAACAGATGCAAATGCTGCAAAATTAATTACTAATGATTTTGATGAAAATGATAAACCATTTTTGACTGGAGAAAGATCACCTGAGGGATTCTTTTATGTTAAAGATGGAATTGAACAAGCTATCTCGAGAGGATTAGCTTACGCACCTTATTCTGATTTAATTTGGTGTGAGACTGCAACACCCAATCTTGCAGAAGCTAAAAAGTTTGCAGATGCAATACATGAAAAATTCCCAGGTAAATTGTTAGCATATAATTGTTCACCTTCATTTAATTGGAAAAAACATTTAAGTGATGAAGAGATTGCTTCATTCCAAAAAGAAATTGCTAAAATGGGATATAAATTTCAATTTATAACACTAGCAGGTTTTCATACACAGAATATTGCAATTTTTGAACTCGCTGAAAAATACAAAAAAGAAGGTATGACTGCTTACTCTAGAATTCAACAACAAGAATTTTCTAGGGAAAAAGATGGCTACACAAGTGTTAAACACCAAAGAGAAGTCGGAACTTCATACTTTGATGCAGTATCAAACACTATCAGTAGTGGAAAAAGTTCAACAACTGCAATGGCAGGTTCTACAGAATCTGAACAATTTTAAGTAAAAATTAATTCCCTCGATTTTTTTTTAATAGCCCTTAACTGGGCTATTTTTTTATATGAAAATAATTATTGAGACTGTTATAGAGGAAAATGAGCAATAAATACTCTAGTTTTTTAATCACAAGTTAGAAAATTGCTAGTTATGATTTTATATTATAACCTTTTTTAAGTAGTACAGATACTACACCTATACAAACAAATAAGAAAACTACCATTGAGCTGATACTAATCCATATATTAAAATCTGACACCCCATAGAAAGCAAATCTTAGGCCATTAATTAGATAAACTACTGGATTAAAATAAGTAATCGTTTGCCAAAAAGACGGTAACATATCTAAAGAATAAAGACTTCCTCCCAAAAATACCATTGGAGTAATGATTAATGTTGGAATGATAGACATTTGTTCAAAATTAGAACTCATTAATCCTATTAAAAAACCAAATAATGCAAATGTAAATGCAACAAGTATAAGTAAAAAAACTACTAAAAGTGGATATTTTACATCAACCTCAACAAAAAAATTTGCAGTAATAAAAATTACCACTCCAACAACTAATGTTTTAGTGGCACCTGCGCCAACAAAAGCTAACACTATTTCTAGTGTTGAAATTGGTGCAGCTAATATTTCATAAATAGTTCCATTGAATTTAGGAAAAAATATTCCAAAAGAAGTGTTAGTTATTGATTGAGTTAACAGCGTTAACATTAGTAAGCCAGGTACAATGTATGAGCCATAACTGATACCATCAATTTTTTCAACATAACCACCAATAACAGATCCAAATACAATAAAATAAAGAGAAGTGGAAAGAACTGGTGAAAGTAACGATTGCATTAAAGTTCTTCTGAATCGATCCATTTCATGTAGATAAATTGCTTTAAAAGCAGAGTAATTAAATTTCATTATTTTCCTTTACCAAACTAACAAATATATTCTCTAAAGTGCTTTGCTCGGTTTTTAAATCTTTTAATTTTAAACCAGCCTCTTTTAAATCTTGCAATAAATTAGTAATACCAGTTTGTTCAGCTTGAACATTATAAGTATAATCAATTGACATTTTATTTTTCCCTAAAGCTAATTTATATTTTTCTAAACTATCTGGAATTTTAGAAATTTCATCCTGAAGCTCTACTGTTAATTTTTTATGACCCATCTTTTTTAATAATTCTTTAGTTTCTTCAACAATTATTATTTCGCCTTGATTGATAACTCCTACTCTATCTGCAATAGCTTCTGCTTCCTCAATGTAGTGAGTAGTTAAAATAATAGTTACACCTGTTTTTCTTAACTCTTCAACTATTTTCCACATGTCTTGTCTTAATTCTACATCTACTCCCGCAGTTGGTTCGTCTAAGAATAAAATTGATGGTTCGTGTGATAAAGCTTTTGCAATTAAAACTCTACGCTTCATCCCTCCTGATAATTGTCTTAATCTTTGATCTTTTTTATCCCAAAGACTTAATTGTCTTAAAATTTTTTCAATATGTTTTGGGTCAGGTTTTTTTCCATACAAACCTCTTGAATATGAAACATTATTAAAAACGGTTTCAAACTGTTCTAAAGTTAATTCTTGTGGAACTAAACCAATTCTTGATCTTGTTTCTCTATAATCGCTAATAATATCAAATCCATCGATTGTAACTTTCCCAGAAGATGGTGTTACAATTCCACAAATTACACTAATTAATGTCGTTTTGCCGGCACCATTAGGACCAAGCATTGCAAAAATTTCACCTTTTTTAATATTTAAATTAATACTTTTAAGCGCATTAAAACCATTTCCATAAACTTTTGAGAGATTATCGATGATTATTTGGTTTTCTGACATGGAGATTAACAGTTATATAAAGATTATTTACTAAATTTCAACAACAATGAAGAATGTAATTTAAAGAGACTATTTTTAAATGGTCTCCCTATATAATTTTTAATTAATGTTTCTTTATCTCGAGAATTATAGCTGGAAGAAAAGTGGCAACAATAAAAGATAAAAATAATAGAGATTGTAATACAAATGGAGAAAACAACTCTTTAGATATTAATAATCCAACAAGTAAACTTTTTGAGAAATCTGGAAATGGAAATAATAAAAACCCACCAATTAATCCAATAATAATTGAAATATAAGCGGTTCTCTCATTAACATCTTTATTATAAAAACTATAAAAAACTGTGTAAACAAATGCGCAACAAAATAAATCAGCCAACAAAAATAGATACAAGATATCAAAACCCTTTGAGGCAATAAAGAATGAAACTACGGATATAATTATCATAGAATATCTTGATAACTTTAAATAATCAGTTTTTTTATTAAGATTAAATGTGGCCTTACCATCAACTATGAAAAGACTTGAAATTGCGTTAACCAAAGTATCTACAGTTGAAATTGTAAGCGCTAGGCCTAGTACAATTATTAATAAAGATAAAGTTTGTGTTTGCTCTTTTAACAACAATGTAAAAAATCCTAAATCAGGTCTTTGACTAGGATCCACTGAAAAAGACACCATTCCAGTAAATCCCATGAAAAAAACTATAGGTATAATTATAAAAAAAGAAATTAATAAACTCTTTTTAAGAGTTTGATAATCTTTTGCAGCATAAACACGTTGCCAATTTCCTTGGTGAAATAAATTAGTTGCAGCTACTGCAATAAAAAAAGTTAATCCAGCTGTATAACTTGGGACATAAGAAATGCTAAGTAATTGAGGATTTTTTTGTTTTATAAATTCAAATGAAAAACTGTTACCTGTGTACGATAAGATATAAGAAATTGAGATTAACAACAAAATACCAATTACAATCATTTGAATGTTATCCGTAAATATTGATGCTCTTAAACCACCATATAAAGTATAAGTAAGTGTTGCCAAAAGTACAATTAATGCTGTAATCCATAGCTCTGTTCCTGATATATAGTTTATAAGTACTGCAACAGCGGTAACTTCTGCACATAAGAATATAAACATATAAAATATAGTCATTAACAAAATTAGTTTAAATAAACTTTTTCCAAATTTTCTTCTCATAAATTCAATTAATGATGATCCTTTTGGAAATTCTGTTCTAATTTTTTTTCCTAAATAAATTAAAAAAATCATTGGAAAAGCTGTACCAAGCGCATAACCAATAACAGCTCCTAATCCACCCCATGTGGCAGCGGCTGCAGGACCAAATAAAATCCACGCTCCTAATGCAGATGCAATTAGACTTGTTGTTAATGAAAACAAACCAATATTTCTATTTGCTGTAAGATAATTATTGATACCTTTAAATTTTTTAGAATGATAAAGACCTAGTGCTGTAAATAATAGACTTATAACTATAACTAATGATAACGATGTTGATTGACTTATAAAATATGTTTTATCCATTGTTCTCCCTTTCTGAATTACCGGACAGGTTCTTAGGGTTTATTCTCAGTCTGTTAAGACACCCCTTTAGAAATTAATATTATATTTTAATAATTATTGATAGTTTTTTTTAGAAAAAATGTTTCTCAATTAAATAATACAAAGTAAAAATGATTAATGATGAACAAATAATGATAAAAACTCTCTCTTGATTGCTCATTACTGTTGGCTTTTGTGATTCATTATCTCAATCATGCATTGAGTAGCATATTCTCGCCATTCAGATGAATTTTTTGTTTTAAGATTATCTAAATGATCACGATTACTTTTGATATCATTTTGATGTTTAAGTTTGTTTGCGCCATCAAGATTTTCTTCCATACTTGATAGGTTTGTTTCCATCGCTTTAATCCACTCGTTACCAAGTTCAACACATTTCTTGTCGTCTTTTTCATCACAGATTTGCTTGAAAAAATTAAATATCACATCGTCTGTTTTAATAGCAGTGTTCATTTTACTTATTACAAATACCAATTGAACCAGGACCACAAGTTTCACCACCTGTCCATGTTGCGCCAATTAAATTAGCACCGTCAAAGTTAGTATTGGTAATATTGGATGAAGTGAAATTAGCTTCCATTAAATTTGCATTTTGAAAGTTTACTTCAATTAAAGTTGCCCCCATAAAATCAACTCTTGTCAAATTTGAACCCGTAAAATTAGTTTTTTCAAAATTTGCTCCGATAGAAACTGTCTCATAAAGATTTGCTCTAACAAAGGTAGACTCGGGAAAAGTTCCAAACGATAAATTCGAATTCATCATTATACTTTTGTCAAAATTAACCTGAATAAAACTTGCAAAAGATAAATTTGAATTTGGAAGATAACTTCCTTGTAAATCTTGTGCATCAGAAAATCTACAGTTTGAATAATCAACCCCCTCTGTTAAAGGATCATCACATGCCGCATTACTATTTGTGAAAAAAAATAAACTTATAATTATAAAAAGAATTATTTTCATAAGATATGTTAGCAAATAAAAATAAATTAGACAAATATATGAAAAAATATCTAATTTATTAGGCTAAATTATGAATTTGCTCTTCAGCATCTTTAATTGATTTTTCATAATTAAGGGCCATTTGATCAGCACTTATTACATCAACTTTTTCAATACCAAAAAAATTTAATATAAATTTTAACCAAGGTGTTAAGAAATCTTCTTTACTATTTAACTTTGTTCCCCCTGATGTAATAACTAGATAAGCACGTTTATTTTTTAGCAATCCTTCTCTTCTTCCATCAGGTTTAAATCTAAAAGTTTCGCCAACTCTAGCAGCTAAATCAGACCAAGCTTTAAGAGTTGCAGGAGGGCCATAATTATAAATTGGAGCTGAAATTATTATAATATCACTCTCTTTTAACTCACTAACTAGTTTGTCAGATAGTTTGAACATTTTTTTATGGTCTTCTGTTTGATCTTTTTCGTCAATTTTCATTCCAGACTCTGTCAAACCACTCACAAAAAGCATTTCATCATCTAAATCTCTATAGATAACTTCATCATCTGGGTTTCTAATTTTATCCAATACCTTTTTAGCTAATGCTCTTGAAGAAGAACCTCTTTTCCTAGCACTTGAGTCTATTTGATAAATTTTCATTAAATAATCTTAACCGAAATTTTGCATAAAAGGAAAAATTTTAATTATATAGAAACCAACAGCTTGCAATTGATTTGTTAAAATTAATATTCCTGTAATCAAAAGAATAATTCCACCAACTTTAGATATTAAATTTATGTTTTTCTTAAAATTTTTTGAAAATAATAGAAATTTTTGAATTAAATAACCTGATAAAACAAAAGGTATTGCAAGACCAATGGAGTAGAAGCTTAATAAAATAATAGCTTTCGACAAAGTTTCTTCAATAGAAGCTAAAGCTAATATTGATCCTAGAATTGGTCCAATACATGGTGTCCATCCAAAACCAAAAGCTAATCCTATTGTATAAGGAAATAAAATGTTTTGTGATTGTTTTGCCTCAAATCTTTTCTCTAAATTTAGATATCCAATATTTATTAACCCTATCAATTGTAAAGAAAAAATTATTATTACAATTCCTGCAATTATTCTTAAAATTTCAGAATTTTGCAAAAGGGTTTGACCTAAAAAAGATGCTGATGCTCCTAAAATAATAAATACTGTTGAAAAACCCAAACAAAATAAGATTAAAGGTAATATGTTTATTTTTTTTGATTTTAAAATTTCTTGTAATGATTGACCAGAAATAAAAGAAACATATCCAGGTATCAAAGGTAAAACGCAAGGAGATAAAAAACTAATAAGTCCAGCTCCAAAAGCTATTAACAATTCAATCATTACTTTTCTACTATTTTATAAAAAGTTATACTTTCTTGATTTTTTATAACTTTACAAAGATAAAAATTTAATAACCTTATATCTTCTCTTAAAAGTTTAGTTGATATTTGCTCATAATAAAGATCTTTTTTTTTCATTATTTTAAACTAAATTTTTTTTGTAAAATTCCTTTTGAATTAGTTTTTACACTGAATAAGTATCCTGAATATCTAAATTTTTGCAACTCAGCATTATTCATGCCTTTGGTAGCTGTTGTAATGAAAACTTCACTATTATTTTGTCCACCAAATGCACAATTAGTAATGTTTTTAGCTGGTAAACTGATTTTATGAATTAATTTAGCTTTATTATTAAACACAGAAACACAAGCGCCATGAAAATGAGCTACCCAAATATTTTTATCTTTATCTAAAGTCATGCCATCAGGTGATCCATCACTTGGTAAGAATTTTTTAAATATTTTTTTACTAATAATTTTATCTTTTTTATTAATTTTAATTTTATAAATTGTTTTTTTAGAGCTATCAGTATGATAAAAATTAAACTGATCTATAAAAGCAGGTCCATTAGTAATTCTATAGTTTTTATCTACTTTAGTTAACAATAAGTTTTTGTCTAATTTGTACAAAGAACCTTTTTCAATTTTTCTTTCAAGGTTATCCATTGTACCAAACCATAAATTTCCAACAGGATCTGTCTTGCCATCATTAATTCTATTTAACTTAATATCTTTCTCTATAAAAATACTTTTAATTATTTTTTTTGTTTTAATGTCTTGGATTCTTAATTCTCCCTGAAGACCTAAAACAAAAATATTATCTTTAACATGAGCCAAAAAACCAATTTCTTTATTAACTTTATATTTTTTCTTTTTGTTACTTTTTGTGTTTAAAGAAAAAAAACTTTTCTTTTTTATATCTACAAAATAGATTGAACTATGTTCCTTAACCCACAAGGTTCCTTCGCCTAATTTGCATCTTAATTTCCAAAGAACTTTTGGATCTGAAGTTTTAATTTTATTCACTGATTTCAAACTCTTTAATAAAGTCATTATTTGGTGTTACTCCAATACCTGCATTGTCTGTAACGGCAGCAAATCCATCATTTTGTTTTACTTGATCTAAAATTGAAAAATCTTCAGTCGGCAAATCTGTAATAAATATATTCTTTTCTGTGGTATCAAACTCCAACATTGCTTTTGATGGAAATAATCCTCCCGGCATATCTGGTTGAGCCGTTAATAAATGTAAATTAACTGCAATACTTACCGCTGATCCCCATACATGATTTATTACAGGAATAAAGTTAGCTTGTGCTAGTGCTGACACTTTTAAATATTCTGTAATACCTCCCAGACCACAAACTTCTGGCTGAGCTATATCTATACATTTGTTCTTAATTAATTCATTCCAACCATATTTTGTAAATTCTGCTTCCCCGCCAGCAATATTAGTATTTATTTTCCGTTTTAATTCTCTGTATCCTTCATAATCTTCAGGTGCTACCGGTTCCTCAAACCAAAATACATCAAGTTCATCCAAACCTCTACCAACATATAGTGCGTCGTTAAAATTATAAGCATGATTAGCATCTACCATTAACTTAAAATCTTCTCCAATTTCCTCTCTAACTGCTTGAACTAATTTCAAATCATCTTTTGGACCCAGTCCAACTTTCATTTTCATCGCTTTAAAGTTTTTAGATTTAATTTGTTTTGCTTCTTCCTTGAATAGCTTTACTAATTCATCAACTGATTTCTTTTGTAACATCATCCCATAACCATAAACTGGAATATGATCGTTACATTTGCCACCAACTAATTGATATAGGGGCATATTTGTTTTTTTTCCTAAAATATCCCATAGAGCGATATCAACACCTGATAAAGCTTGAATTGGCATTCCTTTTTGACCACTGTCTCTTAGGAGGTTATATACATTATGCCATATAAACTCTTTATTTAATGGATCTTCACCAATGACTAAAGGCTGAATAACTTTTTCAACAATAAACTTATTAGCTAAAGCAATATTACCTGGGCCAAAACATTCACCCCAACCTGTAATTCCTTCATCAGTTTGAACTTCTACAAGATGAGCAGTTCTGTGTTTATAATATTGTTGTGAATAACCTAATTCTTTTTCTAACTCATATCTAAGTACATGACTTTTAATAGAAGTTATTTTCACAATTTATTATAAAGCAACAACCTTAGAGTTTTGCTCTCCTAAATTTTCTATTGATAATTTCATTGTATCTCCAGCTTTTAAAAACTGTTGAGGCTTCATTCCCATACCAACTCCCGGCGGTGTACCGGTAGTAATTATATCACCTGGTTGTAAAGACATAAATTTACTCACATAAGAAACAATAACATTAACATTAAATATCATTGTGCTTGTGTTACCTGTTTGCATTCTATTACCATTAACATCTAAACTCATTTTTAGATTATTAACGTCTGCAACCTCATCTTTTGTAACCAAGTATGGTCCAATTGGTCCAAATGTATCATGAGATTTTCCTTTAACCAAACAATATCCTAGAATATGGTCTTGCGCTTTATCTTCTGAAATATGTTTAGTTTCTTTTCCAATAATAATTCCAAGTTCAACTTCCCAATCTAATTTTTTTGATCCAGAAGCAATTTCAACATCATCATTAGGACCAACTATGCAGCTTGTTGCCTTCATAAACATTATTGGTTCAGATGGAACATCTGCGCCAGTTTCAGCAGCATGATCAGAGTAATTTAAACCTATTGCTACAAATTTACCTGGTTTTGTGATACACGAACCTATTCTTTCGCTAGAAGACAATTCTGGAAGTGATGACAAATCTACTTTTTGTAACTTAGATATTGTTTCAAAATTTACATTATCTTGATTTAAGTCTGTTATATGAGAGCTTAAGTCTCTAATCTTACCTTCTTTATCTAATACTGCCGGTTTTTCTTTTCCTTTTTGCCCAACTCTTAATAATTTCATAATCCTCCTTTTAAATTATTTATATTGTCATTCCACCATCAACAGAAAAAGTATTTCCTGTTGTAAATGTAGATTCATCTCCTGCAAGATAAATAGCCATTGA
>Ga0233449_1002796_pt1 | contig 13393 bp, 12 predicted proteins | sample SI_124_October20_FD_183012 | JGI IMG/M metagenome (GOLD analysis project Ga0233449, IMG submission 183012) | Seawater microbial communities from Saanich Inlet, British Columbia, Canada - SI_124_October2016_200_MG | ecosystem: Environmental > Aquatic > Marine > Inlet | place: Canada: British... | reverse complement strand
TGTAGTCTCCTCCTTTGTTTTCTAGATTTTTAATAAAAGCTCTCATATGATTATATGATCATTTTAATAAGTTATCATAAACACGAATTATATCTGCATCTTGTGTCCCCGCAACTAATCATCTCAAGTCCTTAATATCTAAATCTTCTATTGTAGCACCAACTTTGAGAGCATCAACTAATCCTGCATCTCATGCTGAAGTTAAATTTTTATATAATTCATCCATTTCTGTTGAAGTAAATACTCATGGAGTATCATCTTTTATAGGATCTTCAATTCAAAATTGCTCTAATAATGGTAAAACTGCACTTTTATGTTTTTCTTCTGAATCATCTATATTTCAAAAGATATTTTGGTTATATTTATCATAAAAATAAGTATAAACATCTCTTGCTAATTTTTCTTCTTCCCTCATTAAAATAAGTCCTTCAATTTCAGCATCAGATAATGTTCAATCATTTATTTCACTAGGCATTTCTTCTGTTACTTCAGCTTCTAAATCACCAACTAAATCCTCAAATAAATCATTGGCCATTATTTCATCTACTTCCTCTATTTGTTCTATACTTATATCATTTCCTTCCATAGGTTCTATTAACACATCAATACCCTCCTCTACATCTTTTCCACACGAAACAACTAAAAATAATACAGATAATAATATAACTAATTTTTTGTTTAACATAATAATAATTTTTAAATATATAAAATAACTTAACTCCTAAGAGCATCAACTGGATCCAATTTACTAGCCTTATATGCTGGATAATATCCAAAGAACACTCATACTATAACTGAGAATGTAAAAGCTAAAATCATTCACATTGTACTTCTGATAGTAGTCATTCAAGCATAAGTATCAATCACAGGTATTAATAATTCTCAAATCAATACTCAAACTATTCAACCTATAACAGATAAAACAACACTTTCTATCAAAAACTGGTTTAATATATCTCCTCTTTTGGCTCAAATTGACTTCAAAATTCAAATTTCTCTTGTTCTTTCAGCTACTCAAGCAAACATAACGTTCATTATTCAAATTCATGAAACTACAAGTACAATTATAGCAACAAGTGTAAGTAATAAATTCATAGTATTAGCAGAATCTTGTGCTGAAGTAACCTTTGTTCATTGATCTTTTAGTCTAAAATCATCAGTTTGTGAATCTTTTAATCTATGAGCATCCCTCAAAATAACAGTTAATTCTCACATTGCAAATTCTATACTATCTATATCATTTGCTAATGCGGTCATTCTAGTAGATCAGGCACTTCACAAAACTGATTCAGCAGTTGTATATGGCATATAAATACTATCATCATAACTTACAGGTCATATAGCCCCTCATGTTTCTTCTAATACTCAAACTACTTTGATTTTTTTTCTATTTATAGTAACAGTTTCTCATATAATATCTGTATCACCTGCAAATAAATCCTGAACCATTCAATATCATAAAACTGCTATTTTATCCCTATTATCAAGTGCTTCTTGAGTAAATAGTTCTCAATTTAATAATGGAAGATTTGAAACTTCAAAAATATCAGGAGTCACTCATAGAATTCATGCCTGAATAGAAGCATCAGCAGTTGAAGCCTGTAATTTACCATTAACATAAGCAGTTACACTCTCTACATAGCTAGCTTTTTCTTTTATTAAATATACATCATCTAAATCTAGCTTAGAAGTGGTTCATTCTGTATTTACTGGATTGATTGCTATTGCAGTTACCGAAAGTGTTTTAAATTGATCTTCTATATCTTGTTGAGCTCATAATCATATTGCAATCACAAGTGAAATAGTTGATACTCCAATTATAATACCAAGGGTTGATAAGAATGTACGCAATTTATTTCAATATAATGACTCTAATGCCATTCTAATAATATCTTTTAACATATTTTTAATTTTTAATAATGTACAATTGTTTTAATCCCTCCCCTCGTTCCTCGGTACTCCCTTTTCCAAAGGGAGATTTATTTACTATTTGAAAAATTTATTCCCTTTCTCCCTTTTCCAAAGGGAGTACCCGCAGGGGGAGGGATTTAAAAATATAGACAAAACTATTCATCTTCTAATTCATAATTACAATCTGTTACTTTTCCATCTTCTAGAAAAATTATCCTGTCAGCAGCTCTAGCAACTTCTGGTGTATGTGTTACCATAACTATAGTTTTTCAATCAGTTTTTAAAGATTTAATAAGCTCTATTACTTCATGAGTAGTTACAGTATCAAGTGCTCAAGTTGGTTCATCAGCAAGTAATATTTCTGGATCATTTATTAAACTTCTAGCAATTGAAACTCTCTGCTGTTGACCTCATGATAATTCTCATGGTTTATTTACTAATTTATCTCATAATCATACTTTTTTTAGCAACTCTTCTCATTTTTTTAACCTTTCAACTTCTGGTGTTCAATGGTATAATGCTGGTAATTCTACATTTTGGAGAGCAGATAGTCTAGGTAGTAGATTAAATTGTTGAAAAATAAATCACATTTTTTTATTTCTAATAAAAGCCAGAATATCTTCTTCTTTTACAGCTCAAATATCATCTCATTCTAAATGATACGATCCTGCACTAAGAGGATGTAAACATGCAATTATATTTAAAAGAGTTGATTTTCATCATCAACTCTCTCACATAAGTGCAACAAATTCTCATTCCTTAATTTCAAGATTTATTCATTTCAAAACCTCTATTTCCTCTCAATTATCAAGAAAATATGATTTATGTACATTCTCCAGTTTTATTATAGTTTCTTTTTTCTTCATTTGTTATATTTTAATAATGTAGTCTATTATCTTTAATCCATCCACTCGTTCCTCGGTACTCCCTTTGGAAAAGGGAGATTTAGTCACTGTTTTTTAAAAAAAATTATACCCTAAAAATAAATTTTATTCTCCCTTTTCCAAAGGGAGTACCCGCAGGGGGAGGGATTAGAAAATAAGTACATGTTTTTTAGTAAACCACCTTAGCTCATTTTTCTAGTCCACTAATTACTTCAACCATTTTACCATCTGTGAATCAAGTTATAACTGGAACCCAAGTTCAGTCTTCTGTCATTACTGAAGGAGCTCAATCTATAGGTTTAACTGCTCAAACTGGAATTATTTTTGCATTTTTAACTTCATTTGTAACATATTCTACATAAGTAGTCATTCATTCTCTAACACCGGAAGTTTTTGGATCAAAAGATATTTCAACTTTGTATGTTACTATTCAATTGTTATCTGTAGTAGATTTATCACTAATAAAATATACTTGTCCGGCAAGAGATACTCAATCAAGTGCATCATATGTAAGATAAACTGAAGCATTTTCTTGTATTCTAGAAATATCCAACTCCTCTACATAACTTTCAACATAAAATTTATTATTATTTGTAATAGTAACAAATGATGACTCTTTATCTCATCAAACAAATGAACCAATATTTCAATCTACAGAAACTATTTTTCAATCAATAGGACTTCTTAAAACTGCATCATCTAGTCTGATTTGTGATTCCTCTAAAGCTTTTTTGGCTGTATCAATACTAGTATAATATGGAGCTAACTCACTATATGAAACATCATCAGTTTTAGTTGAAAGAGAAGCTTCAGATATAGCAATTTGTTTTTCAGCTAATACTACATTATTATCAGCTTTTTGTAGAGCATTGTTATAATTAATCTTTGCTTGATCTAATTGTTTAACTGCTAATTCTAATTTAGAAGTTAGTGATGCTACTGTATTATTTTGTGTAGCAGTTTTTGTATTTAGATTTGTTAATTGTTCTTCTATTAATTGACTAGCATCCGTTAAAGAAGCTACATCTTTTTTATTATCTAAAATATTTGCTTCAAAAGTTTTTATATAAGCTTCAATTTCTTCTTCTGATAAAGCAGATAATGATGGAATAGAATTTTTAATAGACTTTAGAGTAGAATTAAGCATTTTATTAACTAACATAGAATTATTTTGTGCCTTTTCTAAAAATTCTAGAGTTGTTTCTATATCACTATTAATTCATCATTTTTCTTTCCATTCATCTAGAAAAGTTGTAAAGCTTAAATTTGCATCATTAAAATAACTAATAGATGTTGCTAATTCGTTTGAATCTTTTGCTCATAAGTAATCTTCAAATTTATCATTTTCATCTTTGTTTTCTGGCGTAACTCATAGTAGTTTATCTACATCTAATAATAATTCTCTTAGAGAAGAGATATTTGTAGAAATAACTCAAATAGCGTCCTCTACCTTGTTTTCATATTTTTCTTCTTCTTGACCTATTATTAAATCTAGGTTATCTTTAGCTAATTGTAAATCTGTAGTTGCTGTTTTTAAATTTATTTCAGCAGTTTCAAGTGAACTTTTGGTATTTGAAATATCTATTTCTCAGTTTAGTTTTATATTTTCTAAATTTGCTTCTGAACTTCACAATTGTTCTTCTGATAGTTTAATATCTCCTGAAGTATATTTGTTTTTCTTTGATTCTAAATCAGCATAAGCTTTTTTAAGAGATATTTCAGCTTTATCAACATTTATTTCAAGATACGTGGTATCTAAAGTAGCGATAATATCTCAAGCTTTTACAATTGCTCACTCGTTTTTAGTTATAGTTTTAACTGTTCAAGTTATGGGAAAATTTAGATTAAAATCTTCTTTGTAAAGCACTTTTCAATCTCCAGATATACTAGTTTTTAAGTCTCCAGTAGTCACACTAACTGTTTTTATTTCTTTTACTTCAACTATTTCACTATTTCAAGAAAAATAAGAATATGAAAAATATCCTCAAACAAGTAATAATAAAGCTATTATAATTATTTTAGTTAAGCCTTTCTTCTTTTTATGAGTTTCTATTTCGTCAAGAATTCACATGATTTTGTTTTTTATATAATAAATTAAAAAACTTTATCCCTAAAAAAGGATAAAGAATTTATTTTCTAATACTTCTTTTTACGTATTTAGCTATTTTTCTATCTGTTATTTCTTCGTTATACCAAATACTTACTATATCTCCTCATTTTAAATCTTCTAGTGTTGCTTCTATATCTTGTTTATCTTCTCATATTTGTTCTTTTTTAACCATAGGAATTCAAACAGGAATCATTACTTTAGTTTCTCATGAAATAGAGTTTGCTATCATTTCTTTTAATGCAATTTTATCAGCATCAGATAAAGAAGCCATATAAGCTTTTTTTTCAGTCTGTTCCATGTCAATTGTTGGATCTTTTGATCTATCTATTTCTGAAATAGTAAACATATTCCCTTCTACAGATTTCACTTTACCATAAAGCTCAGCTTTGTATTCAGGTTGTAAACTAATTATTTCTTGATCTCTAGCTTCTCAAGTAGCAACTGCATTAGTTATAGTATTAGTTGTTACACCAGTAGCATTTTCCTCTACTTCTGCTCCACATGAAGCAAGTAATAAAGCAGCAGCTCAAACGATAAGTATCTTTTTCATAATTTTTAAAATTAAATTAATAAATATAATTATATTTTTATAAGAGAATATACAAGTTTTTTTAAAATCTAATATATTACGATTTAACTATAGTCTAGATTATGTAAGAATTAGGTAAGAAAAATTAGACAAAAAAATAGGGTCTCCGTAAGGAGTCCCTAAGTTTGTTAGCTTTATGCTAAGCTGAGTTTAACGTACTCAACTAGCAACAGCGCCGATACCACCATCTGCAGTCATCATCTTCATACCAGAACCCAGGCCACCTGCATCAATACGGTTGTCAGTAGTATTACCGTCGTTGCCGTCATCAGACCCGGAGCCAGCAGAAATAGTCATAGAGTTATTAGCGAGTGCTGTAGCACCAATTTTTCGATTCGTCTTCATTTTCTTTAATCCTCTTTATTTTCGGATGGGTTTTTACCAATTCTCAAGAACTTTTCATTAATAAATGTTCAAGAGATAGCTATCTCTTTATAGGATTATTTCAAAAAAAGTCAAAAGTTTTTTTGTTAAAAAGTAAATAAACCAGGCATCCTGCCTGGTTTATTATTACAATTAAGTATTCTCCTTTCTCAATTTATATTTATATAAAAGCCTACGTACATATGTTTTATAGTAAGCAATTATCCCTCCTTGTTTTCCAAAAATAGTCAATCTCCAAGATACTAAATATATTTTAGATACTTCAAAGATATATATAGCAAAAGCATAAGATTTAGTTCTTCTTACTCGTACTAGAACTTCTCTTTTTAGTCTACGGAGGAATATTGAAAATTTTCTATACCATCTAAATGTTCTTAAATTTTCTCTCCCATATATAATCAAATTCATACTTATAAAACCTAGAAACATATCTAGTGCTACAAGTGAAAAAGATATAAAAGGATATTCCGTACCAAGATAATACATTACAATCTTGATTCCTCCTTCAATAGATTTACATATTACTAATGATGCAATAGTCCAAAATGCTGATAATTTTTGGACCGTATTAATTATTAGTATCATCTTTATCTTTCTAAAAGGTTTTAAAATCCATTCCTCTATAAAGATAAATGATAATACTATAACTGTCACTACTATTCTCAGAAGTGACATTGCCCCTTTTGTAGCTTCCGACTCGTTATTTAACATTTTAACCTCTTGATAATTTTGTTTGTATTTTTGATTCAAAATAGAATAAATTTAGTTTAAAGAGGAATTTGACAAATGCAAGTTTTTAATTATATTCTGTTTACTGAAATTTTTGATTGAGGTATAATCTTATGATTTTAAAAATCATAAAAATAGGAGGCTTAGTTTTTACTATTGCACTCCTAATTATTGGATTATACCTCTGGTATAATCCTGGTGCACTTGAATATGTTTTAGGAATTATTGCTAGAATTACATTGCTATTAAAGACAAAAATTTTTATTCCAGTAGTTAAAGCATTTCAATTATTTTTTTTCAAAAAAGGAATTGTCTCGTTTGCAAACCTTGCATGGAAAAGAGTCTTAGTTGTATCTTTTTTTGCTCTAATAAAAAGGCTTGCTATTAATAAATTTACAGCCTTTTTTACTAAAAGAGTCGTTAAACCTCTTTTGGTACCTGGAAAAAGATGGTTAAATATGAAATGGGGAGAATTCAAAGACTTCCCTCTCTGGAAAAAAATAGCTAGTTCTATGATTGGTGGTATTATTACAAGTTTTTTCGCATATTTTGCTGGAATCAGCGAACTCATAGCCTTTCTACTTGGGAAAATATCACTTGCAAAGTTCTTGACAGCAATACTTACGCTCTTAGCAAACCTAAAAATATTTTTTGGAGGATTATGGACTAGGTTTATTCAGCCTTATTTAGATATCATTATCATAACAATTGTTATAGGATTGATAGAAAAAATACCATATATCGGGAGAAAAATAAAGTTCTCTAGAATAATGTTCAAATGGAATGCCAGAAGATATAGACGTAAAAAAGACGTAGTTATGGAAAAACATGTGGACAAACACGTCAAAAAAGTTGTTGGAAAGCTTCATAAACATGTTAATAAAAAGATTCTTAAACAAAAGGAGAAAGAATCTTCAACTGATTAAAAAATCGGCAGGATAGCCGATTTTTTGACGTTTAATTTGTATTATAGATATATATGGCTAAAATATCAAAAATATAAATAATAAAAATATATGGTCGATTTTTGAACAAGAGAAGAATACTTTAAAATTAAATGAAATGATATTTATCTAGAGCATGAGTGCCCTTTTTGTAATAGTGAAGATCAAAAATGACATACTGTTTGGGAATGAAAAAATTGGTATATTCTTCATAATATTTTTCCATATTCTTGAAATGAACAGCACTTAATGGCCGTTCCCTATAAACATAAAAAATATTTTCTTGAATTAGACGAAGATGAGATTTTAGAAATAAAAAGTATTCATCAGTTTATAAAAGATTTTTATTGAGACTCAGAATATTTTTCAAGTACAAGAGAAACAATGGCAAACAGAAGTATGGAGCATTTTCACATGCATTTTTTACCATGAAAATTACAAGGAAAATTTCTGAGAAATATGCTAATGAAACAAGGATTTCCAATAAAAGAAGATTTAGATTAAATATAAATAATATAAAGATAAAAAATAATGTTTGAAGAAATAATAAATAGAGTATTAGCTCACCATGATGACTTTAGTTATGAAGAAGTAGAAGAAATATGTGAAGATTTTTACGAAAGTATTCCTAAAAAAATAAAAGAAGTAACAAAGTTAAAAAGACTAAATAAATATATCATATCTGAATTCGAACTTGAAGAAAAAGAATTCACTTTTGCTTGAAATAGTAAAGAATATTCACTAGAAACAATACCAAAGTATTTATTTGAGTGAAAATCAAAAATAGCTTCCAGTCTAATAAATATAAAAAACCTAAGTAAAAATATAGAGCAGACTTATCTATTTGATGAAGCTAATTTAAAAGTAAATTCTGATGATAGATTAGCTCTTATTTGAAAAAATGGTTCAGGAAAAACTACTCTACTAAAAATGATTATTTGAAAAGATAAGATAAATCATTTAGAAAGTTACAATAGTATGGATTTAGAAAACCTAGATGGAACAATAGACATAATTCCATGATTAAAAATATGATATTTATCACAAGATTTATTCTGGAAATCAGAAAAGAATACTCTTAGACAAGAAATGCTTGAATTATATCCTGAAATAAATGAAAAAATAGATAGATTAAATTCTATCAATACTTATGAAGATAAATGGGAAGAAAAAGAGGAAATAAATAAATATTTGATAGAAAATGATTGATTCAAAAAACATGTTCTACAGTTAGAAATACTTAAATACTTTTGATTCACAGATGATCAAATGGATTTAAATGTATTATCTCTTTCATGATGAGAACAAACAAAGGTACAAATAGCAAAATTTTTAATTCAGGAAGTTGATTTACTTATACTAGATGAGCCTACAAATCATTTGGATATTAGTGGTATTATTTTTCTAGAAAAGTTTTGTCAAAACTGGAAAAAAGCAATGATTTCTATTTCTCATGATATCAGATTTATAAATAATAGTTCAACAAAAATAATAGAAATTTCAAATAAAAAAATCAATAATTATCCATGAAATTATGAAGAATATTTAATAGAAAAACAAGCTCGTTTTGATAAAGAAATGAGAGACTTCTCAAATCAAAAAAAAGAAATAGATAAAGAAACTGATTATATAAATAGATTTAGAGCAAATTCAGCCAAAGCTAGTAGTGTACAAAGTAGAATAAAAGCATTAGATAAATTAACAGTATTAACTAAACCTGAAAATGAATCTGTAGTAAAAATGATAAAAGTAAATTCAGATAAAAGGTTACCTGAAATTATTATGAAATTAGAAAATGTAGAAGTATGATATAGCTTTCCAATTGTTACACTACCAGAATATTTAGAGGTTTATAAAAGTGATAAAATCTGAATCATTTGAGAAAATTGAGCAGGTAAAACCACACTATTAAAAACTATACTTTGAGAACTAAAAGCTCTTGATTGAATAGTAGATATCAATGAAACAATAAAAATTGGTTCTTATTCTCAAGTACTGGAAGATTTAGATGTAAATTCTAGTATCATAAAAGAACTTTGAAAAGATTATGAAAATGAAAAAGAAATAAGAACTATACTTTGATGATTACTTATAACATGAGATAAAGTTGATCAAAAAATATCCACGCTATCAGGTTGAGAAAGAGCAAAAGTAGCACTTACAAAAATGCTACTCACAAAACCTCATATTATTGTAATGGATGAACCAACAAATCATCTTGATTTACATTCAAAAGAAGTTATTAAAAAAATGCTAGAATGATTTAATGGTACAACAATAATAGTATCTCATGACAGAGATTTATTAGAATCAGTTAGTAATAAGGTTTGGTTAATAAAAGAAAAGGTATTGGTAGTTTATAATGAAGCTGAAAAATGATTTGAGGAAGTTTTTGGATAGAAAAAGTCTAAGTAAATGGTTATTTACTTAGACTTTTTTTTATTTAATTTAATAAGTTTTTTGGTGCCTATAATTATAGGCACCGATTTTTCTCCTCTCTTTTTATTCACAAATTGGAACACCTGGGCTTTTGTCATCTCCCTTGCAAACTGTTTCAATCTCTCCAACAATTACCTTGGTTCTCTCATATTCATTTTCTGATTTTACAATCTGTGTATAAGCAAGGTAAACATGAAAAGGACCTCTAAGAGAATCCATATTATGGTAATGGGATACTTTGTTGTAAATATGATATGGTAAATAGCTAAATATCAATAAGAACAAAATAAATAACACAAGCATTATCTTAAAGAAATGATTAGCTAAATAGATGTCTAATAAAGTTAGCTTTTTTATATATAACTTCACTTGAAAATTCCTCATAGTTGGTGCATAATTGCGCCTTGAGTATAAATAAACTTTTTTATAAAACAAGTTTAATTTAAAAATTACTTGACTTATTTATTTTTTTATGTATTCTGTACGTATGTGTAATCGACAAACCCTATGGAGGAAACTGATGAACACTACCAAGCCCCTGATTGCGAAATCTATAATTGCAGTCACAACTATGGCAATTGTTGCCATATTCATTTTAGCACAAAACTCAGGCATTACGCTTAATTATGTGCTAAGCAATCAATTTGCTGAGTCTTCTAGCCATATCTTTGGTAATAGTGGGACTCAAATGATAAGTGCCATGTATACGGCGATGTGGATTATTCCACTATTTCTTCTATTTGTTGCTCATGACTTTGTCGTTAAACCGATGAAAAAGCATGTATAACAGATAGCCTGCCCCCCCTAAAAAGGCTGCAATTTGCAGCCTTTTTTTATTATTATAAGCTAACTCTCAAGAATTATATTCTTAACTAATTCTTTAATACTTAATATTTCCATATTATTAACATCACTAATCCTATCATTATTCTCAGGAATAGAATCAGTTGTTATAAGTTTATCTACTCATTTTGATACCGATTTATGGGAACCATTTGGAAATACTCAATGACTAGAGAATGCTTCTACAGATTTTGCTCACAGACTTTTAAGTTTTAAGGAAGTCTCTACTATAGTTCATCCAGTTTGGATTAAATCATCTATAATAATTAAATCTTTTCAGTATGGATCTCATTCTTTTACTTCTATTTGTCTCTTTCCTCAAACTCTCTTTTTTGAGCAAATAACTTTATCATATCTTTCAAACATATTTCAAAATCTTTTAGCAGCTCACTCGTCAGGAAATACTATTGTTTTTCACTCTATATTTTCTTTTAATAATTCAAATGCACTTCCTGATTCTACATTTACTGTTCTTGCATCAAATAAATATTCCTCCACTTCAGCATGGATATCAAGTATGTGTAGATTATTTTTTAGACCTGATTTTCCACTTGGTAAATTAGAAATAATATCGGCAAGACTATGAGCTGTAGCTACTTCCCCTGGTTTTCATACCCTCTCCATTGTTCCTACTGGAAAATATGGCATTATAATATTTAAAGCTGCTACTTTGTAGTCTATAAGTCATTGTAAAAGAGCATAATTTATAAATAAATCTTTGGGATCTGAAAAATCAAGTAGAACTGTTGCTATTTTATTTTTTACATCTTCTTTTTGAATCTGTATGTTTGGCCATCAATCTGGAAAAGTTTCCATTTTTACATTAGCTTTTTCTATTCATAATTCACTGGAAAGTTCTTCTCATAAATAATCAAAATTTGGATGAGTTATTATAGTTTTCATAATCTTTTAATTATATTGTAAAATACTATCTAAGGTATATTTTCATAAATTTTGTCTTTCAGACATATCTTGTAAAACTTGTTCATCAAGAGAAATAGCAAAAACTATATTTTCAATTTCTCATCAAGCTTGTTCTACCAATTTTGCAGCTGCTCACATTGTTCATCAAGTAGCTAATAAATCATCTACTAATGCAATTTTTTGTCATTGTTCTATTGCTCAATTTTGCAACTCTATCTCATCACTTCAATATTCAAGTCAGTACTTGATTCATATAGTTTCTCATGGTAATTTCCCAGCTTTTCTTATCATTACGAATGGTTTATCCAGTAAATTAGCAATTGCTTCACCGAATAAAAATCATCTTGCATCTAATCAGGCTATAATATCAGCTCATCTACACTTTTCTGCCATTTCAAAAATCATATTTTTCATAGCATCTCTGTTTTCTAAAAGTGGAGAAATATCCTTGAAATCAATTCATTCTTTTGGAAAATCTGGGACAGATCTGATATAGTCTTTTAAGTCAATATTTTCAAAATATTTTCATTCTCTAGATTTGAATTTATCAATACTATTTTCTAACATTTCTAGAGCTCCTAAATTTGGATTTGAGAAACTTAAAATATCTGAAATCAATGTATTTGTAGATTCTGTAACTGACTCAATAGTTTCCTCTTGCCTAGAATATCTATTTCTATATCATTGAATCTTAGAATTCCAGTCTGACAAATCTATCAATAGTTTTGAACTACTTACTTCACTATCATTTGGTTTTTCTAAATTAGGCTCAACTCATAATTGATATGATGCTGATGCTACATTCACAAGTGCATCTCAAGATTCACTATACATTTCATGAATATCTCCAGCCTCTTTTGCCTCAACTATTTCTCAAATCTCTTGTGTAACCTTATTTAAAACATCATCCAGTTCTACATGTGCCTTAAATTCTATATCTGTATATTCAGACATTAATTCTTCATAATTTTTCATAAAATAATTATTAAAATATAAATTAATTGTTTCTGGAACACTTCTAAGATTAAAAGAAATCAAAAAAAATACCCTGAAATACATTTAAAATGTACAACAAAGTTTGATAAAAATATTTTTACAGCTAATATAAAAGAGAATTGAATATTTTATAAAATATAACTTTTTGTTACAAATATGAAAAAATATATAAATTTATTAAAGAATATTGGTTTTTCTGAAAAGGATTCACTTATTTATCTATCACTTTTGCAAAACTGAAAAAGTTCAATTGCGGATATGACAAGCAATACAAATCTTCATAGAATTGAAATTTATAGACTATTACCAAATTTACTTGAATCTGGTTTCATACTAGTATCACTAAAATGAAAAAGAAAATATTATTCCCCTGTAGATCCATCAAAAATAGAAGAAATATACTTAGAACAACTAAATAATAATAAAAATAGTATCCTAGAACTTTCAGAAATGTATTCAAATATCGAAAAAAAACCCAAAGTCACATATCTAAACTGAGATAAATGAATGAGCTATGTTTTTTCTGACATAGTTAATAGCCTAAAAAAATGAGAGACTTTTTATAGAATCACATCAGAAATAAATACAGAGCAAGTAAATAAACTCTTGCCCAAAAATTATAGAGAAATTAGAGATAAAA
>Ga0233449_1002790_pt1 | contig 13416 bp, 10 predicted proteins | sample SI_124_October20_FD_183012 | JGI IMG/M metagenome (GOLD analysis project Ga0233449, IMG submission 183012) | Seawater microbial communities from Saanich Inlet, British Columbia, Canada - SI_124_October2016_200_MG | ecosystem: Environmental > Aquatic > Marine > Inlet | place: Canada: British... | reverse complement strand
GTCCTAGTGACCAAGAGCTCCACGAAGTTCGGCAGCTCTACACTGATGATCTTCTCGTCGTGGACGAGCCCCTCGCACGCCATGTTTTCCTTTAGGTACTTGAGCTGATCGTCCCCAAGGAGATCACCGGCAATGGGGATCATGTCGTACGTGTTGGCGTCCATGAAGTAGTACAGGTCGCCATCCATGTAGCTGTAGTTCACCGGGCGCCGTTCAAGCCGAACGTCATTCACCTTCTCACCAGCGCGGTACGTCTTCTCGACGACTGCACCCGTCAGGACGTTCTTGAGCTTGGTACGCACAAATGCGCCGCCCTTGCCGGGCTTCACATGCTGGAAATAGGTAATGGCCCAGAGACTACCATCAATCTCTATGACCAATCCGTTGCGGAAATCCGCGGTGCTCGCCATGCGGTCTCGCGTGTTTTAGGGGTCTTAGGTATTGGCTGCGTTACGCGCGCAAACGGGCCACCAGGCCCTGAAGCCCTAGAAGGTAGCCCTCCACCCCGAAGCCATAAACCACACCCGAGGCAACTGGGGAAAGGTAAGAGTGCCGCCGGAAGCGTTCGCGGCCCGCGGTATTGGAGAGATGAACCTCGACGAACGGCGTCTCCACACCCACGAGCGCATCACGCAGGGCGATCGAAGTGTGGGTGTACGCACCAGGGTTGATGACGAATCCGTCTACCCGGGCGGAGGCCTCCTCCACGTGGTCGAGCAACTCCCCTTCGTGATTCGACTGGAAGGTCTCGACCTCGACGCCGAGTTCAGCCCCGAGCGACGTCAGCTTCGTATTCACATCGTCTAGGGTCTCGGACCCGTATACCTCAGGCTCTCGTCTTCCCAGCAGCCGGAGGTTGGGTCCGTGGATGATTCCGATCCTCATGTGTCGTCCTCGTCGTTCGAAGTCAGCATCCGGCCGAAGAAATCACCCATCGTAGGCCCTTTGTTCACGTCGACGTCCTCGCCTGCCTCTTGCTCCGCCCAGGCGAACGGTGTGTCCACGTCGTGTTCATGGTCTCCGGCCTCGGCAAGATCCCGAGCCAGGGCTTCAACCTCGTCGGCGGGCTCACGTTCCGAGGTTGAGGGCACCGGGTCGATCGGCGCTTGTTGTAGTTCTTCGGGGCCGGCGGCGGCCGCTTCTTTCTGGAGTCTGACCACTTCGTCCAATCGCATCTGGAGGGCATCCTTGTCCGGACTGGCGTCGACGAGGTTCTGGTATACCTCAACCGCCCGACTCCACAGTCCCTGGGTGACGTACAACTCCGCCATCGTTCGGGTATTAATGGGATCGGCCAGGGCGTGCTCCGCCGGAGCATCAGCCATGGCTTCTTCCTCTGCAGTCGCTGCCCCTTCGTCGTCAACATCCGTGTCATTGGGAGCGTTGGCCGCCAACTCCTCCATAAGCTCGACTTCGTCGGGTGCCAAAGCGGCAAAGTCTTGAACGTCGAACTCCGACGCTTCCGGCGCCAAGGCCGCGAAGTCCTGAACCTCCTCGGCGAGCATTCCAGGCTCGAACGGATCGAGGTCGACCATCTCCGTCTCGATGTCCTCCGGTGCCAATGCATCGACCCTAAGGACTTCTTCCTCGGCAGCGGGCTCTTCAACACCGGTGGACAGGTCTTCAGGAGAGAGCGCCACAAAGTCGTGGACGACTTCGTCCTCACTGCCGCTCACAGCCTCAGAGTCGACCGCAGCAGGCTCGGGCTCCTCGATCGGTGGCTCGTCCGGGGCCAGAGACCCGAAGTCGGTTACGTCATCATCGGAGAGAGATGCGTCAGCTTCAGCGACGGCGTCCCCTGGTTCGTCCGGCGCGAGTGCAGCGAAGTCAGCGACCTCTTCTTCAGCCACAGACGCGGGCTCGTCTCCCGGCTCTGGATCCAGAACGGACAAATGATTGTGTAGGCCTCTCGCCTCGTCCACCTCACCTCGTTCCTCTAGCGCGACAATGAGCGTACCCATCGCGTCGACGTTCTCCGGGTCTAACTCCAGTGCGCTTCGGGCCGCGATCTCCGCCTCAGCAAAGAGCCCTTGCTCACCATACAAACGAGCGGCAACCACATGTCCTGGACTGAAATCCGGATGCCGACCGAGGCCATCGTTTAGTAATTCATGCGCCTGCTTCAGGTCACCCGCGCGCCTATAGGCGTCTGCGAGAGGCACGAAGCCCCGGCCTTCCGGGTCGCGGTCGGACCAGAAAAGAGACCGTAGGGTGCGAATTTCCCCTTCGAGGGATTCGATCACGAGGGCTCCGGAACAGACAGGATAGGGGGTATCAGTTAACGCATCGTCAGGGCGCAACATACGGAAGTCCGCGAAATAGTGTCAACGAAACGGGAACCACCTGCCCTGACCGACGTATCCGAAGGTATCGCAGAATCAACCTGCTCCCGTCCGTTGAGAGCAGATCAGGTAGCAGTTATCCTTCCCCGTCTGTCCAGCAACGTTTTTTCCGCCCGTACCAGGGTCGTAGGGAGACGCCGTTCTTATGATGCGTCAAATGAGAGAGGCAACGAAGCCGATCATGCTGCTTGCAGCACTCGCTTTCGTCTGTCTCATGATTTTCGAGTGGGGGATGGACATCAGCGGTCAAAGTTCCGGTGGTCTGGGCGAAATCGGCTCGGTCAACCGCGAGTCCGTGACGTACGACGCTTATATGGCGACGTACCGCAACCTCTACGACCAGGTGCAACGTGGTCAGGAACTCCCGATCACGTCGCAGCAAATCAAAGAGATCGAGGATGCTGCGTTCGACGAGGTCGTCAACGCGCTCCTGATCCGTCAAGAATTGCGTAAGCGCGGCATCTCCGTGACCAACGCAGAGATCAGTCAGGCTGCTCAGCTCAGTCCGCCGGCCGACCTCCGACCGCAATTCACGAGCGCGGCCGGACAGTTCGACGCAGTCGGGTATCAGATGTTCCTGGCGACGCTTCCCCCGGATCAATTGGTTCTGCTCGAGGCGTACTACCGAGACGTGATTCCGAGGGGCAAGCTCCTCCGGCAGATCGCGAGCGGGATCTTCATGTCCGATGGCGACCTGTGGCGGCAGTTCCGCGACGAGAACGACCAGGTCGAGATTCGGTTTGCGCCCCTGGATCCTTCGTCACGATACGACGACGCTGACTTCCCGGTGGCCGCAGACGATGTGGCGGACTACTACGATGCGAACCAGGACGAGTTCGCCACTCCCGCGCTTGCCCGCGTCGTCGTCACCGTGCTCGACAAGACACCCACGGCCGCAGACACGGTCTCCATGGGAGACAAAGCCACCACCCTGCGCCAGGAGATCCTGGACGGCGGCGACTTCGCCGAGGTAGCGACTCGCGAATCGTCGGATGCGGGCAGTGCACAGATCGGCGGTGACTTGGGAGTCTTCCCCAAGGACCGCATGGTCAACGAGTTCGACAGCGTCGCCTTCTCGATCGGGCTCAACACCTTGAGTGAGCCGATTCGCACATCCTTCGGGTATCACCTTCTCGAGGTCACGGATCGTTGGGGTCAGGACAGCGCCCAGGCGCGTCACATCCTGATTCCGTTCGAGCGGACCGACGACAGCGAGTTCGCGCTCCTCATGCTGGCGGACTCGCTCGAAGACATGGCCGAAACGATGTCACTTGCTGAGGCCGCAACCAATGCGGGGCTTACCAGCGCCACGATCGAGCTTGCTGAAAATTTCCCCTTCGTACAGGGTGCGGGGCAGGTCTCCGAGGGCGCGGACTGGGCATTCCAAGACGCCGAGCCCGGCGACGTGAGTCCGGTATTCGAGACGCAGCAGGCGTTCTATGCGCTGGAGTTGATCAGTGCGGAGGAGGAGGGATTCCTTCCGCTCGGAGACGCGACAGTAGCCATCGAAGCCACGCTGCGCTTCGCGATGAAGATGGAGCGGGCAACCTCTGACGGCCAACAAATCGTTGACCGTATCGCCGCTGGCGAGACGTTCGACGCCGTGGTCTCAGAGATGGGACTCGAGATCACCGAGACCGAGTTCTTCAGCCGAAACGACTTTGTTCCTGGCATGGGCCGTCAGAACGGCGCCATCGGTGCAGCGTTCGGGCTACGCCCGGGTGAAATCAGTGGTGTCGTCACCACACCAGCCAACGCGTTCATCATCCAGCAAATGAACTACGCAGTCGCGGACTCGGCGGCGTGGCTCTCACAGACGCTCCAGCAGCGTCAGACGCAGGTCGCGGTGGTCGAACAGACGCGACTCGCAGAGTGGATCGAAGCGCTCAGAGCATCGGCCCGGATTATCGACCGTCGGGCTGAAGTACTCGCTCCGGTGGACGAAGATGCACCGCTTCAAATGCCGAGGGGTTTCTAGACCGCTTCCGGCAGAAACGAAGAGGGCCGGGGCGCTATGCGCCCCGGCCCTCTTTTATTGCCCAATGGTTTCCGTCGCAGCTCAGTCGGTATTGAGGCTCCGCGGCTCACCGTCATCGTCATCACCATCTTCTGGCGCACCGGCAGTCGCATCCGCACTCTGCGGAGGCGGCGACGACTGGTGAATTTGACGATCCGGCGCCTTGAGTTCGTGTTCGATTTCACTCACCGAACTCTTGAATTCCCGGATGCCCTTACCCAGGGACGAGCCGATCTCCGGAAGGCGTTTCGCACCGAAGAGCAGCAGAACAATCATGAAGATGAAGATCATCTCCGCCATGCCGAGTCCACCAAAACCCATTTCTCAAATCCTCCAGCGGGGGAACACCCCAATTTCTTGTCGGCTCAGGTCGAGCTCTCTTTAGATCCAGGAGCGCACGATCATCGCTGTGATCGCGACCCCGACCAGACTCAGTACGTTCAGCGTAAAGGTTATCGGTCCGAGTGTGAAGGCCATAGCGACGAGGTCTATGGAAAGCCCCCCGATCTCCGCGTCTACAGACATGGTCAGAAAGTCGCGGGCAACACTGTCGGGCATGAAGATCTCAGAGAGCTTCGTGAATAGTCCGCCCAGGAACAGCCCGAGGGCCAAGGTCGACATGAGACGGATCGTGCTCCGCCTTCTCGTATCAACGAGCATACGGCTCCTTCATCGGCGGCGATCCACGGCGTAGGACACGGCGTCGCGGAGGGCGTCGAAGGACTCACCTTCAGGAAGACCCTCGAGCGCCTCGAGCGCCATGCCCGCGTAAGCGTCTGCCCGCTCCCGCGCGTACTCCAGCCCACCGCGCGCTGAGACAATGGAGATGATGTGGTCGATCTCCTCGTCCGTCGGGTCGACACGGGTGAAGAACGTACGAATCTCTTGTTCTTCAGCCTCGGTGGCGTGCGCCAGCGCGCCCACCAAAGGAAGCGTAACCTTCCGTTCACGAAGGTCGTGCCCAGTCGGTTTTCCGGTGGCGGCTTCCGTCCCCGTGTAGTCCAGCAGATCGTCCGCAATCTGGAAGGCCATCCCCAGATTATGGCCGTACTGGGCTAGCTGAGTGCGGTATTCACCGGTACCGGCAAGAGCACCCATCTCACACGAGGCAGACATCAGCGATGCCGTCTTCGCCGCAATGAGGCGGTAGTAATCGTCTTCAGTAAAGTCGAGCGCGTCGTACGAGGTCAACTGACGCATCTCACCGACGGACATCTCATTCGCCGCACGCGCCAGAACCGTCAACGCGTCCAAGTGGCCGCGCTGGGCCAGTTCTGTGACGCCGCGGGAGTACAGATAGTCCCCCATGATGATCGCCACCTGGTGCGTCCAAAGCGCATTCACCGTCGGGAGCCCTCGTCGTAACACCGAGTGGTCTACCGCATCGTCATGCACGAGCGTAGCGAGGTGGACCAGTTCCACGACCGCTGCCAGCGTGAGTGCGTCTTCTTCAGGCTTTCCGCCGACTCGGCTCGACAGCAGGAGCAGCGTGGGGCGGAAGAGTTTGCCTTGCAAGAAGAGGAGATGCTCGTTGACGTCCTTGATCATGGAAAAATCGGAAACCACAATCCGGCGCAACTCATCCCCAACTCGGCTCAGATCCTCGCGAACCGGGGCCTGGATCGACTCCAGGTCGAGGCCACGTCCGGCGACGGACGGTCCGGGGTCGATTTGGGTGGAGGGCTGTATCAAGGCCATTAACGCAGCTTCCGCAGTCGTTCCGTCACGTCCGCGAAGTTGATGTCCAAGGCAAAGACCTTGTGGAAGAACTCGACGGCCGACTCGTTGTTGCCCACCTGCTCTTGGGCGAGGCCGAGGTAGTAGTAGATGCCAATCAGCTCGTCCTCGATGCCGTGCCCAACCCCTAGTGCACGCGTGAGCGAGTTCACCGCAGCTTCCGGCTGACCGACTTCCATGAAGGTCTGGCCGAGCATTTCATACGTCGGAAGGTGATCTGGAGACGCTCGCAGCGCAGATTGGAACTCACTGATGGCTTCGTCGAGCAAGCCCATCTCTTTGTACGCGGTGCCCAAGTCATGATGCGCGCGAACATCACCGGCATCGAGGTTCTCGGAGACTTTCTCCTTGAACTGCGCCAGCATGTTCGCGAAATCGGCTTCTTCATCACCTGACGGTTCTTCGTACGCAACCGTGAAGCGGGTCGTCTTCTCGGGCTCGTCACCCAAGATCATCGCGCCTAAGTCGACGTAGTCCTCGTTCGCCGCAACCTCACGCACCGGCTGGGCCGTCGGTGCCGACCCTAGCACCGCTAACGCTACCTCGTTGTTCGGATCCGCCTGAAGAACCTGCTGATACGCCCCCTGGGCGCTGGCACTTTCGCCCGCCCCGTCCAGCGCCTGCGCCAAACCAATGAAGGCTTCGGCGAGAACAGCGTCATCGGCCACACCATATGCGAGCTCGACCATTCGTTGGCGAAGCCCCACATCGGAAGGGCTCGAGGCAATCTGTACTCGGATGGCGTGAAGGGTGAGCGCTTCCTCCTCGGCCGGGGCAGCTTCCTCGGCGACTTCCTCGGCGACTTCCTCGATCGCGGCCTCGACGAGTTCATCCGCTTCGGCTGGCTCGGCATCGACGTCGACGACGAACGTGGGCAGTTCAGCGCCGGCCTTTTCTTCGGCATCGTCGCCCATGTCGAACATCGGCAACTCAGCGCCGACCTCTTCTTCGGCATCGTCGCCCATGTCGAACATCGGCAACTCAGCGCCGGCCTCTTCTTCGGCATCGTCGCCCATGTCGAAGGTCGGCAACTCAGCGCCGGCCTCTTCTTCGGCATCGTCGCCCAGGTCGAAGGTCGGCAACTCGACCGCGTCTTCGTCGGCGGCGTCTTCAGCACCGATGTCGATGTCAAAGCCGCCTAGATCGACGTCGGCCACAGCGACGCCGGCCTCGGCCTCGGCAGTATCGTCGTCCCCGCCACCGACATCAGCGAACTGACCCATCAGATCGTCCGCATTGGATATGTCGCCCGAAGGCGGAGCCATCGCGGCCGCTGGTGCGCCAAGATCTGCGCTTGGATCGAGCTCCCGGATCTTGCCTTCTACCACGCTCGCTCCTGGGTCACCCTTCGCCATCAGGTGTCCGTACGCGATCGAGAGCTGCTCAACGGCGTCCGAGACCTGGTCATGCGAAGCCATCTGCTCAGCCACCACGACCCGCATGTCGGTCTCGTCCGGGGCGAGGTCGCAGAATTCCACCAAGGCCCGGAAGGACTCTTCCATCTCACCCGCCTGCTGCATACGCTCGGCGTAGGTCAGGAAGTTGGTGCGCGCGTCAGGCAGGAACCCTTGCTCGGCACGGATCTGGCCCATGCGCAGATATGCCTGATGCCGCTCCGGCACATTCCGGATGATCTTCTTGCAGACTGCGATGGCGTTGTTCGGTAAGAAGGCCTCCATGTAAAGGTCTGCGGCCTGCCCATATGCCTCTACAGCTGCGTCGAGATTGCCGACTCGCACGCAGAGGTCGCCTACACGATTGTATAGTCCGGAATCCGGCTGGTCGTCTTGGACGAGCTGCGCAATGGCTTGCGAATATTGATCAAGCGCTTTCTGCCACTCTTCCTTCTGCTCGTGGCGTCGGGCTTGTCCTTTGAGCGATTCTATGCTCATGAGTCGTCCGGAGTCTGCGTTTTCGTGCCCTGACGGTCTTGTACGTGCTGGTCGAGACGGAGGGACAAAACGCGGGCTGGTTCTAGGTCAGGAAGGTGTAATTTGCCCGCCATGGCCGGAAGCACAAGGGCGTCAAGGATCATCCCAATCACTTGAGTTTCGAGGACTCTGCCCCCCAATGACTCGACTTCGCGCACAATGGCCTCATAGACCGCGATAGGCGGCGTAACTACTGGATCTTCGAGGTTCATAGAGATCTGTACACGATTCTGGCCTTGAAGGTGCAATCCGAGAGCTCTTAGGCCCGGAAAACCCCCGTTTTGCTCACGAATCGACCCAGCAATACTCTTGGCGTCGCGGACTTCGATTCCCTCAACAAAGACGTTCCAGGCCAGGAGCACTTCTCGGGCTCCCACGCATGTCACACCGGCACTCTCATGGGGACGTTGGGTGCCTACAGGCAGATCAGGCTCCTGGCCTTCAGGGAAGCCCTCTGCGAGCGACTCGAAGCCCCCACGTCGGAGATCGCCAAGCCCACGTCCGGGCGGATCGGCCGCCGCGCGGTAGTAGATGACCGGAACCCCGAGATCCGCGATCCCCTGCCCGACCCTATGCGCGACGGTGACGGCCTCCGCCATGTCCATGGCATGGAGCGGCACGAACGGCATCACATCCAGCGCGCCTACCCGGGGATGCACCCCTGTGTGCCCACGCAGATCGATGTGGTCTCGGGCGAATCGCGCCGCATCAACCGACGCCTTCGCGACAGCACCCGGATCCCCCACGTATGTGACCACACATCTGTGGTGATCGGGGTCGGCGGACCAATCCAGGACCTCAACACCCGCTCGCGCGATCGTGTCGACCAGGGCCTGAATCTTCGAAAGATCCTTCCCCTCGGAAAAATTCGGAACTGCCTCGAGGACTTTCACCATGTGCATATTCTAGCTTGGCACGCCTGAAGGCAGAAAACCCGGACGCCTTTTGGCGCCCGGGTCATCTAGGCCCTGGAAGTCTTCTGCCCTACCCCATCAACCACCCATCCCACTCACCAGGTCTGGATTTCCTGCTTGGATCTGATACGCCCAGTCGAAGATCATGAGCGCTGAGTCGTTCTGATCGTACCCCAGTAGCTCGACCCGCAGCACACCGTAGTGCGTGGCACCGTCGTCCCCGATGACGCGCAGCACATAACTCATCTGCGTTTCCAGGAACTGGTCTGAACTCACGTAGCCCGAGCCCGGAGCGCTAGTTACATCGGAGCAACCCGCGTCCGCCGCGACCTGGCACTTGAGCGCCGTCGTCTCGAATCCGGTCGGGTAGACTCCGGTCCCGGGACCCGGTACGAGCCACCACCCGGCCTGGTCGACTTCGAGTCGAAAATGCCGATCCGACGATGTCCCGCTCATGACCGGATTTGTGTCCTCGCTCTCTTGGAACCGGAAGCCTGAAGACGCTGGCTCCCCGAAGAAGTCGAACACCCACTCGCCGTGGTAGTCCGGGCGAGGCGTGCCCTGAGCGACAAGACTCTCGAGTCCTTCATGGCCGTCCGAGTCCACGGCACGCACGAAGTACCACGACGTTTCGCCATTCACGGCGAGCAAGTCCAGGAATCCTTCAGAATCGGTCTCACCGAGCAGAAAATCTGTCTCGTTCCCGGCGTCCTGGTAGACTCGGTAGAACGCGAAGTCACTCGACGAACGGGACATCTGGTCCCAGCTCAGGTAGATGGCGTTGTCGAGTGCAATCACACTGACAACACCGGGTGGGGGCGGCCCCTCAGCGACGGGCACGGATACGTCAACCGAATAGTCGGTCGCCGTCTCGATGTCGTTGTAGTAGTCGTACGCTGACACGTAATACTCGTAGGTCTCCCCTCCGAGCACGTTCGCGTCCTCATATGTACAAGAGCCCCCAGTACAGCTGGTGATCTCGGCAATCAAGAAATAGTCGGAGTCCGTGACACGCCGGGAATAGACTCGGAAGGACTCACCGTCCCACCCCGATCCGAGTTCCCACCCCACCGTAACCACACCCCCGTAGTAGCTCGCCACGAGGTCGCGAGGGGCCGCAGGCCCTTCGTCGATCAGCACGAAATAGTCGTCTTCGCAGGCGGCTAGCGCCAAAACCATCAGTAGAGATCCCATCACCGCGCGTCTCATCGTCCCTTCCTCCATCGACCCTGGGGGCGGCTCCGCCCCGTTCTCGTGTCGACCAGAACATATGCACAGGGCATACCAAACTGTAAGTTGTTGTGATCCAACAGCTTAAGTAAGATTCAAGTAGGAAAAGTGTCACCCAGAGAGGACGCATCGCGACAACGTGTGAAGACACTTCGAGCGAACGGGGTCCGCTTCAAAAGAGCGTCCTTACCGGCGCCTGCTGGACGGGAGTCCAACATCGAGATTGCGCTGCTGGTAGTCGAACTTGAGGTCCGAATTGTCGATCAGGCTCACTTCGAACCGGAACGACCAGTTCCCTGTCGCGGTCTGCAGGAAATCGAAGTTGGCCTGCCAACGGTGCAGGTCTCGGGTGAGGCGAATCGTATGGTCATTGAACGCATTCCGTTCCAGGTCATACGCGGTCCGCCAGCTCACGTCCCACATCTCCGTGGGTCGAAGCGTGACGGTGCCCGTCAGCATCTGATTTACGAGAGCCCCTTCCCCACGCGGGCGTTGCAGCGCGTATGAGAAATTGGCGTTCCACCCTCCGCCCGACCCTTGAGCGCGAGGCGCGCGTGGCTCTCGCCGCCCCCCGGGCACGATCGAGGACTCATCGGTCGGGCCCATGGCCTCGAACGGGTCCACATCCTGGAGTTCCTCGTCGTCCTGTTGGTCGGCGGGGCTTTCCTCTTCGTCGGTCCCCAGGAATCCGAGCCAGCGGAAGATCTGTGAGTTGGAACTGAGCGCGAACGAGAAATTTACCTGCGCCAGATGAGGGGCAAAAACCCTCGGCGCTTCGCCTTCGGCCGGTGTTTCATCAAAGAGTTCGTGGTCGACAGAAATCGAGAGTCCTCGGAGGTAGTCCGACGAGATCTGGTTGGAGAGACGGGTCGTCTCGAAGCCGGACAGGAAACTCCCAATAGAATCGGCTTGTACGAAGTCATATCGGACGACGCTTGTGCGGAGGGCGAGGAGACTAATTGGCGGGGAGGTCACCAGCTGTGCAGGGCCGGACGCAGTGTCCGCCACCAGCGACGCTGAGTCGGCCTCAGCCCGTTCCACGGCAGCCGCCATAATGGAGTCCGCGACAGCGATCGTGTCTGCCGCCGCCACAGTGCTGTCTGGCTCCTCCGGCTTCCGTTTCGCCTCCCACGTCTGATTGATCGTCACAGCAACCGCGTTCTTCGGCTGGAGTGCGCGTACCCCGAACACGTCGCGTTGCAGTTGGGTGGGGGCGCTCTCCGGACTCCAGTCCCAAGTGATCGACGGTGAGATCTTGTGACGGATCGCCTCGAAGCCGAGCACGTTGTTCCGGATGCCGTACAGGTCACCCTTGAGCGTAGCCCCAAACGACACGCGCATGGGAGCTGACACGAAGTCCCTCGCGAGTAACGAAGTATCGGCTCTCTCCATACTCCCGGAAATGGAGAGGCGCGGCGTGAACGTAGTCGACCCAATGATCTGTTTCTGGTAGTCGAGCGATGCGTTCCACGTCAGGTCGGCTTGAGCGATGTCGGTCGCCGGCGAGCCGATGATGAGGTCCATGGGGCTGGCCGAGTCACCCAGCATGAGGAGCGCGTCGGGCACACCCATTGTCGTGCGCTCCGTCAACTTCACCGACTGGGCGAACGAAAAACTACCGAGACTCAAACTGCTGCGAGCTGCGCTCGTCATGTTCGCTGTATTGGCCCCCGAGAAATCGAACTCGGTCGGCTGCACCTTGTCCACGGTGCGTCGGGTCAGGTTGGCGCTCCCCGACCACGTCATGTTGTTGTAGAACCGACCGCGAGTCGACGATGCTGGGAAGAGCGTGATCGTAGACAGCGATAGGTTCGCGGAAGGAAGCGTCCACTCCGTGCGGTCGTCTGACAGATACTGCTTGCGATTGGCGCCCAAAGAGAGTGACCCCCAATCGAAGCGACGGTTGATGCCACCCTCTGAATCGATGGACTGGGTGACCTCGGCGGGGTTGAACGAATTCTCTCGTACGAAGTCGTTGCTCGACGCATATCGACCGGAGATCCGCAACTGAGTCCGCTCGTCGATGTCCCAATTGTGACGCGTGTCGAGCGCGAGTTCGCTCGAGCCGTCCTGCCGCCAATACCTGCGGAAGTTCAGGTCACCGTCCAGAAACTGCTTGTTGAATTTGTACCGCACAGAACTCGTCAAGCTGAGGAAGTTGTCACTGAACCAGTCCATGGCCACAAGAGCGTCCGAGTAATCGCCCATGGCCCAGTAGAATCCGATGTTGCTTACCCTGCGCCTGTAGCCGCCGGAAGTCCGCACGATATCGTTGACGCTGAAACGTGGCGTCAGGATCCCCGATGCGCGCCCTTGGGAGAGGCTCTGAGCAATGAAAGGGAGCCAGACCACTGGGACATCCGCGAAGTAGAGCCGGACCGGGCGCGCGACCAAAACACTCCCGCCGATGATCTTGATCTGGTCGGTTTCAAAGTGGTAGTGCGGCTCTTCGAGTTCGCACGACGTGAACCGGGCGTGCGACATGAACGAAGAGTCCGGAGCCGCATAGGGCATGTCGCCGGTCACGTTCCATCGCCCGCCGCCTTCACTGAACGACGTCGACGCGTCGAACGCGGATCCACGTTGTTCCTCGATGTCATAGATCAGGCTCACGGACTCCACGGGGTCCTGGTCCGGCGGCGTGAACGTGGTCATCCCGGTCGTGATGAGACGTCCGCTCGCATCATTGAAGGTGATCGTCGAATCGGCCTCCACGTTCATGCCTTCACGGCTAACTCGGGCCCGACTGCCATCCGCCGCAGTGAGAACGAGGATCCGCTGGGCCGCATCGAAGTTCGCCGTCTCGGACTGATACTCAGTCAACGTAAAGCCTGGCATCCCGAAGAGGGCAGCCGTGATGGAATCGCCCCCTCCCCCACTCGGTCGTCTGCCTTGAAGCGCATCTTCGAGACGAACAGAGTCCTGCACGAACAGGATGCTGTCATACCCGGGTGGACGGCCCAAGCGCTGAAGGCGCTCCATCACCTTGAGTCGCGCCGAGTCGACTTGTTCCTGAGCACCTAGAGGGCCTATTGCAGCCGCGAGCGCTAAGCCCGCGACAAGAAGAGCGTTACTCCTCATGCCTCGGCGGCTCACTGACCTCTACGGACCCCGTCGGCGGCGTCGGGTCAGGCTCGAGCTCCTTTTCAAGCTCCTCACGGCGCTTGTCCTTGGCGCGATAGATGATCACGGAAAGCCAGATGCCCAGCTCGTACAAGAAGACGAGAGGGATCATCATCATCACG
>Ga0233449_1002789_pt1 | contig 13419 bp, 10 predicted proteins | sample SI_124_October20_FD_183012 | JGI IMG/M metagenome (GOLD analysis project Ga0233449, IMG submission 183012) | Seawater microbial communities from Saanich Inlet, British Columbia, Canada - SI_124_October2016_200_MG | ecosystem: Environmental > Aquatic > Marine > Inlet | place: Canada: British... | reverse complement strand
TCTTTTAATTATCTTTTAATTATCTTTTAATTATCTTTTAATTACCTTTCATTCTATTCTTTTCTTATTCTCTTACGTCTATTACGATAATAACTTTTATAGTTTTTACTTTAGTTTATACTTATTTTATTACTCTGATAATAACTTTTATGTAACTATTTATTATAATTATTATCTTTTTAATTTCTATCTTATTTTCTTTTAAATTACTATCTTTTAATTTCTTTATATTTTAATTACTATCTTTTAATTACTTTTTATAAAGAAAGATTCTATTATAATAATTGATTATTCAAGAATTGAATATATATTATATATATGAATAATAATAATTATTGACTTATTAACTTTATAATATAGAATTATAAGGATTTTATTTAAATAATTATTGACTTTTTAACTTTATAATGTAGAATTTTATTATTAATAATTATAAACTTAAGAATTTTAACTTAATAACTTTCAAATTTAAAGGATTATATTTTTATCCTAATTTATAGGATTTTAAGAAATTTATTTATATTCTAATTTATAGGATTTTAAGGATCTTTAATAACTTATCTTTAATGAATCTTTATAATCTTATCTTTATAATCTTTTTTATCTTTAAATCTTATAATCTTTAAATCTTATAATCTTTAAATCTTATCTTTATTATCTTAGGGAGCATGATGAAATTGGTAGACATGATTGTTTTAGGAACAATTGCTTCGGCGTGTAGGTTCGAGTCCTACTGTTCCTATATGTTGTACAACAAAAGAATTAGAAAAGATCTAAGAAAAAGAAAAGAATATAAAAACAAACAATTCTATATTTGAAAGTTAAAAAGTTTAGTTAATAATAAAATTTTACCATTAAGAATAAGAATGAAAAATAGAGAATTATTAATCAATTTTGTCAAAAAACATGAGATATATCAAACACAAATAATTAATAAATGTTTATTCACTGGAAGAAGTCGAGGTATCATAAGAGAATTCGGAATATCAAGAATAGTATTTAAAAATTTAGTAGATAAAGGAGAATTATATTGAATAAAGAAAGTATAATGAAATTTACAAAAGAAAATTGAGATATATTAAAGAAACTAGAACAAGAAGGTTATATTCAAATAGGTAATATTCATAATAATAAAATTTCATATACTAATCTCCACACTATAAAACTAGTATCAAAACCAAGTAGAAAAATATATAAAGGATTTAAGACTTTAACAAGTGGATACAAGTTTGGTTTAGGTTCATATATATTAAAAACTTCAAAAGGAATTTTAACAGATAGAGAGGCAATAGCTCAGAAAGTCGGGGGAGAAGTCTTATTTAAGATTATTTAGTAATAGTTATTTAGTAATAGTTATTTAGTTTAATTATTAATTTAAGTTAGTTATTTAATTTAATTGATCAAAAGTTATTGTAATTAAAAGTTATATACCTAATCATAAGTCTAAAGTTATAGTGATTATTTAATTAGTTTTAAAGTTGTAATTTTTAAGTTTAAGTTATAGAGATAATTGAAAATAAAGATAATAAGTCAAAGTTATAGAGACAATATAAGAGATAATTTTTAATAAAGATAATAAGTCAATTATTATAATTGAATAATATAGTAAAAGTTATAGAGATAATATGTAACTTAATAGATAATTAATCTATTCCTTGTTTTTATATAAATAAAGATAATAAACGATAAGAGAAGTTCTTATTAATTCTGCTTTTGAATCACTCAAAGTCCTAGAAGATAATGAAGTAAAAAGTATAAAGAAGTTTGATTATAAATGAAGAAGTAAAAAGTAGAAAGAAGTTTGATTATTCTAATAAACCTTTATTTCATGATTAAGTTAGATTATTTTAATTAACCTTTATTTGATGAAGAAGTAAAAAGTAGAAAGAAGTTTGATTATTCTAAAGTCTTTAAGTTTTAAAGTTTATAATTCGTTAAATATAAAGTATCTTTGGACTCTTTAGGAACTATTACTTCTCTTAGTTACAACTGTTAAAAGATAATATAATTACAACTGTTAAAAGATGATATAGTTAGAGATAATTGATTTTCTTTATAATATAGTTATAGTTATAGAGATAATTGAAAAGATAATAAGATTATTCTTTAAATTAGATAATAAAGTGTCCGTAACGAAATAGATAGAGATAATAAAAAGAAAATAAGTTAAAAGAGAATAAGTCAAAAGAGAATAAGATAATAAAGATAATATAGACAATAAGATAATACGTAACTCAATAGTTAGAGTAATTGTTTATCGTTATAATATAGTTATAGTTATAGAGATAAAAGAGAATAAGTCAAAAGAGAATAAGATAATAAAGATAATATAGTATTCATAACGAAGTAGATAGAGTAATTGTTATTTAACTACTAAAATAGTATAAGTTATAGAGATCAGTAGTAAAAGTTATAGAGACAATATGTAACTTAAGAGATAATTTTAAATAGAGATAATAAGTAGGCAGAGTTTTTTAAAAGATAATAAGATAATTGATTTTATCTTTTTTAGATTCTAATTTAATAAATTAATTAAGATAATATGTAACTTAAGAGATAATTTTTAATAAAGATAATAAAGTATCCGAAACTATGTAGATAGAGTAATTGAAAAGAGAATAAGATATCATTTTATAACTCAGGACTCTCCTTTTATATATATATATAAAGGAACTAAGAAAGATAATAAATGATTAAACGATAGATTAAACTTAAGAGAAGTTCTTATTGATGTAATTTAAAATGAGGAATCTTTTATATATATGTAAAGGAACTAAGAAAGATAATAAATGATAAGAGAAGTTCTTATTGATGTAATTTAAAATGAGAAATCTTTTGACTTGGGTCCCTCTTTAGAAACTATTTCTTCTCTTATTTACAACTTATTTTAAATAATTTAATAACTAATTTACTTGAACTTTATGATTTCTTTTTTTATATATACAAAAGATAAAAAAGTTTAAACTTAGTTAAAGTTTTAGAGGTTTAAAGACAATATTTTCTCTTACAATTACTTCCCTAAAGTATAACTTAGTTAAAGTTTTAGAGGTTAAAAGACAATATTTTCTCTTACTTAAGATTAACTCTTATAACGAATATAACTCTTTAAATGAAAAACGAATTATACTATTAGATAAACTCTTTAAACCAATTTAACTCTAACTTAAGATTAACGAATATAACGAATATAACTCTTATTCTTTTAAACGAATATAACTCTTTAAACTCTATAAACTGTAAGGTAGATCTCTTTAAACTAACGAATTAAACAGTAAGGTATAACGAATAAAACTGAAAGGTAAAACTGTAAGGTAAAACGAATTTAACTCTATAACTTTAGATAAAACTCTATAACTTTAGGTAGAACTCTTTAAACGACTATTTAAACAAATTAAACTCTTTGATCATTAAACTTAACGAATTTAACTGTAAGGTATAACTCTCCTATTATATATAAACAAGGATAATAAAGGAAACGAATTAAACTCTTTAAACTCTTTAAACTCTTAGAACTCTTACAACTCTTACAACTGAACTCATTTAACTCTCCTATTATATATAAACAAGGATAATAAAGGAAACTCTTACAACTCTTACAACTGAACTCTCCTATAATATATGTATAAAAGGATATAAAAGGACTGTAAGGTAAACGAATTTAACAGTAAGGTAAACGAATTTAACGACGAATTAGACTCTTTAAACGAATAAAACTTAACTCATTAAACTCTAAGGTAGGGCCCTTTTAACGACTATTAAAACCAATTTAACAAATTAAACTGTACTCATTAAACTGAAAGGTAGGGCCCTTTTAACGACTATTAAAACCAATTTAACAAATTAAACTCTAAGATAGAACTGTTAGGTAAACTCTTTTAACGACTATTAAAACCAATTTAACGAATAAAACTGTACTCATTAAACTCTCAGGTAGGGCCAGGAAACTCATAAAACGAATATAACTCTTACTTAAGATTAACTCTTATAACTCTTATTCTTTTGAAGGATTTAACTCATACAGTAAGGTAACTCTACAAGAAGAATTTTTAATTAGAAGGTTTAGAACCAATTAAACTCTTACTTAAGATTAACTCTTATAACGAATATAACTTTTATAACTCTTACCTTTATTCTTTTGTAGGATTAAACTCTTACTTTGCGAAATAAAAGAAGTAAAAGTTATAGAGATAATTGTTTAAAAATATAAAAAAGTTTAAACTTAGTTAAAGTTATAGAGGTTTAAAGACAATATAGTCTAAGTTATAGAGATAATTGTATAAAAATATAAAAATATAAAAGTTCAAAGATTTGAGATAATATGTAACTTAATAGATAATTGATTTTTTTATTAATAATAAAGTATCTGTAACTCAGTAGGTAGAGTAATTTCAAAGATAATAAAACACTTAAATAAGATAAAGGATTTAACTCATACAGTAAGGTAACGGATTAAACTCTTATAACGAATATAACGAATATAACTCTTTAAGTAATAATTAGAAGGATAAAACTCTTACAATAAGAAGTAAGAAGTAAGAAGTAGTAATTGAAAAGATAATAAGATAATTAATTTAATCTTTTTTAGATTCTAATTTAAGAAATAAATTAAGATAATATGTAACTCTATAGATAATTTATTTAAAATAAATAAAAGAGAATATATTATATTCAATAATTGTTTAAAGAGATAATATGTAACTCAACAGGTAGAGTAATTGAAAAGAGAATAAGATAATTGAAAATAAAGATAATATAGTTAAAGTTATAGTGATTATTTAATTAGTTTTAAAGTTAAAGTCATTAAGTTAAAGTTATAGTGATTATTAAATTAGTTTTAAAGTTGTAGTTTTAAAGTTGACTAAATTACTTATTTATTTTTTCAAATAAATTAAATTATAAGAGTCTGTAGCTCAGTTGGTTAGAGCATGTCACTTTTAATGATGGAGTCGGGAGTTCGAATCTCCCCAGTCTTATATGAAAGGACCTTATTGTAATCCAAAAATAAAAGAAAATTTAACTATAATAGATAGGTCTTCAGTAATTTTACCAGAATTTTTAGGAAAATCTATTAGTGTATATAATGGGAAAGAATATAAAACTTTTGGTAAAATAACTATAGATCATATTGGTAAAAAGTTTGGTGAATTCTCACCTACTAAAAGACCAGCAATATATAAAAGAAAATAAATGAATTCAAATAAATTAGGTATAAGTAAATTACCATTAATAAATACATATAAAACGAAATTTCACGAAGATATATTTATAAATTCTATAATTCAGGGTTTTTATTATTCTTTTAATTTATATACATCAAATATTGTAATAAAGAATGATACTTGTTCATTTCTATTATACACAGAAAATGCATTAAAATTTTCAATAAATAATTTAATAAAAGATTATCATTTTAATCATTACACATCTATAAGCTATTTATGTCTTCCTGCATCTATTGATTATTTATCTCCTTATAAACCTCAGCATGAATATAACAAAAATAGTTATTCATATAACAATAATAGTAATTCATTGTTTGATGAAGAGATCATAATAAAACAAAATAAATCTTTAAACGAAGTAGTTTCAACTGATTCTTTATTATTTTTATCACAATTTCTTTCTAGATTAATATCTGGTTTCATTAGAAAAACTAAATTTGAAATAAAATTAGCTAATAATAAAGATCAAAATATTGATATATTAGGAAAATATATAACAAAAGAAATTATTTTTACTCCTTATAGATTTAAATGAATCTTTAAAGAAATATTAAATCCACGTAAACGTCCTGTAAATCGACGTCGAGCTAAACGAAATGTTAAACCTACTAAGTCAATTAAAAATTATAGATAATACTGGTGCTAAATCAGGTATCACCATTAAAAGATTAAAACCTAAAACTTCAACTAAAAATTCTTATGCTACTGTTGGGGATATTTTATCATTTAGTGTTAGAAAAACTATTAATCAAAATAAAATTAAAAGAAAAAAAGTTTATCAAGCACTTATTGTCCGAACTAAGAAAAGAGGAAATATGATCAAAAGTAATAAATCTCAAAAATTAGGTGCACATTCTATTAGATATGATGATAATGCTGGAGTTTTAATCAAAATTAATAATAAAGAATATATCCCTCTTGGTTCTAGAATTAAAGGACCCATCTGTAAATCATTAAAATTACAAGAAGGTTGTTTAAAAATTACTTCTATTGCCTTTGCCCGGTAATATATCACTTCTATTAATTTTTTACCGGACTAATAATCCAGGAATAAATTAATTAGGAAATAATAGGGACTAACTTATAATTAAGGAATTAATAAATAACTAATCATCTTTTTACCTTTAAGAGGGTTTAACCCTTTGTCTTATCATTCCTATTAATTTATTATCTTTTGATCTGACTAACCCTTTGGGATTAACCTTTAAAAGGGATTAATAATCAAGGAATAAATTAATCTTTAAAAGGGATTAACCCTTAGTCTGATCATTCCTATTAATTTATTATCTTTTTACCTTTAAGAGGGTTTAACCCTTTGTCTTATCACTTTTATTATTTTATTACCGGACTAAAAGTAAAGGAAAAAATAACTAAGAATCTTTAAACCTCCTTTTATACATAAACAAGGATAAAAGGTAATCTTTAGACCTATTTATATATTAAAAGGGACTAACTAACTTAAAATAAAGGAATAAATTAATCTTTAAAAGGGATTAATAATCAAGGAATAAAACAATTAACCTTTAAAAGGGATTAATAATCAAGGAATAAAACAATTAACCTTTAAAAGGGACTAACCCTTAGTCTGATCCTTCCTATTAATTAAGAATCTTTTGACCTTTAAAGAGATTAACTAACTATAAATAAAGGAATAAATAACTAATAATCTTTAAACCTTAAATAATCTTTTAACCTTTAAGAGGGATTAACCCTTAGTCTGATCACTTCTATTTATTTAAAATCTTTAGATCGGACTAACCCTTAGGGATTAACCCTTAATCTGATCATTTCTATTAATTTATTATCTTTAAAGTTAGAAGAAGTTAAAAGATTTAAAATCTTTAGACCGGATTAACCCTTTGTCTGATCCTTTTATTACTTTAGTTTATACTTCTTTTGATCTGACTAACCCTTAGGGATTCACCTTTAAAAGGGATTAAAAATAAAGGAATAAATAAGGAATAAATAAATTAACCTTTAAAAGGGATTAACCCTTCGTCTGGTAATTAAATCACTCCTATTACCTTGTCTGGTAATTAACCCCACATCATTTCTATTAATTTAGAATCTATTGATCTGACTAACCCTTAGGGATTAACCCTTAGTCTGATGATTAAATCACTTTTATTAATTTATAATCTTTTGATCTTTGGATCTTTAAAAAGGACTAACCCTTAGGGATTAACCCTTAGTCTGATGATTAAATCACTTCTATTAATTTAGAATCTTTTGACCTTTAAAAGGGACTAAATATAAAGGAATAAAACAATTAATCTTTAAAAGGGACTAACCCTTTGCCCGATAATATATCACCTCTATTAATTTAGAATCTTTTGACCAGACTAACCCTTAGAGATTAACCCTTTGTCTGGTCGTTAACCCCACATCATTTTCATGATTTTTCTTCAAGATTTTACTACTAAATATCCAACAGATAATATAAATAAAAAACCACAAATAAAACAAATTATTATAGCAAGTAATTTAAACAATAAAAACTTTTCTAGTATTTATTCTAATAAAGATTTTTCTAAAGTTAATTCTATGTCTTTTCATTTATTAGAAAGATTCTATTTATTTAAAAATATCTTTAATCAAACACCAACTATCATTCAATCTAATAAATCTATTGCTAATTGAAATGTTAGAAAAGGTATGGATAATGGTGTTTTATTAACATTAAGAAAATCTAATCCTTTTTATTCTTACTTCATTTTAAATATTTTTCCTGAAATTACTCAACATGATATCAAATTATCTTTTAAAAATCATAAAGATCCCTTCACTTCTAACTTTGGATTAACTTCTTTAAACTTCTTTGAACTTTCTTTCTCCCAAGATCCTCAAATGGAACAAATTCAAAATCTTATCAAAAATCATTTAGAATTTATTGGATTAAGATTTCATGTTTCTACTGATTTTTATGCTGTTGACAATCTAAAGAATAAACATAAATTTATATTAAATTATAATAAGTTCTATTAAAGACTACTCTCTTATAATAAGTTCTATTAAAGACTTTTCTCTTATAATTTAAGGCTATATAGAATATATTATATTAAAGACTATTCTCTTATAATTTAAGACTACTATATAATATATTCTATTAACTTAAAGATCTTAACTATTCCATTATTCAAAGTTCTATTAAAGACTTTTCTCTTATAATTTAAGACTATTCTCTTATAATTTAATATATTCTATTAACTTCTATTAACTTAAAGTTCTTAACTGTTCCATTATTCTCTACAACTTTAACTTAAAGATTTTAACTTAAAGATCTTAACTATTCCATTATTCTCTACAACCTTAACTTAAAGATCTTAACTATTCCATTATTCCCTATAACTATCAAGAATAAAGATTATTAATTTTTATTTATATTTAATTATAATATATTCTATTTAACTATTCGACTATTCTCTACAACCTATTAATCATATATTACTTTTTTATATTCTATTAGACTATCCTCTAAAGAATAAACATAAGACTACTTATAATAATTGACTATTCGATTGTTATCTATAACTTATTTAATTATAATATATTCTATTTAACTATTAGACTATTTTCTAAAACATTGTTAATTATAATAATATACTACATATTCAACATTTATTTTTATTTCTGACTATAATCATTCTACTTATTTTTATTCCTTTTATTAAATCCTTTTACGCTTTTTCTATCACACTCTTTTTATTAATCAGCTAAAGGATTAAGGATTAACTCTTAGATTATAGGATTAACCTCTTTTACGTCTTCCTTACTCTTATATTTAATCCTTTTATGTCTTCCTTATATTTAATCCTTTTATGTCTTCCTTATTTATTATCCTCTTTTCCTTTTACACTTTCTCTAACACACTCTTGTTTTTAATCCTTTTATGTCTTCCTTATATTTAATCCTCTTTATTATCCTCTTTTATTTATACCTTTTACGTTTTCTCTATCACTTATTACTTTCTAATTATTCTACTCTTACTTTACTTGTATTATTACTATCTTTTTATTTTACTTCTTATTATTACTATCTTTTTATTTTACTTTTATTATTCCTATCTTTTATTATTCCTATCTTTTTATTTTACTTTTATTGTTTGTGGGTTAGTTTAATGGCAAAACAGCTGCTTTTGATGCAGCCCAGTGTGGGTTCGAATCCCTCACTCACATACCTTTAAATCTCTTTAGTTTCTATTAGTTTAAAGACATTAAATATCTTTAAATCTCTTGCTTATCTAATTTTTTTGTAATAGACTTAAGATTTTCTCCTCTTTTCTTATGACTTTATTATTAAATATCTTATAGTTTATTTATTTATTACAAATAAATTAAAAAGGTGGTAATAGCTCAGTTGGTAGAGCGCTTATCTGTGGATTAAGATGTCGTGAGTTCAAATCTCACTTATCACCCTACGTCGTTAACTTTTATCTTTTTAGATAAAAAAGAAAGGTTATAATCTCCTTAATTTAAATTTCTTTAATATCTTAATATCAACATTATACTTTTAACATTAATATCTAAAAATCTTAGAAATCTTATTCACATATTAATAACTATAATATTCAAAACTAATAACATGGCAACAATTAACCAAATCATTAAAAAACCAAGAAACAATAAAAATAAAAAAGATAAGAAAAGATCTTTAGAACAAAATCCTCAAAAGAAAGGAGTATGTTTAAGATTATTTACTAGAGAACCTAAGAAACCTAATTCTGCTAAAAGAAAATTAGCAAAAGTTAAATTAACAAATAATCAAATTATCGATGCTTTTATACCTGGTGAAGGTCACTCATTACAAGAACATGCCATAGTACTAATAAGAGGTGGTAGAACTAAAGATTTACCAGGAGTTAAATATAAATGTGTTAGAGGTGTATACGATTTATTCCCTGTTGCAAATCGAAAGAATGGTAGATCAAAATACGGAACACCTAAAGGAAAATAATTAAATGTTAAAGAAACCTTTTTTTTATTATTTAAAAAATAACTAAATATAAAAAATATATATTAAACTTTGAAATCTAAAGGAAAATAATTAAATGTTAAAGAAACCTAAACTAACTAAATATAGAAAATATCAAAAAGGCCGAACATCATATAATTTTAATTCTTCTCAACAGTTTAAATTTGCTGAATATGCATTAATAACTCTTGATTCCGGAAGAATTACTGCATCTCAAATCTATGCAGCTGAATTAGCTATCAAAAGGAAAATTTTAAGAGATGGTAATTTATTTTTAAGAATCTTTCCCCATATACCAGTAACCAAAAAACCATTAGAAGTAAGAATGGGTAAAGGTAAAGGTAGTATATCATATTGAATGACTAGGGTTAGACCTGGAGCATTCTTATTTGAATTAGATTGTGAAAATGCTGAATTAGCAAAAATTGCATTTAAAATAGCAAGTTCAAAATTACCAGTAAGAACTGCATTTATAAGAAAATAAAACAATGAAATATATATTATTATCAATATTAAAAAGTCCAATTAAAAGTAATTACTTCATTAATAACCAAAATAAAACTAATAAAAATAAATCCAAATCTATTTCTAAATCTACTCATAGACCTGTCAAAGTTTCATATAGATTCCTCTTATCTGGAAGATTAAATGGAGCTAAAATGGCTAGAAATTATATGAAATATAATGGGAGAACTAAAACTCAAACATATAATAATAATTCTGATAATATTCAAAAGAATATTTATACTAAATGAGGAGTATTCGGATTAAAAATCTGATCAAATAAACAATCACATGAACAATCTTAAAACTTTTAACTTTTAACTTTGGATTAACTTCTTTTTAAATCTCCAGACTTAAAACTTTTAACTTTTAACTTTGGATTAACTAAAACTTTTAACTTTTAACTTTGGATTAACTTCTTTTTAAATCTCCTTTTATATATATATAAAGGAAAATAAACAATCAAATAAACAATCACATGAACGATCTTAAAACTTTTAAGCCTATCACACCGTCTTTAAGACATAGAAAAATAATTAAAAATATACCTAAATTTCCCCAAATAGATAAAAGAAATTTAAAATTCGGATTAAATAAAAAAAGTGGTAGAAATAATACTGGAAAAATCACTTCTTATAGAAAAGGAGGAGGTCATAAAAGATCTTTTAGATTTATAGATCATGACCATCAAAAAGCTATCTATTCATTCTCTCAAGTTATTAGAATTGAATATAATCCTAATAGTACAAGTAATATTGTTCTGATGAAAATTTTAGATACTAATCATTACTATTATAGACTAGCACCACAAAATATTCAAATAAGTCAAATTATTCCTGGTTATAAGCTTTATAATACATTCCATGATAATAATCATTTAGATCTTTTTCATGATCATCTTCCTCCTAGAGATTCTCTCTCTGGACGTGTCAGACCTGGTGAAGTTAAGTTTATTAAAGATATGCCTATTGGTACATTAATTAATGATGTTAATAATATTGCAAGAGCTGCTGGTACTAGTTGTAAAATCATTAAAAAAATTAATGACTCATTTACTTTAGTCGCATTGCCTACTGGTATCATCCAAGAAATCTCTAATGATTCTACTGCTGTTGTAGGTCCTGTTTCTAATCCTAGTCATTTTAATATTAGTCTTGGTAAAGCTGGTGCTTCTAGATGATTAGGTATTAGACCTAAAACTAGAGGAGAAGCTATGAATGCTGTTGATCACCCTCATGGTGGTAAAAGTCATGGATCAGGTGGAAAAGGTAATCAACCTAAAAATAGATTTGGTAAGTTAGCTAAGTGACAGGCTAAAAAGTCTTCTACTAAAAAGTCTTGAACTAAATAGTCTATTTTTTATATATTAATCATTAAATAGTCTTTAACTAATCCACTATAAAAATAAGTAGTTATCACTCTATAGTCTTTAACTATATAATTATTAACTCTATAGTTTTTAACTTAATAGTTGTTTTCTAAATAATTTAATAGAGGCTAATCTTTAACCTAACACGAGAAATTATTGTCTAATCATTAATGATTCTCAAACTTCAGTTTAATCCTTAATCTTTCACCTCACACTTTCTGTAACTTGTCTAATCATTAAATAGTCTTTAACTTACATCTTAAACTAAGCGATTAATCCTTAATCTTTAACCTAACACTCTCTATTACTTAATAGTTTCACGGCCAATTGTTCAGTTTTAATCGTTCAGTTTTAATCTTTAACTTAACACTCTCTGTAACTTGTCTAATCATTTAAAAAATTAATGATTCTTAAACTAAACGTTCAGTTTTAATCTTTAACTTAACACTCTCTGTTTCTTTTTATTATTTTAGACTCTCTTACGATAGGTTACAGATTCTCGATTAGACAAATACTCCTTTTATTTTTACTTTTATTTACAAAAGGTATACAACAAAATTATACATAACATAAATAATTTACAAAATTATTCATAACATAATATGTATTTATGCCACTCTTTCAATTACTCTACTTGAAGTGGTTCAACTTTAAGTGGTTCAACTTTAAGGGACACCAAACATCTTAATGACGTAGGACTATCTATATGACGTAAGACTATCTGTATAAGTAAGAGTTCAGTTTAATGAGTTCTAAACCTTCTAATTCTTACTTAAAGAGTTTACCTTACTGTAAGAGTTTAATTCCCTTTAAATTCTTTAATGAGTTCTAAACCTTCTAATTATTACTTAAAGAGTTATAAGAGTTATATTCGTTATAAGAGTTTAATTCCCCTTTAATTCTTTTCTTTTATATCCTCTATATATATATTAAAGGAGAGTTACCTTACTGTAAGAGTATAATCCTTTATCTATTACAAATAAATAAGAGTTATATTCGTTATATTCGTTTAATGAGTTTAAACTGTATAAGTAAGAGTTTAGTTAAATTCGTTTAATGAGTTCTAAACTGTATAAGTAAGAGTTAAGTTAAATTCGTAAGACTATCTTAATGACGTAAGACTATCTGGAGGGCTATAAGAGATCTTATAGATTATATATTACTTTTTTATATTCTATTAGACTATCAGGAGGGCTATATAATCTCTTATAGATTCTCGAAAAGCCGATAAAGAACAGCTTGAAACTGCAAGAAGTTTGGGTAAAGAGGATATTTTCTCTGATAAGAATACATCTTAAAACTTTTAACCTTGGATTAACTTCTTTTTAAATCTTAAACAATCACGATCTTAAA
>Ga0233449_1002767_pt1 | contig 13492 bp, 7 predicted proteins | sample SI_124_October20_FD_183012 | JGI IMG/M metagenome (GOLD analysis project Ga0233449, IMG submission 183012) | Seawater microbial communities from Saanich Inlet, British Columbia, Canada - SI_124_October2016_200_MG | ecosystem: Environmental > Aquatic > Marine > Inlet | place: Canada: British... | reverse complement strand
CGCAGTCGTTTGTCTTAATATCCCCTGTAACGTTCTCATCAATAATGTGTTCTCGATCAGTTCGTTTGCAATGTCCGGATCGAGATGTTTTGCGTCACTCAATTTACGAAATGCCGCAGCTGCTTTGCCGTCGATTATCTCCGGCGACTCTGCAGCATGTCTGAGTATGAGATATTGTGAGATAAATTCAATATCGATAACGCCTCCACGGACATGTTTTACAGACCAGGCATTTTCAGTCCGATGCTCCTGATGCATCCGTTCGCGCATTTCAGCGATGTCATTTTGAAGTTTTTCAGGATCCCGTGGCAGGCAAAGAACTTCTTTTACGATTGCCATAACCTTGTCTGAAAGTTCAATTGGTCCCCCAACAACACGTGCGCGGATCAACGCCATATGCTCCCACGTCCAGGCATCTTTATGTTGATATTTTCTGAAACCATCAAGGCGCACCGCAATGGGACCGGCAGCACCAGAGGGTCGTAATCGCATATCAACGTCATAAAGACGGCCTTCAGACGTCATGGCCGTCAATGCATTGATAAGACGTTTGCTCAAACGGGCATAATATTCGCTGGTCGATAATGGTTTCTCGCCATCCGAAAAAGATATGTCGTCGGGATGATCATAAACAAATGTCAGATCGAGATCGGATGCTGCTGTCATTTCCTGTGAGCCAAGTTTACCCATGGCAATAACAACAAACTGCCCATTCGGAACAACACCGTGTCGTTCCGCAAGTTCGGCAATCAATCGTGGCAATAATAATTCGATCGTTACATCTGCCATGTCTGACAATGCAAGCCCGATTTGCGATGTATCGGCCAGACCGCGCATTGTTTGCACGCCAACCTGAAAACGTCGCCCGTGAGACCATCGACGGATATAGTCGAGCACATCCTGAATATCACGGGCTTGTTCAAGAACTGTTGCAAGTTCCTCTTTCAGCGTTTCCCGATCTGGCAAGTGATCATGGAAGTCAGATGAAATGACGACATCCAGCAGTGTTGCATTCCGGCTGAGATATTCGGCCATACGCGGCGCACCGCCCATAATCTCGGCAACCAGATGCAACAGGTCAGGGTTGGCATAGAAAAGAGAAAAGAGTTGCACCCCGGAAGGTAGCTTGCCCAAAAATTCGTCAAACTTGAGCAGCGCCGCATCCGGATTAACTGTATCCGCCAAAGCTGCCAGCAATACAGGCATGAGTTCCGTCAATAATTCGCGTGAGCGCACACTGCGGGTCGCGCGATATCGGCCATGGTGCCAACGCCGGATTGCAGCCGACACTGTACCGGGATCGGAATAGCCCATGCGCTGAAGCGTCAATGTTGTTTCCGGGTCTTCGTCAGTACCTGTGAACACAAGATTTCCGGCAATATCTCCTTCGATGGTCAGATCGGGAGAATCTTCAAACAGATTTGCGTAGTGACCTTCAACCCGGGTCAGATGAGAAAGCAAATCGTTCTCGAATGAAGCCAGGTCTGCATACCCTGCAAAGATCGCCAGGTGCAGCAGGGCATCTGGCTCAGAAGGCAATGTCTGGGTCTGTTCGTCTGCAATCATTTGCAGGCGATGTTCAAGCCGACGCAAATAACTGTATGAGTCTGTCATTTCATCGGCAACGTCACGACTGATCCTGTCGCTGTCGGCAAGGGCATAAAGTGCTTCACAGGTTGGCGAAACCTGTAAGGAAACATCACGTCCACCGGCAATCAGCTGCTGGGTCTGGGCGAAGAACTCGATTTCACGAATGCCACCGCGGCCAACCTTGATGTTGTGGCCAGGAACCGTAACGGAAGAATGTCCTTTGTGACGATTGATCTGGCGTTTGATTGAATGAATGTCATCAATCGCCGCGAAATCGAGAAATTTACGCCAGATAAAAGGTGATATGCGATCAAGAAATCCCCGACCGGCTTCCAGATCACCTGCGACCGGAGCGGCTTTGATCATCGCAGCCCGTTCCCAGTTTTGACCGACACTTTCATAATAGCTTTCTGCAGCCAGCATCGATAGCGCAACAGGTGTGGCACCGGCATCCGGGCGCAAACGTAAATCGGTGCGAAATACATACCCGTCCGCCGTCCGCTCCTGCATGATCTTGACCATGGATCGTGTCAGGCGCACAAAACCGTCTTCGGGACCGCGTTTGCCCGTGTAGCGCACGACCTCCTGGTCCCACAATACGATCAGGTCGACGTCGCTGGAATAATTAAGCTCTCCTGCCCCCAGTTTGCCCATGCCGATGATGACCAGCCCGGACCCCCGACAAGGGTCTTCGATGTCGTCCAGTTCAATGGCACCCAATCTGGCTTCGGCACGCAGCAGGAATTCCAGGGTCAGATTCAGGGCAAGACAGGCAAAATCGCTCAGACTTGCGGTAACGCTTTGTAGTCCCCATGTACCGCTTAGATCAGCAGTAGCAGTCAACAACGCAAGACGGGATTTTGCCTGGCGCAGGGCTTTCATGACATCGGCTTCATTCTTGGCGACGCGGCATTCTTCGCGCGCCCGAAGAAACAGGCTGTCACGGACATCATCTGGTGCTGCATTTGCCAGTTCTGCGACAAACTCGGGATCGCGCAAAACGCAGCGGCTGAGGAAAGGACTGTTGCCAAAGATAGCTGTCAGGTATTGTTGACCCGTGGTATCATCTGCGATTCGGGTTATAAAATTACCCAACGTTTGATAGCGTGTTGTGGAGGTCAGGTTTTTCCAGTCCACAAAACCATTTTCGACGCGGGTGGCGTCATAGGGTTGCGGCAAATCGTCGGAACCGGAAAACAAGGCAAACACTAAAAAATCCTTCCAGCAGTCATTGTTTGAGACTGCTTCAAGGTGCGGATTGGGTCAAGATTTCAAACCGTATTAACTCGTCAAGACAAGAACAAAACGTTCGATTTAACTGGAACTACCACGATGATCCTGCCGGCAGGCAAATTTATACTCCAGATATTCGGTGCCATGACCGCAAGCCTGGCCATGGCGCTGGCGGTCTTTGCCTGGTTGCTGTCATCCGGACCGGTATCGCTCGGGTTTTTAACGCCATATCTCAAGGAAGCGCTGACGCTGGGTCGGGCTGGTGTACAAGTCGAAATGGACGATACCATTTTGACCTGGGCTGGTTGGGATCGCACACTTGATGTACGAGCCATCGGCGTCCGCTTGCTGGATACAAAAGGTAAAGCCATCGCCCGGGTGCCGGAAATTTCCCTGGGGCTAAGCGGGGCCGCCTTGATGGACGGTCGGGTGGTGCCCACCACGCTGGACTTGTTGCGTCCACAAGTTCGATTGTTGCGCACAAAAGACGGGCGATTTGATCTGGGCCTCGGTTCTGGAATTGGATCAGCAACCGGCGATGCCGCCGCAACCTTTTTTGAAGCCTTGCTCAATCCGTCATTCAGGGACAGACGCGATGGATTCCTGTCCCGGATCAGTGTGCTCAACGCAGATATCTTGCTGGTTGATCATGCATCGCGAACGACATGGCGGGCACCGTGGGCCGATATTTCGTTGTTGCGCTCTGCCAATGGCATTGATGGCAACATCATTGCAGATGTTGAAATTGGCGGTGATGCCACTCGTATTTCGGCTGTCGCCAATTACCACAATATTGAGCGAAAACTGGATGTCAGCCTTGATCTGGCAGATTTTCTCCCGGCAGAACTGGCGGCCCATATTCCCGCGTTCAAAGCCTTGAAGGCATTTTCGGCGCCCATAAGCGGCAAGATATCGACCACCTTGTATCTGGATGGCAAAGCCGCACCGGTTGAATTTAACCTCACCGGCGGACCAGGTGTCGTTACCTTGCCGGACTTCTTTGCCGGATCCCTGGTCTTTTCGCAACTGGCAGCACAGGGCGTGGTCAAGGAAGATTATCGTTCGATCGAATTTGGCGAAATCGTTGTCGATACCGGTGGACCCTCCGGTGTCGCCAAAGGAAATGTCAAACTGGTCAAAAAAGGTGAAGCCTGGGCCGCTGGCGGGACCCTGGAAGGGACGCTTCGGGATGTTCCCATGGCGGACCTGGGTGAATACTGGCCACCTAAACTGGCCCATATTGCGCGCGATTGGGTGTTGACCAATATTAAGGAAGGTCACGTTCGCGAAGGCAACTTCATCCTCCGAATCAAGCCAGAGGATTTCGAGAATGACACTTTGCCAAAAGATGCACTCGATCTAGCCCTGCGCTTTGAAAATCTGACGACACGTTATCTGCCGGAACTGCCGCCGTTGCTGAACGCATCCGGGACGGCGCGTATGACTATTGATACCCTGGATATTTCTGTCGAGGCTGGTCATGTAAAAACGCTGCAACTATCAGAAGGCAGCGTTTTGCTGAGTGACCTTAGTGGCGATAATCCTGCCGTTGATATTTCGTTTGTTGTCAGCGGTCCCGTAAAAGACGGCATGGCCGTGCTGGATATGGAGCCCTTTGGTTTTGCGACCCTGCTGGGCGTCGTGCCCACTGAACTGGGTGGTGAAATGGCCGCTCGCGCCCGTATTGCCTTGCCGCTGTCCGAGAATATCGATGAGAAAGATGTCAGGTTTGCCGCAGCGGCCAACGTACGCGACTTTTCAATGCCAAAGGGCATTGGTGGTGTGCCGCTGAATAGTGGCACCCTTGCTGTCAGCATCGATGCAAATGCCATCGATATCACAGGGGATGTTGTTGTCGCCGGCGTAAAAGCCAATGTTGCCTGGCATCAGGGTTATTACGGAGAAGCTGCCAAAACATCACAGCTCAGGATGACGACCGTTCTGGACGAAGCCGGGCGCAAGGGGCTGGGGCTGCCGGATGTTACGTGGCTTGCAGGACCTGTGGGCATTACGGCTGATCTGGTGGCTGAAAACTGGCAAGTCAGCAGGGGCACAATGGCCGTTGATCTGACTTCTGCTGCCATTGCCATGCCTGAACTGCAGTGGCGCAAGGATGCCGGGGTTCCGGGGCAGTTGGATTTTCAGTTTGTATTGCCCGATGATCCCGCAGACAAAGTTCAGGTGCAGGCCCAGGCTCAGACCCCGGCCCAGGCAAAGACCGGTTCCAGTCCGGCCATTAGCGGAGATTTCAGTTACGCAGGTGGCGGACTGGAAGCCAGCGGAGACCTGGAACTGGGGGCAGGGGCCACGCTCAAGCAACTCAATCTATCAAAACTGAAGTTTGGTTTATCGGATGTCTCGGCCTCGATCAGACCGCTGGCACCGAAGGGCTATATCATTGCCATGGAAGGCACCCAGTTTGATATGCGCCCCTATATGTCCCGGTTGCTTGGCGACGACGCAAACAAGGCTGGTGGTGATCTCCCACCCCTCAGATTACAGACGCGATTGAGGCGACTGATCGTCGACGATACCCAGATGCTGGATAACATGGAGGGTGGCGCCGAATTTGATGGCACAGTCTGGCGCACATTGAATGCCAACGGGGATCTTTCCCGCGGTGATCTTGTCGGCGGTGTTCCCGTCGTTGTTTCCTACAGTTCAAACGACGACAAAAGCCGGATCAGGGTCCGCTCGAACGACGGAGGTGGTGTCGTCCGCAAACTTGGCATATTCGAAAATGCCTTTGGTGGTGAACTGGCCCTGGACGCAACCATATTCGAGGCCGAAAAAGACCGACCCATGCGCGGCAAGGTCACACTAAAAAAATTCAAGGTGGTCGATGCACCAACTCTTTCGAACATTCTGACCGTAGGTTCGCTATCTGGCGTCGCGAATATCCTGACAAATAATGGTATTCCGTTTGTGCAATTTGAAGCCCCGTTCCTGATGAAAAACGGTATCATCACGACCCGCGATGCACGCGCCTTTGGCCCGTCACTGGGTGTCACGATTGAAGGTATTGTCGACAGGAACAAATCACACATCGAATTGCAGGGAACTCTGGTGCCCGCCTATACGATCAACTCTGTCCTTGGCAATATCCCCATTCTCGGGCGCTTGCTCATCGGAGGTGAGGGGCAGGGGATATTCGGGCTCACTTATAAAGTCTCAGGTGCCATCTCCAGACCGAAGGTCCTGGTGAACCCACTTTCTGCCTTGGCACCGGGACCGCTGAGAACGTTACTTTTTGGTGGTTTTCCAACGAATGGTGAAACAACAGAGCAACCGGATTCCGGTCAGGACAATTGATCATGAAGGAAGTCAGTTTTACGGAGATGAAAAACGGCACACGTGAGGAATATGAATTTCTCACGCCCCTGTTTCAGGAACATCATCGCCTGAACCTGGCCGATGAAGTGCTGGCCATGCTTCTGAAATTACGGGGACCGAAACTCGGCTATAAAGTCGACCGCTATGAACATTCCCTGCAATCAGCGACACATGCCCTGCGGGATGGTGCCGACGAAGAACTGATCGTTTGCGCCTTGTTGCATGATATTGGTGACAGCATTGCGCCGGACAATCACAGCCAACTGGCAGCGGCCGTCCTCAAGCCCTATGTCAGCGAGAAAAATCACTGGATCATACGCCATCATGGCCTGTTTCAGGGGTATTATTACTTTCATCACCTGGGCCAGGACCAGAATGCCCGTGACCAGTTCAAAACCCATGAACACTATCAAGCCTGTGTCGACTTTTGCGAAAAGTACGATCAGAACTGTTTTGATCCGGAATTTGATACTTTGCCACTGGAGACCTTCGAACCCATGGTCAGGCGAATGTTCGAAAAACAACCTGACGAGTACGTTTAGGTCAGACTCCAAGTCTCACACTATCAGTAGATTTTTAACACTCAGTGTGCTTACTTCCGGCTGGAGTTCGCAAGCCAGTGATTGGTTCGTTGGTGCAATCCAGATAGTTGGTATCGACAGTGTTGTATGATGGTTGGTTTATTACATAAATTCCTTGAGTTTTCCTTGCCTGAGACAGCAAACGAGAGCTCGCGGAACAGGTCCAGATATCTGGGTGTCTACGCGGCACTGGTTGTGGTCGGCGGCATTGTCGCTGGCATCCTTCCTTTCTATTTCTGGCTCAGCAATCCCATGAGTTGGGACGAAACGACAGCAATCATTCTTTCACAAATTGCACCGTTTCTCGGCATTCTGGTAATCAGGCAAACGGGAAACCTCGCATACGGTATGTTCGCGGCCTCCTTTCCGTTGACGATTACGTTCACGATCATGGCCTGGCATCACAATGGTCTGGGCTCCTTTGTCATACCCTGGTACATCACGATCATTGTGATCCAGAGCTTGTTCGGGCACCGGGGATTGTTTTTGTTGACGGGATTTAATCTGGTTGCGGCCTTCATGTTCCTGTTTATTGCCGGGCATTTCGGATATCTGCCTGAGGAAACCATTTCGCGCGATAACTATAACTGGATGTACCTGATTTCGCTCCTGACCTCGATGATGGCAATCGTCTGGGTAGGAACAAGTGGCCTTGTCCGCCGCGCCAAATCCAAGGAAATACTTCGATTGGTATCTGAACAGGCTGAAGCCGCCAATCTGGCCAAATCCAGATTTGTTTCCAGCATGAGCCACGAACTCAGAACCCCGTTGAACTCTATTCTCGGCTTTAGTCAGATTTTGAAGACGGATACGACGCAATCTCTGACTGAAGACCAGACGGAAAGTGTCGATTTGATTTCAAACGCTGGTACTCACTTGCTGGAACTGATCAATCAAATTCTGGATATGTCCCGAATTGAAGCTGGCGAACTGGATGTTCACTTTGAAGACCTTGATCTGTCAAATGCCATCGCGTCGAGCATCGATATCATCACTGTTCAGGCCGAAAAGGCGGGCATCACAATCGAAAATCATGTTGTTGACGAGCTTGTGGTGAAGGCCGACAGATTATTGCTGAACCAGGTCTTGCTTAATCTGCTGTCCAATGCCGTTAAATATAACTGCCCCGAAGGAAATATCACCATTCAGTCCGGCACTGATGGCGATGGCATGATGCAAGTCAGTATCACAGATACCGGCATGGGCATCCCGGAAGACCAGATCGGTTACCTGTTCCAGTCGTTTAACCGGCTGGGTGCCGAAAACACAGCCATCGAAGGCACCGGGATCGGCCTCGTGATTACCGAAAAACTGCTCAAGGCCCAGAATGGCAGCATCCAGGTGGCAAGCGTCGTCGACGAAGGGTCCACCTTCTCGTTCAAGTTGCCGCTGTCGACAGAGGCAAGCAGTATCTGACTTCAAGTCCGCGAAAATGGACTAAACCGGCTTCACCAATACATGCCGTTTTTTACCGGCGGACAGCTTGATCGCGCCGTCGGCATTGCAGTCTGCCAGGGTGATTAAATCGGTTTCCTGTTTGATCTGCACGTCGTTCAGACGTCCACCGCCGCCCTTGATCAGGCGGCGGGCTTCGCCGCCGGTCTGGGCCAGATTGGCACGTCGGAACAATTCGAACGCGGCAATTCCTTCACCAAGATCGGCTGAGGCCACTTCGATTGTCGGCAGACCTTCGGCGGCACCGCCCTGTTCGAAGGTTTTTCGTGCGGTTTCTTCTGCCGCTTTGGCTGCGTCCGCACCGTGGCACATGGTTGTGGCAGCATTCGCCAGAATCTTCTTGGCGTCGTTGAGTTCGGCACCTTCCAAAGCTTCCAGGCGGGCGATTTCGTCCATGGGCAGGGTTGAAAACAGGCGCAGGAAGCGACCGACATCGGCGTCTTCTGTGTTGCGCCAATACTGCCAGTAGTCCCAGGCGGACAGCATATCATCATTGAGCCAGACAGCCCCGTCAGCGGTTTTGCCCATTTTGGCGCCAGATGACGTGGTCAACAAAGGTGTGGTCAGTCCAAACAGGGAACGCTGTTCAACGCGTCGGCCCAGTTCAACTCCGTTGACGATATTTCCCCATTGATCCGAGCCGCCCATTTGCAGGCAGCAATCATGGCGACGGCCCAGTTCCAGAAAATCGTAGGCCTGCAGAATCATGTAGTTGAATTCAAGGAAGGTCAGCGGCTGTTCGCGGTCCAGACGCAGTTTGACACTGTCAAAACCGAGCATGCGGTTAACCGAAAAATGGCGGCCGTAATCACGCAGAAAATCGATGTACTGGATGTCTTTCAGCCAGTCATCGTTATTGACCATGATGGCATCGGTTGGTCCGTCACCAAATTTCAGGAACTTTTTGAAAACTTCCTTGATGCCGTCCATATTCTTGTTGATGGCAGCATCGTCCAGCAACTGGCGCTGGGTATCCTTGCCGGAAGGATCACCGACCTTGGTCGTGCCACCGCCCATCAGGACAACAGGCTTGTGCCCGGTTTGCTGGAGATGATGCAACATCATGATCTGGACCAGACTTCCCGCATGCAAGCTGGGTGCCGTGCAATCAAAACCGATATAGGCAACAATAGGCTCGTCACCTGCGGCCCGGGCATCAAGTGCCTCCAGGTCCGTGCATTGATGCATGTACTGGCGCTCAACAATGGTGCGCAGGAAATCGGAACGTAAATCGGTCATAGCAGGCTGTTTCTTGAATACTGATGAAGTGGATAAGTCAAACGTGAGCCGCTATCTAGCACAACCAGGTCAGGGGAACAATGTGAGCGTCACGCAGGCACAGAATCCATGAGCCGGTTCAGAACAGCCATTGGCCTCATGAGTGGCACATCACTGGACGGCATTGATGCTGCCTTGATTGAAACGGATGGTGATACTGTACGCCACTTCGGACCAGGTTTGGCACAGACCTACGACGATGATTTCAGAGACCGTCTGCGGGAATGTATCGAAAACCCTGCCGTCCGCGCTGACGTTGGTGACCAGATCGCTGACCGACAGGCGGCAGTCGTGCTGCAATTGCTCAGCGACAACAATCTCAGGGCTTCTGATGTTGATGTGATCGGGTTTCATGGCCAGACCGTTGATCACCGACCCGCAGAAGGCATTACAACACAGATCGGCAATGCAGCCCGGTTGGCTGGGGCAACCGGCATTGATGTCGTCGCTGATTTTCGCAGCGCCGATGTGGCAGCCGGTGGGGAAGGGGCTCCTTTTGCACCTCTGTATCACCGCGCCCTGGCTGCCGGTCTTGCCAAACCTCTTGCCGTGCTGAATTTGGGCGGCGTGGGCAATGTGACCTGGATGGGTGAAACAAGCGACGATGTGCTGGCGTTTGACACCGGCCCTGGCAATGCGCTGATCGATGACTGGATGTGTGACACAACCGGCCAGGGCATGGACGCAGGCGGTGCTTTTGCTGAAACAGGCGAGGCTTCAGAAGCTGCACTCGGGCAATTGATGTCACATGCCTATTTTTCCAAACTGCCGCCGAAATCTCTCGACCGCCAGGATTTTCATGATTTATTGAAACCCGCGACACATGGGCTGGCCCCGGCGGACGGTGCCCGTACCCTTACCGCATTCACCGTGCAGTCTGTTGTTGCTGCCAGTCAGCATTTCCCCAGGCCCGTCAGCCGCTGGCTGGTTTGCGGTGGTGGTCGTCACAACGCATTGATGATGCAACTGCTCAATGATGCCCTGGGCGTGCCTGTAGAGCCAGTGGAGGCTGTTGGATGGCGCGGTGACCTGTTGGAAGCAGAAGCCTTCGCCTGGCTCGCTGTACGCAGCCTTGACGGCAAGCCGCTAAGCCTGCCGTCAACAACCGGTGTGCGAGAGCCGGTGACAGGCGGGAAGTTGTTTCCCGCCCATCCCTGACCTCAGGCAGCGATATTCAGTTCACCTCGCCAGCCCGGGAACAATTCATCTGCGTCTGATGGGAAGCTTTCGAAGGCACGGGCGAATTCGCGGTGGTCACGGGCAAAGGCCATCGGGTCGGCTCTTTCACGCCAGCATTGTTCGGCCTGACGAAGCGACGTTGCACCAGCGGCAGGACCATCGATGTGGCCATAACTTCCACCACCCGCCGTCAGGATCAGATTTGAATGACCAAGGTTTTCGAAAAAGCCTGGCATGCGCAAGGCGTTCATGCCGCCGGAGATGATCGGCGTCGTGGCTTTGCTGCCGTACCATTCCTGATGGAAATATGGACCCGCAACACTGTCCTGTTCGATCATATGGGCGATGATGCGGTCATCGCTTTCACCCTCCATCTTGCCATGGCTCATGGTGCCGACATGAATGCCCGAGGCCCCTTGCAGGCGGGACATCTTGCCCAGCACAAATGCCGTGTAGCCGCGCTTTGACTGTGGCGAGGTGACGGCCCCGTGCCCGGCCCTGTGATAGTGCAGGAACTGATCAGGGAAATTACGACGTGCCGTGGTGATGGCCGCAGGACCTGCTACATAGCCATCCACCAGAAAGGCCACATGTGAGGCGTTGTCACCGAAAGCATCAAGGATGAATTCACCCCGGGCCACCATTTCGGCCGGATCGTCTGCCGTGATGTTGGCCGAGAACAGCTTGGGCTGTCCGGTTGCGTTCTGGGCCCGGATCATGGCGTCGGCTACCAGCGGGATCGTAATTTTCAACGGTGCAAAGGACTGGTTACCCTGGGGCTCGTCGTTCTTGATGAAGTCACCCCCCAGCCAGAAATCCAATGCCGCATCGGCAAAGGGCTTGGGCCTCAGGCCCAGTTTGGGCTTGATGATGGTGCCGACGATGAAACCACCGTCCTGCTCGGGCCTGCCCAGAACGCGCCAGAGGTCACTGATTGTGGTCGCCGGGCGGTCGAACTTTTCAAGGTAGGGCCGGGGCACATAAAAATCGTGCATTTTGGCATATTCAACATCGCCCATACCCTGGTTGTTGCCGATTGTCAGGGTCAGGAAAGAAGCAATCATGGCGCTGCCGTCGGTGATGTTGAAATCGAACAGAGCCAGCGGATAGGCGATTTTCATCAGCTCCCGTTCGGGATCAATTTCATAGACCATGGCATCTACACCGCGGGTGAAATCATCCGTCGTTGAAATATCAACATTGGTGCCGGTTGAGGATTCAGCGGCGAAGTGCGCTGCGGTTTCCAGATACCCGTATCCGCTTTTTGGTTTCATGATATAGGCGCACAGGACGTGGTCCTGGCCCGCAATCAGTTGTTCTTCAGTCAGGCTCAGGTCAGCATAGCGATCAGATTGGTCCACCGGTTATCTCCTTTGGTTCGATTCAGGTGTGGTTGTTCAGAGTGATCAAGCGTGTCGGCTGCGTTCAGTCAGTTGCAGGATCATTGGCGTCAGGATCAGTTGCATGGCGATATCCAGCTTGCCGCCGGGAATAACAATAGAGTTTGCCCGCGACATAAAACTGTCGTGGATCATGGAAACCAGATAGGGGAAATCGATCCCCCGCGGGTTGGCGAAGCGTATGACAACCAGGCTTTCGTCCGGCGTAGGTATCCAGCGGGCGACAAATGGATTGGATGTATCCACTGTCGGAACCCGCTGAAAATTGATATCGGTCTGGGAAAACTGCGGGCAAATGTAATGCACATAGTCCGGCATGCGCCGCAGCATGATGTCCATGACTGCTTCGGTCGAATAGCCGCGCACATCCCGGTCCCGATGAATTTTCTGTATCCATTCAAGATTGATCACCGGCACGACACCGATTTTCAGATCGGCATACCGGGCGACGTTGATGTCATCGGCGACAACAGCACCGTGGAGTCCCTCGTAAAACAGAACATCGGTTTCCTCCGTCTGTTCCTGCCACGGGGTAAAGGTGCCTTCGGGGGTGCTTTGTAGTTCAGCTTCTTCCTGGTCGTGGATATAGGTGCGCGTGCGGCAGTAACCGCTTTCGCCATAGCGTTTGAATTCTGCTTCAAGTTCTGCCAGCAAATTGGCGTCCGGACCAAAGTGGCTGAAATGGGGATTATCCTTTTCAGCTTCACTGATCATGACTTTTTTCATCTCAGCCCTGTCATAGCGGTGAAAGGCATCGCCTTCGATCGCGACGGAGCGAACATTTTCCCGGCGGAAAATTTGCTCGAACGTCGATTTCACAGACGTGGTGCCGGCACCGGATGATCCGGTTACTGAAATAACAGGGTGTTTTCGCGACATATACAGGGTCCTCAGTTTACGAAAAGGCCGCGATTGGCGAACAGGGGAGAGTGCCGGCTGCCGCCTCGGGGTTCGAGATAATAGTTTTCGACACGGGTGACCTCTGCTGCCGATCCGAAGATCAGGGGCACCCGCTCATGAACAGACAGCGGCTGGATATCCAGGACAGGGACAAGACCAGTGCTTGCCTGACCGCCAGCCTGCTCTACCAACAAAGCGATGGCATTCGCTTCATAGACCAGGCGCAGGCGACCGTTCTCATATCCGGGCCTCTGGTCCGGCGGATACAGGAAAATGCCGCCCCTTGAGAATACGCGGTGACATTCCGCAACCAGGGACGCCAGCCAGCGCATATTGAAATTGACACCGCGGGTACCGTCTTCTCCGTCCAGGCAATCGCCAACATAGGCGCGGATGCTGTCGTCCCAATGCCGGAAATTTGAGGTATTGATAGCAAATTCTGTTGTTTCCTCCGGAATGCAGACATTTTCTTCGACCATGAAATATTGCCGTCTGGCCCGGTCCAGGGTGAAAACATGCGTGCCCTGACCCAGAGTCAGTACC